>OMLO01002367.1_pt1 | contig 15176 bp, 9 predicted proteins | sample 1674811 | NCBI WGS metagenome assembly OMLO01 (sample SAMN06265003, study PRJEB25207) | coral metagenome | isolation source: Coral host | place: Mexico:La Bocana,Puerto Morelos, Mexico | collected 2008-11-13 | reverse complement strand
TTAGCTCTCTGGTGCTTTGTCAGTCTCTTCAACTCTGCATCTGTCTGCAATTGTGTGGTCGAGAACAAATGAGACACGACTGTACTCAGGAGCATTCCCCACGAATGCACAGGGAGTTGCCGTCATCAGTGCAGGGCCCAAAATGCGAGGGCACATCTCGGGACAAATCTCCTCAGGATTTGGGATGACGGCCGCTTTTGCGACAGCGATGCCTACTCTGTTTCCAGCAGCGTTAGCCTGTGGAGTTACCCGCACAAGACCATTTTGGTACATTTCTCAGTCCCTTCATGAGCAGCGCGCAAGATGGACTATTTCGATTTTTTTTTCCACCCCAGCATGACTCCGAGGCATCCACTAAGTCGGTGCATTGCACGGGCTTAGAAGCAATGGGGGTGGCAAGAGCCACCAAGTAAAACAAGGGTACCTGGTCAAACCAAAGCAAAAACCAAGCCACCCTGTACATCAAACTATGCAACTGCATCACACCTACGGATGAAAGCAGTATAGCCAAAATGAATAATCTACCCGACAACCGATACGAACAAGAAGAATCGGTCAGAGCCGTGATCACGTTAACACGGGGTAATCGATCCAGCCTGATCGTACGAACTTTCAGAGCATCGAAATATGACATCACGAATGCAGCAAAGTTCCAAAGGAAAACATGTTGACCAATGGCGTCAAAGGTCCCCCAATGAAGCATGAAAACAATTCAGAAGTGACAGTCGTCGAAGACCAAATTGTTAGCAACTTCCGGCAGGCCAATTACAAGTAGATGTAACGTTGAACCGGCCGCCAAAACTAGCATGCACCACCACCCGGATGAAACCGTGGAAAAACCCAGCCTGTAAAGGATTCAAACTAGCAGTGATGCCCTGCGAAAATGGACTCAACTGTAGAGTCAGGCCAAAGGCTGAAAAAGCCACTGTTGTACATCACTCCAATATGAAAATCAGAGAGCGCAACATATACCAAAATAAAGCGATATGCCAAGAAGTCAATTGGTGAATGGATCAAAAGTGTCGCCCAAAATGCCTCCATGCTTGTGCCAATACGTGGTTTACCAAGCAAAAAGGCACATACCAAAATAACTTCATCATTCATGGGAAGCATATCATAGGACCAGTATGCAAAGGGACCAGTCGTACTCAAACTGTCAAACCAAAGCAAGCCAACTCGATAACAAAAACCAGTTATCCCCCACAGGACCACCAGCTGTTGTTATCCAATTGACAAGCAGATGCGTGTAAACCACGGTACCCAACTGCAAGAAAGCCCAGCAAAATGGGAACACAGCTGAATAGATCCGGCCAAGCAATCACATCACCTGAACGAAGAACCTGTGGAAAAACCCAGTCTATAAAAAGATTCAATCGACAGTGATGTACGCAAGTTAGTGTGTTCGTCGAATCAATGGTGAGCTGCAAATGAAGTCACTGACACATCGTTCGCAGAAAAGTGTGGCAAGACTGCAAATATCGGTCTTCATCCGTCCCTCGAGATTAACATGTATGAATCATGTGCAGATCCAAATATTGAGATCCCAAGGTGCCTAATCCGAAGAATCTCCTTCAGCGAAGAGATGTCAAGTCTTGGATGACGTACCTGTCATTCGAAAACAATGGAAAATAAATGACAAGAACGCAGTCACGGGGTTGCAGTGCAAGTTCAATTGATCAAAATGACAAGATCACTGCCTTTTGCCCAAAGCAGCCATGACCTACCATCAAGCAAATTCATCACAACAATGGAAGCTTGAGAGAGATCCCACTCGCAATGAAAGCGATGTTGAAAAACGCACGTTTTCCGGTCATCCTTGACGAATCGAGGCTTGGTTCGACCGGTTGTATTAAACAAATTTCCAGCCGCTGCCACTGTTTCAGTGAGCCAACATTGAAGGATTATCACAAGACAACAGCAACCATCCATTTCAACAAACCCCGCAAAAAGCACCATAATCACCAAAGTACACACTCAGTGTCAAACAAGTCACACCATCTTGGTTGCAGCGTTGTCAGTGCCTGTCAGCTCATCTGTACTATCCCAAGTGGCTGCTTCCTGAAAATCTCGTCCAAAATCAAAAATCAAGAGCCAAAGAACTTGCTAAATCAAGTTAGTCGAAACGACCCCTCTTCCATGGTCGCTCTTTTGGCTCTGGTTCGAGCTCAGATTCTGAATCCTCTTCCCAATTCGGAGGCGGATGGTCAGGCTCCACGGGTCCATCAGCAACATTTGGATTTCGACCGCTTGAAGCCCCCGATGATGCTCCAGCAGCAGCACTTGATCGTCGACCAATTGAAACGCCAGATGCTTCACCAGTAGCACGCCAAGGGCTTGGCTGATCATCAAATTCATGATGCGTTCCAAAAAGACATGGACCATCGGATCTCTGTTGCATGAAATCCACTGGCGACATCACCACTCCCATCCGACGGACCAATTGTTGGAAACAGATTTGCATGATGACAATCAAGAGCCAAGACTCCATCGCAGAGAAGTCAGGTACACTTGGCTTCTCCATAGCCAAATCAAAAAGGGGGAAATCTGAGCCAAGCACCAACTCGTCAGCAGAAAACTACCAAATGGGTACACATGGAGGCCTCTCTGAAAATAACCAAATGTAGATTGACTCCCAAGCTCGCCTCGTAGGTATCCGGTGGGCACCGCATTCCGGGAAACATGCTGTGTTTGTTATGAATGCCAGTGAAAAGGCATATGCCATGTAAAAGTGAAAAGAATTAAGAGGATAATACCTTCTCTCAAACTGCTGTCATAACTGAAAGCGAACCGAAACTCGAGCAGCGATCAGCCGGTGATTCAAGTCATGTATCCAATGCTTTTCGTCAGTGCACGACATCGCCTCATCGAGATTCGCAGTGAAAAATACACCAAACAATCTCACACAAACTTGACTGAAGTTCAGCAAAGCCAGCGTATTTTCTCCACATGCACTACCCAAATTTAAGGTCCAATCCGTAATCGGAAAGCATGGCTTATCACTAAAGAAAACGTAACGACCTTCAAATTAGCTCCCAGAGAGGCCGAATGAGACCAATGCAGGGGGCAAAGGACAAACATAAACGAGGGTGTATCCAATAACTCAAATTAACAATGTGTTGAGAAAGCCACCACAGAAAACATGGGCCCAGGCGGCAGTCCGTCTAGCCAAAGTCATATCCCAAAAAGGAGTTGCAAGAAACAAATTCAGATCCAAATGACTGGAGGAATGATAGGGAAAAACCCCGGCTGTAAAAATCATCGCTCAAAATCACCCACAAACAAGGTGATTCGAAAATCAAATGGAGTCAAAACGTGGATAGGAGAAATACCGTCGCGGTCAAACCACATCGGCAAGCTGGTAGAGAAAAACCTCTTCTGTAAACAACCAACCGCTGGATGTATAAAGTAAGCAACCAACTGGAAAACGACTGTCCAGAGATGTGCTAAAACCAGACCTAGAAGTGGCAATCGAATTGCCAAAGGCCGAATAAAGCAAAATGTCAAACATTCTGAAGCTAAATGTGCCTGGAATCACAAGCTGTTGAATTTCTGGAAAGAAAACGCCGAATGAGACGAATGCCTGTCCAAATAATTGTACAATGGCCCCAAGCGTACCAAAAAATACATCAAAAGCCACTGATGTGAAAACCCATGTAAAGAGCATCAAATTACATGTCCCCCCAAAAGGGCCATGACAATCTTTTCGTGGGTGAAGCGAGCCAATGATGAATGATGTGTCTCATCTCAACCGATTGGTAAATGCGACCAACTACTCCAGGTCCCTTCCGTTTCCATCTGGTCATGGACGCAGCAGAATTAATCTTTCGAGGCAGTAAGTCAGGAATCACCTTTTCGATAGCACGTACGTACCTTCTCCACGTCTTAAGTCCTTGGGTGAAAGTGTGAGTATAAACAATGGCGTCTTCGTTGTCATCCAATGTCACTTCACCGTGTTTGGTCAGGACCGGTGGAAAAGTGTGGGTGGAAATCAAAAAACAGCCAAAAAGTTCATGCCAAGAAGTATCATAAAGGGAGTCTTCCGTATTTTCATACCATTCCAAATCAACAATCCAATTTCGCAAAACGATGAGAAAAGATCGTGAAAGTTCATGTGGTAGCTCATCATCGTCGCAAGTTGGTGCAGCAAAGAAAGGATGACCGGTAACGTTACCCACAACGGATACTTCGGATTCAACATTATTCGTACTTGGTTTAAGAGATGCAAATTCTCCGATTCGAGCATGAAATTTTGCCATATGCTTTGCAAAGGACAACTGCTTCAAGTAAGCCCGACACATTTCGTCATATTTTGGAAAACATCCGGCAAAGGTTGCGATCACAGTTTTGGCAGCTGAGTCAGCCAAATCGTTGTAAAAGCCCTCAAATCGAACTTGTGCATCACTACTTTTTGCCCATTCGGTGTGGGCCTTTGTTTTCACAATTTCAACCCGTGATTTCGCAGTAAGTGCCAAAGCGAACAGCGACCATAAGTCCCTCTCCTCCTCCGGCAGGAGGATGGGGAGTTGCAAAAGGTGGCAATGTAAAATCTTTTTAGCCGTCTTGAGGAAGGCAGCGTTGTCAGTGAAGATTCTAACATGGTGAAACCGCAGCACCGCCACAGTACCAGCGAGGATCTCGCCCCTGTATATACTTTGTTGTCCGGGAACTAGCCCAGAATGTATCACTGCGCTACTTCCATTTCCAAGCACTTCAATAGCAGCAAATGAGCTGATGCGGATATCAGGATATTTTTGCCATTTACATGATCCATCCGTAAATGCAATGTGAAGGTTGTCATCCTCCAGTCGATCCACCTGTGGGAATGGAATGTTATGTAGAAGGCATAAAAATTGATCATACATCGGCGGTTCGGGCCAAAGCGAGTAAGCCTTGGCCTGCATTGGAAGTGACGACCAGTTATTAAAAAGTAACGGAAACTCTCGACGAACCGGTTGGAAGAAAGAGCATTCCTCAAAACGATGTAATCTGCTATCATCACAGTTTTGACAGAAGGGGCAAGTTGGACTGACATCCCCGAAATATTTCTTGGCATCGTTGGTGAATTGTTCTCCACAACTTTGGAAGTCAACCAGTGCCTTCTGAGATTGGGACAACTCAGAATGGTGCCGTAGATTCATTCTGCAAATTGAAGAGACGTTGCCGAGGTATTTGCGGTGCCGGATTTTGTCACAAATGTAAGTCAACCACGATCGCTCAAGTAAAAACTGAATATGTCGAGGAGAAGACATAAAAATGTGGATCCGCGCACCCCTGAAATCCCAAATGCCCTCTCCTTCGTAACTCCATTGCAAGTTGCGTAGCCTTTCAGCAAGAATGGCGACCGTGCCTTTATATCTGGGACGTTCGACCCCAAAGCAATGCAACATGTTGTCAATATGATGCGGAGCATGTTTGGCAATCAAACGACACAACCTCAGTCCGTTTAAGATTGCAGTAAAAAGCGGGTCAACGATTCTCTTGGTTGTGACAGCGCAAGCGAGATATGGGTTGCATGTATAACGATATCCCAAAGCCTTGGCGACCTTAGCTCTCAAAGGAAACCACGTCCTTTCATTGATGAGTTCTGCCTCTGCACCATGCAAACATTGTGGGAAAACCCCACTGGTGATGAGCCTTGACTTGAAATCACGTGACAGGGGGAGGTTTTCAATACAAGCCAGTCTTCGATATCCTTCTGTCCAGCGGATATTCCTGACTTTGGCGTTCCTTTTTAAGGAGTATCTCATTGATGCCCCCAGGTTTCTTTCCGACAAAGATTTCTGAATGAAGCGACCGTCAATTTGTAGGACTCCTGCCAAATACATGCGGGCGTGAGAGGTATTCGCCCAACTCCAGGATTTTTCAGGAACCAGTTCCACACGTGAGAGTTTGGTGAGAAGGACCAATGTATGGAATGCTGAAGCCAGTCTCGGTGAATGATGGCTTACCAATTCAAGGTTGTCAGCATATGCTCTGAACTCTACGTCCTGAAACTGTTCACTCAATGTCCAGCCGAAATTCCAAACCAAGATGAAAAGGGCTGTAACGCTAAGCGGATCACCCTCTGGGTATCCTGTAGTAGAGGAATGTTGTTCACCGTATAGATAGCCGCCTATTTGCACCTGACGCCGCAAACTCTTCAAAGACCCTGCCCAGGCCGTCAAAATTGGCGTGGGTATACCACCTTTCATCCCAAGTTTGTGAATGACCTGTCGGTTCAAACAATTGAAGGCTTTGAGTATATCGCAAACCACTCCAGAAAGGACACCTTGTGAGTCATAGGCAAATTGTATCTTGTCCAAAAGAGTAGCCCAATGTACACACGTGGGTGTACCCAATCCAACAAAAGGAAGAACTTTTGGTGGTAGCCTATTCAAAATTTGACGAGTCCGTATGCGAGCATAAAGTCGATACAACATGGACGCAATGGAAATCGGTCTTACCTCTTTCCAAGACAACGAACCTTCCACCTTAGGAAGTAATACCACCCATGTTTTGGTGAGCAGCGTCGGCCAGGCACCACAACTTTCGGCATGGTCAAAAATGTGTCGCAACAAAGTGAAAATTGGTCGAGGAAGTTTACCAAGTTCAACAACTGACCAACCATCTGCACCTCTCATGGAATGCTTTTTAGAGCAATAAAGTGCTTCTTGCCACTCTTCGAAGGAAATTTCCTGGTAGCTCATTCGATCCCAAGTGGGAAGAGATTCAAACCACTGAGCAAATTGATCAGGAGGTTCCTCATCGGGTGTATCTCGCTGCCAGTATTGATTCCAACCTCCGAAAAACTCATCTGCAATACCGTTGGGGTCTAAGATCGGGACCAACTTGGTGATAGTTTTAGCCTCTTCCTGTGAAATTCTTTTATCAAGGACAATGCCATCTTGCAATATGGCCACAACACTTGTCAAGCCTGAGTGCAATGCAAAACGGTCATCCGGGCAAAATTCATTGGAATTACGAATCCAAATGTGTTCTCTACCCTCGCCTTCCCAATTTTGTTGCATCAAGTCCAATTTAACTTTTCGAAAAAGGACATTGACTTCAGGTAAAGACTCTTTTTTGATACGTTGAAAGGCATCTCTTCCACCACGTTCCGAAAAGGAGGAACGCAATCGTTGTTTGTACTTCTGTTGTTTGTGATTCCATGCTTTACTGCTCAATCGATGGGCCTCGTCCAAGACACACTGATGTGCTTGCACAAGCCATGGGGAATCATAAAAATCGGATGGAAAATACGGAAAACCTTGGTCAGCAATCCACTTCCTAAAAGGCATTCCGAGACCTGAAGCATGAATGACTGCATTCCACTGTGATTGCATCTGAATCGCCAAATTGTCTTGGAAAACCTCATCAAGTTTTTTGGCTCCCCAAATGATGTTTTGCAATCTACGTGCTTGTTTCAAAAAAGAACGGGCACGCAACGTCGGAGTGTCATACGGTAACTTGTCGTCCCCAGGTCGTCCTTGTTTGTATCTGGGTTCAAAGGCCCGGACTTTGGTTGGTTGTAGATTCTGGCATCTTCCAAAGTGAGCACTTGACAATTTCTTATGAAAACCTTCTTCATTACAACATGACTTGGAGAAAACTGACTCGGCCGCCTCCGCCCACAGTTTCAAAGCTTGGTCTTCATCGCGCCGATGGAGAGCCTGCACAACACCTTGTTCATAAGTAATGAGCGCTTCCTGGCCATGCTGTTCCAAGGAAACTTTGTCGAAAAGCAAATCATCAAACTTCTTAGGCTGAGACCACTGGAAGACTTCAGGGGTCTGAAAAGGAACGTCATAGGAACAAACCAGGAAGTCATGTTTGTGAAAGGCTTCAAAAGGCAGTACTTCAGAAGACCGAAGAAAACGCAAAAGATGTGGATTAACTAGCTGAACTGTATGTCTGGATGCCTGCATGCAAGTCGGGGGTGCTTCGACCCCATCCACCAACGCACAATGAAGTGCAGCATCCGTCCAACCAACATTCAACAATTGATTCAGAGGGCCCAAATCAGAAATGGGGTGATTAAGATCACCTGTAATCATGCAAGGTCCATGTGTAGAACAAGCCGCTGAAGCTGCAAGTTGCGCCAACCTACCATTCAACCGACTTGAGAATTCACAACTACCAGGTTTAAGATACAAATTAATGATGCGAACGGGAACATGCATCAATTGTACCACAACAATTTGGATCCGATGAACAAGGTTGTGGTCAAGGTCAAGCAAATGCGAACCATCAAAAACCGGAAATCTAGAGATAGTGGCAACTCCTTGGGCAAACCCACGAAGACTACCGCCCTGCTTGTCGAAAAGGTCCGGTACCGGGGAACCAAAAGCACAAGAAAATCTTTGAGCTTTGCATCTTGAACGAATTATGCACTGTGCCTTCCTGGTATGTGAAGTTTCAGACAAGCACGAAACATCGATGCCAGAACTGCAAATTTCTTGCTCCTTTCCCAGCAATTGCGTGGGATTGGAGCTGCCAATGCGAACGATGACCTTAGGTAGAATTGCGACTCGCCTCACGCGACTCGCTATCTCCTCCTGTCTTTCGATGCTTGCTGGAAGGCTGAAAGAGTTCCCTAAGTTCCTCGAACTGCTGCGATTGGCGTCGTTCGACTGCTGCAATCGTCTTTTGGTTCTCTGTTTTGAATCGTTCAAACAAATGTGAAATTTGGCCATCGAATGTGGCTGGCAAATCACAAACCTTCTGCTCGACCTGTTGGACCTGCTGTTTGATATCACCAATTTCCTTGTTGTGAATCGCGTCACGTTTCTTGATGTCTTGGGTCAAGAATTCAACTTTGCTCTCCAAGGACTGGATTTTGTCATCAGTTTCCGTCTTGAAAGAATCGAAGACACCAGTGGTAGAGGATGTGGATGTGGTACCTCCACCTGAAATGATGTTCGCGGGAGAACTTTTCACATTGCTGTGGGTGAGATTGGCCAAAGATTTCCAACCCTTGACTGCACCGGCTGCATATACTGATGTCTTCGAAGAACAACCACCATCAGCAATCACAATGTGAGCACCTTGGAATTTGATATCCCGAACCGGGGGTTCACCATCGGCAAAAATTGACCAAGTTTTCCATCCATGGGGAACAATGGCCCCAACCGTCCAGTTGATCTCCTTGACTACCTTCCGGATGGCATTCCTGTCAAAACCATCTGGCATGCCAAGGAGGAAGAATCGTTTGCCACTAGTGGCAAGGTGTTCCTCATCCGATGAAGGTGCATCAGGCAAAAGTGTCTTTTTAGTTCTTTGATAAGCATTTTTCTCAACACGGATGCCAAAACCAGCTTTGACACGTGCAATTCCGAGGTGATGTGGTATCTCATGTAACCTTTGCTTGCACTCTTCAAGGGTCAGACCTCTCAAAAGGCATACTTTGAATCTTTCGTCAATGGAGCGATTGGAGTTCTTGGGAACGATGAAAATGCCAGAGTTTCCTCCAAGACGCAAAAGTGACTTCACATGTTTATCCTGTACTCGAATAACATTGTGAAAATAAGTGCACTTATCCAAGTTGGTCCTTTGTTTGCCTGAAAAGAAAGCCTGACTCCACTCCGCTTCAATGTTCTTCCAAGAATCAAGCCCAAGTTTCCTCAAATAGGCTGCAAAACCATCTTGCAAGGAAGGAAAGAGAGAAGGATCTGCATCCTCACGGACGACTTGGATCATACATACCGTATGCACCGGTATCGCCGAAGTGATTTCCTTGGCCTCGGGGATCGTGAAGGGTTGATCACCCACCTGCACCAATGTGCAATTTAGAGCCACTGGCTTGTCAGCCAACCACCCCGGTATGGTAATGAAGACACAACGAGATTCCTTTCCGGGAGGTGGTTCTACCTGCCCGATGGTCAAGATAATAGCAGGTGATGCTGAAAAGCTCCGATTAAAGATGATATCACGCTTCTCGCTGACAGTCGCAAATGGCAGGATGCATACTCCTGCGGATCCCTGTTCGAGTGCCTCATAGGATATCTTGGTGACTGAATTGTTGCCACCTTCGAGAAATGTGAGATCCAATGTTGTCTCACCAATCACATCAGTGTCCCACTTTCTGCTGCGAGACTTGCGGTTGTCTTTGTCCTTGCCTTTGCCCTTACCATTGCTTTCTTGATCCTTGGATTGACTGAGGCGATACTTGGACCATGCATCGTCAGAAGACTCTGTGATGTATCTCTCCGCAATGGTGACAAGCTGTATCCCCTTGGATGTTGCTTCTTGCTTCAATGCAGACCACGGTTCTTTGGTGGCAAACACGGTGGAAACTTTCGATGATCCCAAGGCGTCCCAAACGATACCAGCTCTTGCTTTAGATTCTGCCTTGGGGACCCCATGTTCAACGAGTAAATTTTGCAACCTGATCAAAAGCTGAGCTTGGGGTAAACCTCCTCCAATGCCGTCGAATTGCAAAACCCGAAGAATGAGAGAGTCATTGACTCGGCCTACAAAGTCATCCAAGTCGCAGGGCCTTCCATTAAGGCGAAGCCTAAGATTTGCGAGGCCAGCGAAGAATTTCCTGTTGACACGGTCCAAAATGTGACGCAACCTGGCAAATGGTGAAAACAACTCAAAGCCGTGTGGTTCCACCAACACAGTGATATCCTTGAGGGTGATGTCAAACGATCCACGGCAGATGTCATAAAGGTCAAGGCCGGGAGTAGTCATTTCGAAATGTACCTTCCTCAAAAAATCAGTCAAGGCTAAGTTGGCAACCTGAAGGTAGGACAGGTTAGAATCACGTTCAATCGTGATGCATAACTGATCCTGGCCTGCTGAATGCATAATGTTGACCGTCACGTGGATGCAACTCTCAGGTTCCAAAAGATGGATGGCCGGCAGATTTTCGAAAGATCCATTTGACAACATTTTTCTTTTGACCGATGGTGTCAAAAAGCTATCAAATCTTCGGTTCAAGGCATCACACAAGTAGTATCTGTTTCTGGGTAGCCAAGCCGCAAACAAGATACGCAAATCCGGGAAACAATTGTCAATTCCCAACCTGAAAGAGCTGACATCGATTGCTTTCTGTGTCCAAATCGCCTCAAAGAGGCTCTGAACAGGTTTGAGAGGTGGGACCTGAATCCATCCAATTCCATCAACGGTAACACAAATGTCACAAGTGGAGACGGCGAAATTACCTTGGCAAACTGATCGCAATGACAACGAATGTTCAAAGAAGAGGTCAAATTGTTTCCAATCAATGGGATACAATGATGCCAAGATTTGCTCAATACGCAAACCGTGAAGGAAAGAGACTTCATGTGTAGAAGTGCAACCACCACAAGAAACAAGGACATTGATTCTTTGCCTTGGAAGGATCTGTAGTGATTCATGAGCCTCGGAATCAATCCACTGAACCCATTCATCGTTGGTTGCAACCTGGCAGTCTGCCAACATTCTGGTCCCGCAACTGCGGTGTTCGATTCCTTTCCACAAGGTCTGACAGTTCAGTGATTCGCCAAACCAATTCCTACGGATCCAGTGATTAGCAATTTTTGCCATGATGGGTGCAACACAATTCCCAAGGATACGGTAAGACGTCCTGGGGTTTTTTGGCCATACCATGGAATCGAAACCTAACACCCAAGCAAATTCAAGTGGGTCGATCAAACGTAGACCTTTTGCAGTTCGGCAATCAAACATGAAAAAGCTCAAGAGGCCTCTTTCGCGCAAAAGCCGGATGCTGAGTTGATGTTGGTGTCCATATTGACTCATACAGGATGGAACAATAGGATCAAAAGGAGTGATTGTTCTCAATTTCAAGCAATCTTTTTTCGTCATCAAAGCCTCAATGCACCCATTCTTCCACTCGACCGGAAGCAATGCAGCTTGTACGGCTGCGTTCATGGCTGATTCTGAGACGATGAGATCTTCTGAACAGGCTCTGCACAATGGAGTCCACATGCCTGATTGTATAATGTGCTGTTGAAACCAAGTCCTCTGTGGGACAATGACATGTGTTTCAGGGACATCTCCAACAAAAATAAAGGCCCGAAGCCGTCTCATGGGCATAAACATGGAAAGATCAAGTTTCAAAATTGCCAAGTGCCGAGCCAACACAATTTCAATCAGAGCTTGCAAAATTTTCCAATGTTTATGACCCAAAATGGCATACACATTCTCCAATGCAAGTTTCACAATGTCAAGACATGAGGATATGAAAAGAGTCTCGGCAAAAAGAATGCCATCCTCCTGATCTAGCCCCGCTGAGAAAGCCGCACCCGACCAAGAAACACAAGGTGGTGAAGCGGTGGCAAAAGAGATTCGGACACGATTGAAAAGAATCCACCATCTTTTGTCGCGAACATCAAAGTTAAGAATGACAGAAGCACCAACAAAATTTGTACGCCAAATATCATCAATGTTGGTTTCGTCGATGAGAATAGAATCTGTCTGAAAAGAGTGAATCTTTGCAACAGCAGAATCACGTTCAACTGAGACCACCGCATTTGAGATACTTCCAAAGCGCCAACCACCAATGCCGCTAAACAAATCGATGGTTACCTCAGTGCCTTGATGCGACCTGATCACAATGACCGTACGTTGTGAGAATCGAGGCATGACAAGTTTGGGACTCCAAGCTTCAAACCCAATGAGTCCAGCGCCAAAAAGTAAGCAAACTTGATTGTGATGCTGATCAATCAACTTCCACCAATACTGATCCAGCCAGCAAATAGCGGAACAATCTTGCACTTCCCCATCATGAATGAGGGTTCTCCATTTTGCAAAACCTCCTTGAATCTCGAGACATTCTTGGAAAGAAACTTTAATGTTCAAGATTTGGACGCCCCATGCATCAAAAATCTGTTTCACACTTGCAAACTGATACATCGACCAGACCTGATGCAGTTGAGCATGTTGAACACCAGAGTCTTGGAATTGCAATGTTTTCCATTCGGAATTCAGAAGGAAATTTGATTGTTCACCACGTAAATGTGCTTCCAAGGTTTCCAATGATGCATCAGTACGGCAATGACTTGGAACCACCATGAGATTGGAATCGTCAGTCAGAGATTCATGAAACTGTAAACGATTATCTTGCAGTGATACAAAACCGACGTTTTGCAACCCCGAGGCCTTGCAGAATGCATCTCTGTTGGTGCCATTCGTGGTGCGATTCAAATAACAAAAACTGACGTTGGTACAATCGGACCACAATGCAAAACATTCTCGCTCAAGTGGTGACCAAATGTCATGCCAATGCAATGAGTTGTTGATCAAATCCAAAAGCATCTCAATCCCTATAAATGCCAACGATTCACACTGTTGTCCAATTTCTGAGTTTGCAACTGCATCCCCAAGGCTCCAACTGGCTGTGTCAGGAATGGTGTCTGGAACCTGAATGACATCAGTGCGCTGCTTTTTCCTGGAGACAGATTCATCAAAGAAGAATGATCTGGACTGAAGTTCCATGTACTCCTCTGTATTGATGAACCCGTCCACCAAAAGAGAGTTAAAAGAATTTTTCAGGCATAAATCGTTCGAAGCAACTCCTAAAATCGCCAAACATCCATGATGAGTCTGAGTTGTAAATACGTTCCTCATTTGCTGTTCCTGAAATTTGCACCTGAAACACAATGGATCGTCTTTGCATTTCCACACCAAAGACAAAACACGGAATAAGCTGCAGGCATCAATGGATCTAATTGGAATCCAGAGTCCTTCATGTTTGAATATTTCTTCTGAGCCTTCGACCCAACCCATCTCACGGAAAGTTTCTTCCAAGAATTGAGAAGAAGCAAAAAAACCAAAACCGCAATGATCTTCCGTATGTGAATCATGTTGCCAGTAAGTGCACGACTTCCAAACTTCATCCAGCAAGGTTGAAGCCAAGCAAGCGCTGCCATCACTGTCATGTCTGATCCAAGAAAAGAATTTACCTCCTTGTTGACTCAAAAATCCAGCATGTTTGACAAGATGACGGATTCGTTGTTCAAGTAAGGATTTCAATCTATGATCATCTTCCAGAAAGTCCCGGCGAAGAAAACTAAAGAAATCATCTTCGATCCTACCAGAAGCGAAATCAGAGATCCCAATCCAATCATCAAACAACCTTCTTCTGCAAATCAATGAGGATTCAAGAGAAAGATGACGGCGAAAAGTCCAATTCTTTTCACAACGGATTTCCTTCTTACGAGTTCTGCAATCATCGATTTTTTGTTGAGTTTCCCGGATCAAAGGAAAAACTATCTTCTTCTCATCTTCCGACAGACTAGCCAGGAAGTTGCAAAAATTTTGAACTCCCCCATCCAAACGAAGCTTGGATAGCTTCATCTCTTCAACATATGACTTCCAGGATCTGAAAATCAATCTACGATAGGCCACCAGGCCTAATCCGCTCATTCGCACTCTTGAAATCATAGTGTCATGAAAAACAAGATGCAAATATTCATCTTCCTTCTTCTGTAATCGACCCAAGATGTTACGACATCTCTTCTCATCAGCTGAAATCTGCGACAAACTAACATGATTTTCATGGATCTCACGTGAAGAGTGAAAAACCTCTTCAAAACTCAACCCATCATCAAAAAGCATATCTTTCCTGGAAACTTCGGCAAAAATACGCTTTTGACCACTACCACTTTTGACTTCAGTAAGAGTGCATCGTGATGACCCTTCACCAAAATCGTTCAAATTCTCATCATGAATCTGATCATCCTCAAAAAGACTGTTGTCCTTTCTGAAAACTTCTAAGCCAGTAACCGGCTGCTCGACGGCAGCTTCCATGGCAAACCCCAATGCCTCTTAGGCAAAAAACGGACTACAAAACTACAACTCCCCGGCTCCCGAGCTATCAGTTAGCAACCGTTTCGCCAACTGGTAGGCTGCTCGAGCAGAAACTACCGATGTAGTTGCACAAGTACACGTAAACTGCCTCATGTTTATTGAAATGTTTATTGAAATGCATCCAAATCGAATGAGACAACCCGGTCATCATGGCCACGGTGACCACCCCGTCTTCCTATGAGGAGCAATGGGTCCCCCGTAGTTTCAAAGGTAGGGGAAGCATCATTTCGGGCACTGCATGCACCTCCCATGGGCCCCGAGGGGGCAGGTCCTGTCGCCTCACCACGGAGTTGCAACGGGGCATTTGCCACCCACTCTTGGGCAGTATCAGTCGGTGGATGATCCTCCAGCAAAAGGGGGGTGCACTCACACCGCTCATAGCA
>OMLO01002366.1_pt1 | contig 15181 bp, 6 predicted proteins | sample 1674811 | NCBI WGS metagenome assembly OMLO01 (sample SAMN06265003, study PRJEB25207) | coral metagenome | isolation source: Coral host | place: Mexico:La Bocana,Puerto Morelos, Mexico | collected 2008-11-13 | reverse complement strand
GAATGAGTATTCAACAAGTCGCAACAATGTTCAACATTAGTTGATCAACAAAAGTTGAACGATGTTGAACCGTGTATCATTGGCTTGAAGATCCCTCGTGTTATACATTATTGCAAAAAAAATTGAGATAAATTACTTTTTATCTCATTTCGGACAAATTTAGACAAAAAAAACTTCGGACACTTTGTTGAAACATAACTACTGAAGTAAAAAAAAAACAATCAGACGGAAACAAAAACGGTGAAAATTTTGAAAATTTAGTTTTACTGCATCCTAATGGTTTTACATGTACAGATACACGTCGATGAAAAATAACACAAATTTTTTTCTCTGTCAAGCAAATAGTGTCTCAAGTAGAGTTTGCTCCATGAAGTGAACTAAGAGTTTTAGGATAATTAAAAATTAAAGCTGCACTGCAATTATTTCGGACGCTTAAAAATTTCGAACGGCTTTATTTTATTCTCAGTTCCCGAAATTGAATTAAAATCGCCCGAATTTTTTTTTCTTGCAAGTTATGTACTCTCTGAAAAATGTAGAAAAAACGACAAGTGCTCACAGCTCGAGTGTGTTCACTGTAATACCTGTAAGGCCTAGTTGGCCCTTGTTCACACTAGCGACATAACGACATAACGACATAACGGCATAATGAGATAACGGTATAACCGTTAATGTCGATATTGTGCTCATCGAAGACGTACCGGAAATATCAGTTTTTCCATATGCTCTGATGTTCTCACGTTGCTATTATGTCATTATGCTAGGATGTTCACACTGCAAGTATTAGACATATGTCGTTATGTAGATAGTGTGAACAGGATCCTTGGAGTTAATTAGTCTAGCCCTCTTTTGCACTCACCGGATACTAGAAAATCTGTGATACTAGCAAGTGTGAGACACAGCGTCAGGGAGAATATGTTAAACAGTAGTTGCATTGCTATGAAAAAAAGAAAGAAAGAGACGACAACAAAAATACAAAGGAACAACAAAAGAAAAAATTTGCAAACTACAAAATAGACCGAAAAAAACATGTTAATTGATGTTTAGCTGTTTAGGTAAATGGGTGATAGTTAACCAAGAAACCCCTTGAAAGCAAACCTAGTCTGGACTTGCCTTGATTTTTTTTAACTTTTAAATAATTTTATAAAACTACTAAAGTAGCTTACTAATGACTTTTAATCGCTCAAAACGATGATCACAGCGGCGTAATTCCACTGTTAGAATACATTGAAAACTTAATACTAACAGGGGGTGAAAGTTTCTAAAGAAACTGTGGTGCTACGTCGTTGGGGGTAACAAGGTAATTTGGTTCTGATATCAACTAAGTTGAAAATGTAAATTGGCCACCGTAACGAATTCGAAGGGCTAACGCTCGAAACGCCAGCTTTATAACTCGTTACGGTGGCCAATTTACATTTTCAACTTAGTTGATATAACCAAATTACCTTAATATGTACGGCTAGGCTTAACGTCCACAAGAGCGGAGCTTTTCAAAAACGCTCTTCAAACCGGAGGAATCTGAAAACACCGGTTTTAGTGTGGACTAACTTTTAGACAACAATGACGTCACTACAAACATGCGATTTCCTCGCCTGAATTTTCCTCAATTACAAATCCAAAATTAGATGATCGGCGATTTTGCGCTTTCAAATTTGTCCGGGGCACTGTAGGCATAAAACATTTGATGCGTTTTAAGACTGAAAGCACCGCTTTCAAATTTTTCATGCGTAATATGCACGATGCCTTGGTCACGACGTTGTTCTCTCGCAAGGCAGCTACATGAGAGAGATTTATCGATAAGAGTTTACGGCGCAAGTGTAAATTTTTAATGTTTTACCGTCGTTGTGCTTTGTGTACGTACTTTATCGTACTTTGTGTACGTACTTTGTCGTACGTACGCGCCAACGAGCAATACCGCGAGCCATGACAACAACGAGAAAATCAATTCATGGGTTCCGTTTTCTTTCCTATATAAGTATGGCGCTCCGCTTCGGTCCGCCAGAGCTCCCCTATAAAGCCTGAGAGAAGTACATGTATGGATGTTTTTACCATACATGCATTCCTGCCGTTCAAAGCGATCTAATCATGCTTCACGAAATGTGATTCACAATTCAGGTTGATTGGTCAGAGATAATCAATCTCAAATAAGTTCAGTCGTAAAAGTCTCCAGTTTGTCAGAATCGCCGGATCGCCTATTACTATAGCAACGGACCTTATTATTATTATAGAAATTTTCTGCCGAGGTCTAGTTAATTAATGCCATGCGAGCAAGCGGATTGTCCTAATTGATGTATAAATTAGGTCGAACCTAGAGTTCCCTTGTCTCGTCTGGTGGGGCTTTTTAACCTTGATTTGGATGGCAATTTTATCGCCCGCATCATCTTACGAATCTCCTAAATTCTAGCTTGTTTCTTTTGCCCACAGTACGATTGTTCTCTGACTGGATGCATGAATGCCGACTCATGCGCATTAAATGAAACGTCCAAAGTTTACGAATGCATCGGTAGGTAGACAACGAATTAATGGTCAATATTATGGTGATTTTCAAATTGCCTCATTTTTAATTTTGGAACCTTTTAGAACGTTCTTGTAATATTTTTATCATGGAGTTTGATTCTAAAACTGGTGTTTCATACAAAAGGGTATTATTTCAACTTTTTTAATTGTTCTTCCCCAAGGCATGATTTTCTACCGCTAAAGTTGTATATATACTGAAAACACAATATTTTCTCCTGCAAGAAGCACAGCTTCAACAAATATGTTGTTGGGTGTTATTCCTGTGTTGCAGCCTGTGCTGAGCGATTTGCCTCGAGCGACAATCTTCATCTTGGTAGTAGCGACAATGATTTAGTTTACATTGTTAGAAAAGAAAGACTACCTAAACCGATGGTGAGAGGTATTGAATACCGTTCAGTGAAAATCTTTGATAAGTTTTCTTTCAACCCATGGGACACTGCTCATGTGTTTGATGATGTGAATGATATTTGGTCCCACTGGGAAAACCTTCTCAAGCAGGCCATTGATAATGGAGCCCCAAGTAAGCTTGTGTGCGTGAAAGGCAATCACCTGCCGTGGATCAAGCAGACTATTGAAAAACAAATTCGTTTTAGGAATCATTTGTATGGGAAATTCCGCCGATCCAAGACGAGTGACAACTGGAACAACTATCGTTTTCAGCGAACCAAGGTCACAGTTCTGAAAGGACAGGCGGCCAAAGATTTTTGCTCCGAAGCTGCGTCTTTTTTCTTCTAGAAGTTCGGACGGTCTAATCAGGAAAAAAACTGAGACCGCTCTAACCAATGATCCAGTGACAATGCAAGTCAAATTTGTTTGATTGAAAAGGGCGCAATTGCTCCTGACACTAGTGTGGTTCTTAATTGCTTATCCTACAATTGATGAGTCAAATGAATTTCCCAGCCATATATCACCTAAGCGGCTACCACCGTCACCTCTTTACCACTGAAAAAAACGTTTTAAGTATTGTTGACGAGTGGCCCTATCAGTGTAACCTTTACTTATAAGAAAGACGACGAAACACCCTAAACGAACTATATCGCCCTGTTAGTGTCTTGTCAGCGATATCCAAGGTGTTTGAGAGAAAAAAATAAATATGAATAGTCATATAGCACATTCCGGACCAATCTTTTAAGATAACATGACTGGATTCCTACGTGGGCATGCATGCTGTTCGGCCTTATTCAAGTTAACCGCCGATTGGCGCCTGGCGCTTGACAAGAAAATGGACGTGGGGGTGGTCGCTATCATTTAAAGCATTCGACTCGATTTGCCGTAATTTGTTAACAACTAGCAAAACTGAATTAAGCTTATGGAGTTCATGATTATGCGATAAAACAGATTCAATCGTATCTATTAGACAGTTTTCATCACGTGAAATGCCCTGGAAACGTGTCAAATTGGATGCCCATTCGCTATGGCTCTATGAAGTGCCGCAATGGAGCCTTCTGGGCCCACCTCTCTTCAATATCTTTGTAAACCATGTCAATTCAGCTCAGCTGGGTCTTCCTCCCTACGTCTGTATGCCAATCAAGTCATAAAGAAATTAACTAACTGATTCACAGCGGACAATACGCAACTAAACGCCTCAGAGACTCCGGCAATGGCACTGGGTAGTTCTCGGTATACATTCAATTTTTTAGTTGATGATTGAAATTGAGCCGACTCTCAAACCTTCAAGTGTAATATTAGACGGGGATTTGTCTATAAGCCCCATTTTACGATCATGCTGAAAGAGGCATACAATTTGATAACTGCTTTACGTAGGCCAGGATTAAACGCTTTGTCCCATCTGACGTTATGATCTCACGATCTGTATACTGTTACCCGCTAGTGCTGGGACTATCTAAATCTTTGAAAAACACCATCGAACGTACCAATAACTACGCGATTTAGTCATCACTTAACCTGGGTAAGTCGGCTTCCCATGATCTATGTCTAGCTATGGTTGCTATGGACACACTTGAAAAAAGACTTACCGTGGAACCGCTCATTTTATTTTTTTTTATTATTTTTTTTTTTGGTAGTTTAGAGTGTACGGCCCAAATTAAATTTTTTTATCAGTTTTTTTAATACCGGGTAACTAACGAGATAGTGACTTAAATGTTGTACAGCCACCATATAACAACCTTGTCATGCACAACTCTTTTCTGTATAAAATTGCCCACCTGTGGAACCAGTTATCAGCTATCACCAGATCCTCGACCCGTTTTGGCACAAATTCATTCTCGTTTGAATTGAACAGTGTAGGGTTTATCTTAGCATACAGTAATTACAAGTATGTTATGTTTCTGTAAATAGTCGTTCGTTCTTATCAGGAGCTCCTGGCTCGGGTGATTGGGCAACCACTCCATACATTTACGAGTCTAAATAATGTTATCCTATCTAACCTTACCTTAAGAACAGAAGCAATTTTCTCTTAATATGCACACCCAGATAAGTGCACGTTAGTGTTACATATTAGGTAAACAATACATTTTATTTTAGATCAGACACAAAGTGCGGAACGCATGCGTTTTTAGAATGGCACGGTTTAGGTGATATTCTCCGCTCCCATCTCTAGAACAACAATGTGATTATCTCATAAGATATTTTTGTGCCTTCATTAAAAATAAATACATGAAACCGTCATCCTTCCTCTGCCATGCATTTTTTGTTCATATCCTGTAAAGGGTAAAGCCCAAGCTGACTACCGATGGCATACAAATTTGGACATATCCCTCGGCATGGGTGGGGACTGTACTTTGCTCTCTGCACTGTCTCTAGTTGAGGTCATCGTCTATGCAGGAAGTCACTTTAATTTAAATCTTCCTTCCATGCAGCTCCTCTGAAAAGCTGTACTGAGCTGTACAATGCTGGTAAAACAAGCAGTGGTGTGCATACAATCAAGCCTGATGGTTCAGGAGCCTTTGATGTGTTCTGCGACCAAACAACAGCCAGTGGGGGGTGGACGGTGTTCCAGAAAAGAATAGACGGCTCCGTTGATTTCTACCGCGACTGGGCAGACTATGAGAATGGCTTCGGTAATCTGAATGGCGAGTTTTGGCTGGGACTGGACAAGATTCAACGCTTGACCAGTAGTGACACTTTCAAACTTCGAGTGGATCTAGAGGACTGGGAAGGAGAGACCAGATTCGCCGAGTACGACATGTTTGCAATTGGGGATGAAGCATCTAAGTACAGTCTGAGTCTTGGATCATATTCAGGTACATTCCAAAAGTTGTGAAGCTACAGCCAATATTTTATTTTGTAGCTTTTATTCGTGTTTAGCTAGAACTGATAATTCAGCCTATAAACGCGCAAGCTGAATTATCTATCAAGGTTTAACACAGCAAACAACAAATTGACAAACTAGCTTATTTTAGTTGTTTTGTGAAGTGTGAGGAAATACATATTAAGTGCTATTTTATGGTGTAAACGCAAAAGCTTTGAACCCTTTCATCCCCTATATTCAGGATTTCGTCTTCTTTTCAGGATCGGCTGGTGATTCTCTTGCCAGTCATCGTAGTTATCCTTTTACAACCAAAGATCAGGACAATGACAGTAGCAGCAACAGGAGCTGTGCTGTGACCTACAAAGGAGCCTGGTGGTACTCTGATTGTCATCAGTCTAACTTGAATGGTCTGTATCATCAGGGTGGTGAACATTGGTCACATGCTGATGGTATCAACTGGGATCCCTGGAGAGGACATTACTACTCTATGAAACGAGCTGAGATGAAGATCAGACCAGTTAACTTCTAAAACTGCGGTGTTCTTGATTTGCCTTGCAATAACTCTTTTGTCACAAGTTTTATAACCATAGATTCAATGTACTTAGAAAATAACCCAGAAAATACGCGCACTGATTGGTTTAAACCTCTGTTTCTATAGCTTAGAAACACAGAACTAGCACGAGTTGTTTTTGCGTCTCGGTGTTTTCCAAAAGAAATAAAAAAATATGTTATCCGTGTTTCTACCGAGTTTAAGTACAATCTAATATCGTTCTATCACGAATGCCGTTCTCTGGTTGGCTACGTTACTCACTCTCTATTCTGTAATAGTGAGTAGCGTAATAGTGTGCCTTTGTTAAAAAATGACGCCCGCTTCTTGGCGTTTTCAAAGTATCTGTGAAGAAGATTTAGATAACGTTTTGAACGACTAGTAGATTTATACTCAAACAATTAGATTATTCGCTCTTCATTTCTATGCGTGATCGTTGACTCAGGCTGCGCCCTCGTCAACTATCACTGTTGTTCCCTCAAGAAGAGCAAATTTTGGCATTTCTTCCATTTTAATTTTTTACAGAAAACCGCGCGCTTGTTGCCGTGCGCTGTGAAGTACTATCGTTCGTATTTCTGATTGGTTTTAAAGCCGTTCGCTTTTCTGATTGCGTGTTGGTTGTGCATTTCGTACGAATTTTACGCGGGCTTTATTTTTTCATGTGTAAATCTCAGTATGTATGAAGTAAAAGTTGCTTCAAGAGTCCAGATAACGAACCCGTTAGAGCTTTAAGGCACTGACGATTTTTTTTAAATTCGCTGTCTAAAGAAACAGAAATTGACGGAGGTAAATCCGAGCGTTCCGATTGTTATTTTTTTGTTGGTTGGGGTTTTGTTATACGGACCGTTTTCATATACCGTTTTCACAGTCAGCAGTCGTGTGTTTTTCGTTTTCGAAAATTCAAGGTTCGAGTGCTATAAAATAAACTACTTTCTAGTATAAATATTTGGTCCAGGATTCAACCAGAGTGGTAAAATAGGTCTGAATGCTGGGTCTGAATTATTTTATACGTAATTTCTTGTATGAGTCTTGGTCTTTTGAACTTGATAGGTATGAAAGATCAAAAATTGATACAATGTACTTTAATATAACGATGTAACCAAGCCTAAAGGCGGAGTTCCTGATTACAATAAGCGAGCCAGAGTGCGCCCGCGAACTAATCGAAAACCGGTATTGGACAACAGTCAGCTCAAAAAAATATACTCCATCGCCTATAAACCAGAGTCCGCAATTCAATCTTGGAATACCGGTTAGCAGACACCTTGTTTTTACAGCTGTCAATTGGCCGTAGCATAGAGGGCTAGCATCAAAGATGTACCTATGGCTATGACGCTACTCTTATTTTCAAGGTTAGGTGTTGGGTTCGGTTTGCACTTGCTCAGTGCAATACGTAGTACGTACTGAGATGTTACATACACACGGACAATCAAGTTACAACCAACTTGTTTTGGCCCTGGATTACCAAATTTTCTTAAGGTATGGGGTTCGCTTCGGCCGGAGGGAGCCTCGCTATTATTTTAAATTTTAAAACCATTGTTCATGAAAAGCTCCGGTTGGGATCAAGGGCATCTAAGTCTCTTCAAAGCCTCTGAAGAACAATGCACGTTTACAGCGTTCAGAGATTTTCTAGCTGTGTAACTCATTAAAAATTAAAGTTCGGTCTAAAAGAGAATGACAACAAAACAGTCTTAGTAATAAAACTTTATTTCTAAATCAATTTAGAAAAAAAATTAATAAGAAGAAACAAAGTCAATTTAACTAGATTCTTCTTTCACAGCGTGTTTATACAACCTGAAACATTTTGATGAATAGCAAAATACAGTAGACAATAGCAGTAAATAAATTTTAGAAAGTGGTGAATTCGAAAATTCAGAATGGAAATTAACTCAGTTACTTTAGGGCTGCCTGAGTATTATACTACAGGATCTTGCAAAATTATTACATGTATTATTTTGCATGAAAGCAATTGTCTGTCGATCACGGTTAACAACAACAATCTTAACTTGAGTACACTTCGCCAAGTTTTGTTGCTGTGTTTTTTTTGTTGTTGTTGCTATTGTTAATTCAATTTTTAATATAGGGTAAGGTAGTGCAATGTAGTGCACTGTAGTTTGATATAATGTGCTGAATTATTGTAACATAGTCCCGTGTTATTTGAAATAAAGAGTGCATTAAAAGAAAGTCATGTCTCGTCCCTTGCTGATGATCTGCTTTTCATTCTAGAAGCTTACTGCATTGGAACCCTTCAGAGAAGTGCTAAAAACAAAATTAAACAAAGTTTTATTTGATGTTTGAGCAAAGTACGTTTATAAAACCTGACAATAGTAAAAAAATGTTTTAATTACGCTTCATACATTATTAAAATCGCGTTTAACAGACTTTAAAATAATATTTTCTTTTTTCCTTGCTGCAGTTTTGTGTCTAAAATTTTAATATCTCGAGTAATTGCTTTGGACGAATATTCACTGTCTCGACGTAATCTGACTCGTTTCCATCGCCGACTGAAAGGATTCACCTTAAACTCACTTCACTCTGCTAGTCCGTTATCCTGGGCTTTGCAGTGTCAGATGAATCCTCGATGCGTTTTTAAAAATTTTCGGAAATTTTCGACGTTTGAGGAAACAGGCAGAATTTGTGAGTTGAAAAGTAGAGGAATTATGCTACCTCAAGCTATCAAAGGAAGGGAGCTTGTACATGACGAAGAAACAGTTTCTTCTCAATTTTACGACAGGAAGGTGAGAAAAGTGTGGTACTATGATATTTAAAAGTAAACAATGCTTTGTGCGTACAGTTAATTTATTGGAGAGTTTCGGTAAGAACGGCTGCCAGGCCGACGATAACGTCGAGTAAATTTAATCCATATTCTACGAAATATTTTCACGATTCTCTGAATGTTTAGCACGCTTGCCACTATTTAAACTATCCTTTTCAAGCTCATAAATAATTTCTCTCGTTTAAACAAAGGAAATCATGACCGTGACTGTGTTTCGATATCTAATCTTAAGTTTTTTTTTATTGTTTCTCCGATTTCTCCTTATTTTTAGTTTCGATTGAGAAGATATACCCAACACTAACACAGCGTTTGACCGCAATACCAAACATCCCGAAGATCGTCAAAAATACTCGGCTACGCGCGGGTGTATCGAAAATGGATGAAAATTTAAGTTCCGATAATTCCTCAACCAAGCCTTTGAAACTAGAGAAAATTTTATACTCAACAGTTAACTGTAGTTACCTTGTTAAGATTCGTGGACTGACTCAGGAGACTTACGTACCTTTTCGTAAAGGATCCAGCCACGATATTTGCATTTATTAGGTGCAATTATTTGTTCCAAGAAGGAATGCGGGCTCACAAAACAGCTGGTGACATCACTCGCCATGTGGTGTACTGCGCCGCTCCGCGTGGGCGAGCGTAGCTCCGCTTTTACTTTCGATTAATTCGTGAACTCCAACGTTTATTACTGCGGAAATGGCGGGAGCTGTTGGGAACCGCTACTCATTTTCTGGCTTTGAAGAGACGTTTGTCAACGAGGTTGATGAAGATTATCACTGCGCAATATGTAAATTTCCAGCGAAAGAACCAGTTCAAACAAGGTGCGGCCACAGATTCTGCAAAGGATGCATGGAGGAAAACATGAGAAGGTATGCGGGTCATGCTTGGAAAGCTTCTGCCATTAGATGCAAAAGTGTCTTTTGGGGAAATGATCTTTCGGCTGCACTCAGTATTAAAGCCTTCCAAAATTTCATCGCCATCTAGTTCTAAGTCATTCTTGCACTTCATGTCCATAAATAAGGCCTGAAGAGGAGTTTTAGGCGCATCTGCATCTGAAATGTGCATGGCCACATGCTTTATTTATATATTACCCTTCGGCTAACAACGAAGTCTCGCCTGTAACTACGTATACAACGATTACCACCAACTGAAATATTTTGCTCTAAATTCTTAAAGAAATTGTGCAAGTAGTTACCGAATGTTCGAAGATGTACTACTTAACGTCGAGAATTGGTTTTCGTGTTTTGTTAGGGTCTTGCCGCCAAATCTACATGATTTTATTCATAAATTTTAAATTAAGATGCGAAGGAAAGGAGGTTTCAATGTGATCCTGAATACTCCTCTTGGGAGCGATCGTACAAACCGTGCAATGTTTTTTGCCGCTATAATGTAGGCGACTGCCGTGAACTGAATAGAATACTCTGATGAAAATATATCTTTAATGACCGCCACACTTGTCTGGGTTTTGAGACGGAGGTAATTTATTACGACTATTAATAAGACAGCTGTCAGTCTCATTCATTTTGTGGTAATAGACTTCCGTCTTTTTCTTTTCTCAGAGAGTGTTACACTTCGCTGCTTTTGCGCAGCAAGCAACAGAATTCTTTTTGTACCATCATTTTTGCCATCGGAAATCGAGAGCGCATAATCTAATTGTTAAAAGGAAACACGATTTTAATTAAATCAGCGCGCGTATTTTCGTTTGGCCATTTTCTAATACCCTGTTCACAAATCTTTCCTATGCAGTATAAATTCTCAAATATAAAGCAATATTAATGCTAATATTATCAGAAACAAAAAAATACAGTAGATCAGCGAGGAGTGTGGTGAGATTTTAATTTTGAAGATCAATTTTGTTTAGCCCTGAAATAGTACACACTTGTAAGTTTTTATTCCAGCCCGACAAACATGGCCGCCTGAGCTGGGCACATGCGAACGAAGTCGGTCCAGGCCTCAGCGGCCAATATACAACGTGCGAGTACTGTCACAAGCCCAAGGGCACTTTCTCCTTCACTCCTCTCGTGACTGAAGGAGAATTTCGAAAGGACCTTAATCAGTGTAATTAACATTCGTGAGATACACGTCACTAAATGGCCCTTACCTTCGTGATTTTACCTGTCACGTACGTACGGCTGGCATAGAGTTTTCGCAACCTGAGGTGACTTAAAGGAGGCCGATATCATCGCCCAACAGGATTGTTTCACAATTTGTTTTGCTAAAGGATTAAGATTGCGGTATCTTCATCTTGAAACATGAAAGAGCTCCAGTAAATTGTCTCGCTAATGCACATGTTTTTTTATACGAGTGGAATGATAACATCTTTGGTCCGGGCTGCAAGTTTCGCGCCTGTCAATATTGCTTTTTACTGAGCTTAAAACGACAGAATGAATAATTAATTTTGTTTCTAACATGAAAAGTCATTAACACATTGTCATATCATTTTTCCATCCCCAATTCAATAGTCAGGAAGATAATGACCAGCCTTTAACTTGTCCCGTGGACAGGAAGAAGCTGGACAGAAATCTGGTAAATGTCTTTCATCAAATGTCCATAATAATATTGATTCAGTGCCTATATCGCTCGTTACAGTGTTCTCAGAACGCTAAATAAAGTTTTACAAGCTTTTGGCCCAACAAGGGTCTCACTTCAAAGCTCTGTAATTTAGGGTGCAACATTCTTCCGAATATCGCACTTGTAAACACCATTCAGACCTGAATATTGCCATTGGTGAGGTTGATTATATATAGATGGTCTATCTTATTCTGTACTCTTGACTTTATTTATTGGATGATTACGATTTATACTGATTTCGATTTTTAATAGTTTAGAGGTCTGACTTAATTAGATTAAGCAAATTACACGGGAAAAGGCTGAATCCTAAAAATATTTCGGCAACAATAAGTTTTCTTTAAATATGATCCTACATTTATCATCAGTTTTGATACGTTGTTATCACATTTATTATTCTAACTCGAAAGTACGTGGAAGAAGACTTCACGAATACGAGCCTAGTTTTGAAAAAAAATCAATATTGTGGTACTTAGGTCTTGTTCAGTTGTTGGTTTTAAATAGACAGCCAAATATTGTATTATTATATTGGTGTCTGTAACCGTTGCCAGTTTCCTTACATTTAGCAGCTGATTTCAAAAAATGCTCCAAAGCGTTGGGATCGTTCTAATTTTATTTCTTTTAGGATATCTTTCCTGATAAAGCAACAGAAAGAAAGATTCTTTCATTTGCCATCAAATGCCCAAGTGAAGGCTGTGACTGGACTGGTGAACTGAGGACAAAAAAGGTAAACTTGATCTTAGCTATTAGTAAGCAGCCCTATTCCTTGCAAACCTGAACCCCTGACCGAAATGTATGTTAATTATACAACAGGAGCACTTGGAATCTTGCCTTTTTAAACCGGTCCTCTGTACAAACAAATGTTGTGACGAGAATGTACGAAGGAAAGATCTTGAAATACACGTGACCCTTAAATGTCAGTGGAGAACAATGGAGTGTGATTACTGCCATGATTCCCGACCAAAGTGTCAGATGAAGGTAAATAACTGTAATTAGTAGGTTATTTAAGTAACCAGGCGGTTAAATGCCTGCCTTTTTTACGACTATTTTGCAGAATGCGAAATAGGAGTTTAATGAGCGAGCGCGAATTCACTCGCTTGGTCGATCAGTCGGTCACTCCTTCCTTCCTTCCTTGGGTCGTAAACGTTTGTTTGTATTTCCGCTGACCAATGCACAACTTGACTTGACGAAGAGAACAATGTCGTCGAATGGTTCGGCAAGTGTGAAACATAGTGAAGCAATGAGTGATGAGATAATTACTGCTGTGTCAACAGCATGTGGTGCGAGAATTAATTATATTTTCTTATTTGAATTGTTTAAAAAAAACCTAGAAAACATTTGTTGTCCTAGTTACGAAATGAACGCGGGCTCCTGGCAAGCGTGGGTTTTAATAACATGATGCATGGAATGCATGAATATCGAGCAAAATAATAAATTATTATAAATGGGAAGGACTTATTAGCTTCTTGGAGGAAAAAGAAAGAAAACTCTAACTCTCGCCCTTCATACTTTCCCAGCTTTCCAATACAGTATACCAACCCATCGAGCTAACCTAACACATAGGTCCGCAAAGCGTGTATTTGTCTGGAACGTTATGCATTATTGCGGAATCAGGGCAGTGATTACAGCGTGATTTTAAGAGGTTTAAATAAGGGATAGAAGAAAGAAATTTATTTTTGCAACACAGCCAAATTTTTTTCATCTTTTCTGCTTATACTGATGCATGATACTTCATCATGCCAAATAGTCGTAGCCTCAAAGAGGCCTTTGATTTTTTTGCAATTCTTATATCGACGCTCTCTCTTCAGAATGTTATTCCATTAAAACCATTATATTTTGCAAGTTCTGTCACTTCCGATTGCTTACAAAAATCGTTCTCGTTATAACGTTACGCCTTTGGGTGACAATGTTGTAGCTCAGTATATATATATATATTTTTAAAGGGTCACATTGGAATCTGTCCCAAGTACCCAGTGGCTTGTCCCAACATTTGTGGTGAATCAGTTATCAGGGAAATGGTAAGGCTTTCATCTTTTGTCTTTCTGCAATGCACATGTTAAGACAAACCTAAAAGTGGAGCTCCTGGGTCGTTTTCTTCAAATTAATGCCCGATTAAGCTAAACCAGAATTATAAAAAAAAATGATTTGAGTTTTGTAACTTTGCCACGAGGTTTTTTTTTATATTGTTTGGTCTTCTGTTTTTAGTTTCAATAATCTCAAACTACACTTTTGTTTAATCAATTGGTGTTTAAGGGGCTCTATGAATGTCTTTCAGATCGCAAATCACACCAACAACGAATGCCCATTGGAACATATCTCCTGTCCTTATAAACAGATAGGCTGCAAAAGAAAGGTAAAAGTTACTTATATTATTTGATATATTGAACTCACTCTCTCTTTTCTGATTGGTCGAAAACGTACAGTTAATTTTTGAAATCATCACCTCAGCCTTTGGTTTTCGCTGATAACCACTACCTCGACCTTGATTATTCTGGATATCACAAAACCGCACCAATAATTGTTTATAATTTTGATAAACTCTAAACGCGTAGCCAAACTAATAGTCCATGGGCCAGGACCCCCAAAATAACATTTCGGTACCACTCAGGGTGAGTAATGCCACCATACATCTTTGAAAACTGCATTTACTCCTGTTTCATATTCTGTATGATACCAGTGCTAATTGAGTAGCTTAATGGGATTTATCAGGTGAACAAAGTGACGTCACTCCTTTCTACAAAATCCGATGATTTTGTAGAAAGGAGATGCAAAGAACGACGGCTTAAAAGTAGTCTTTCCTTAGTTATTAATCACAAATAAAGGGTACACCATATGTGACGATGATGGATATTTCTAGCAGATGAGTTTTAAAACAACTTATTAAAAACTAAGCGAGCCTTAAGTATTTTTTTTCCATGGCAACTCTAGAAATATTGAAATTTCAAAACAGAACTTTTTAATTAAGCATTTGTTTCAATTCGTTGATGTCACAAAATTTTCAGAAAATTAAAGCAGAAATAATAAGTGATTCACAGCCAGTTATTTGGTGAGATGCAGTTGTTGCCAGGACAGCAGGTCTTAATTAATATACGTCCGCAATCTTGGATTCGTCATCTTAGATGTTAAAACAATAATAATAATAATAATAATAATAATAATAATAATAATAATAATAATAATAATAAATAAATAAATAAATAAAAACTTATATAGCGCACTTATATGCCAAAGTTCTAAGGCGCTTTACAATTAATTTTTTTTAAAAAATTAAAAACTAAAAAACTAAAGAACTAACAAGACGAATAAAAACATTTTCTAAATAAATAAGTCTTAAGATCACGCTTAAAAGTATCTAAGTTCACTGCCAGTCTCAGATTGTCAGGTAGGCCGTTCCAAAGTGTCGGCGCACAGACAGAAAAGGGTCGATTGCCATACTTTGAATTGGACCGAGGAACCCTCAAGAGACCCCTAGATGAAGATCGTAATGGCCATGTTGGCACATATCTGTCCAGAAGATCTGTTATATAACTGGGTGCCAGTCCATTAAGCGCCTTGAATGTTAATAATA
>OMLO01002365.1_pt1 | contig 15181 bp, 5 predicted proteins | sample 1674811 | NCBI WGS metagenome assembly OMLO01 (sample SAMN06265003, study PRJEB25207) | coral metagenome | isolation source: Coral host | place: Mexico:La Bocana,Puerto Morelos, Mexico | collected 2008-11-13 | reverse complement strand
GCACAAAATAAAGCGTAGAATATTCATAAATTTTCAGCACATTAACGTCTTAACAGCTTTACACGAATAAACATCATAAGTTGCGTCATTCGAAAGCTGGCCAAGAGAAGTTTGGGTCTGCTTACCGACATAAAAAAAATAAATAAATAAATAAACCAAGGGTAGATTAAGGACCACGCTTGGTCCATGCCCGCGCGGTTAAAAAAAATAATAAACCTAGGGTAGATTAAGAACCATGCTCGGCCCATGGCCGCGCAGTTAATAATTATCTACTAGGCTTAATTTAGTTTATTTTTTAAATTGCAATTAAACTTCAAGCATGACTTTACATCTAGTATTACATAAATGAAGTCCAAGTGAGTTTTGATTTTGCTATGCACTGATTAGCTACAATCTGTTCTGGATAACCAACAAGTTCTAGCCAATTATGAACCAAATTCACCAATAAATTACTTTTTCAGTCAGTCCCACAACTCTCTCACTTTACTGTGCTTACCTCACACATGAAGCAGTATTAAAAGTCTTAAAGCATCCAGTGTAAGCCAAGGAGAGTTTCAGGGAATCATTTCTACTAGACATGATCAGCTACTGTCAGTGGTTCTTTCACCTAGGCTACCTAGGAGGAAAGAGTAATATGTTGCTCCAAGGAAACATATGCCATCAGTAATGGTTTGCATGCACAGGTACATATTATTAAACAATTTCCCCACCACCACATTCTGCCCAACTCTCATTGAACTAATCAGCCAAGATGTTGGTCTTACATAGACCAAATAAACAGTGAGAGAAAAGGCTCAATTTTAATTTAATTTAAATATTAATAGTGAAAGTGATCCATAGAATGCAACTTCTGATCCTGATGCAACATGCTAAAATTAGCAATATTGTTTACTTCTTCTCTAAGATGATGTTAAGGGCCCATTGTACTGTAAATGCCAATTTTAACACAGATATTTCCCAGTTTTAGAACCTGGACAAAGAAAGGCCTGCAAATTAAGGCTAAAAGCTACAATTGTATTTAGAAGAGTCATTGATGCATGTAATAAAAATATTGAAAATTGATAGCAACTCTAAAAAACCTGTTACAGAATACTAAGGGTGTAAAATCCAAAAAGTTTTCACCGAAATGCACATTTTCTTCAACGTAGTGCAAATGTCTTGCTGGGGCCATTGTGCTTTTTAGGAAGTTTATATACCACTGACATGTAAAGCTCTTTAAGGCTATTGCAATTATGAATGTTGTTTAATGATAGCCAGATGACTCTCTGGGGAAATAATTTTAGCGTCCTGTCATCTATTCAAAAAAACTTCCTTGTCTTCCTTGAAAACTTTGTGTACAAAGGGTCAACTCACACCCGCTGATTTGCATAATTTGTTTGCAATACACACTTGATTTGGGGTCTTTCTGTCTCGTGTACACATAAAACAGAACATATAATGGCCATCTATTAAGAGCACGGTAAATGTATCTTGAGGGAAGGACACTGGACGTTGTCTAGGGGCCATAACGGGTTAAACAGCATTCAAACAAATTCATGTTCTCGCACGTTCTCAAGCGCGAAAACTCCAGGCGTGAACTAAAGGTGTATTTCAAAATTAATTTAATTAAGTCTACCTAACTTATACGCTCTTACCTAGGGAATTCCGTCTTTGAAAGGCATCATATGAAACGGAAAAGTGAAAAGTTGAACAATAACCAAAGACTGCCTCACATACGAATGTTGCCGCGCCAGTCTAAAGCACACACTTTAGTATGACAACGAAACCCAGCTAGAGTAGGGAGGGGATAAAAAGTCGTTTACCTCACACCTGAAATTCTTTTGACTGCCAATCTTCCATCTATTGAACTAACAAGAACCACGAAGTATGAAATATTAGCTCAGAATTGTTTCCTATTTAATGTTTAAATTTTTCTTTAATTTTGCTTAAAATTTGAATTGCCCCAGGGGAGAGAGGAGCCTCGTGGATAATCAGCCTGAGCAAATAGTGCCAGGTTACCAAGTATCCTACCTCAAAAATATAAACACACTTGGAGGGAAGTCTTTCTTCTAAAAGAATGACACGACGAAACGAAGTATTTCACCTAGATTTCAATCAAGATCAAGGTAGAGTTAACCTAGTATATATTCCTAAGTTCCTTTAATGAGTGATCGTGTTATGAAAAATGGTAAACGGTGAATTTTGTCTGGATTGTAGAAGAGCATGTACGCGTTGTTGCCGTACGTCTACATTTAAAGATTGGTCTCATAGTCTTTGTATCATTTGCTTGCTCTCGCAGTTCTTTTCCCAAACAGAATAAGTCGACGTGAAATGAGCTAAACGCGTTTGTGGTAGGTGCAATTGAATTTGTACAAGAACTGAAAATGTGATTGTTTTTATCCTGACTAATAGGTTGTTTTAGTTGCACCATGGAGGGTGGGTTTAGAATATATAATGTGGAACCCTTATCAGAAAAGGCTCGTGTAGGTAAGTTTTAAATTATACATGACAAGCAACTGTTTTCAATTTTCAATTGTATATGAATGATCACTTTTTCATAGTTGTGCCACTTCATTTGCAGATTTGAGTGAGCCTTGTCAGATATCTCAGACTCACATGTTGCACAGATGTAACTTGATAGCCATTGTGGGAACAGGGCCTGGGGCAAAGTTTTTTAATGACAAAGGTAGTGATGTAAGATATGAAACGCAAGACACAGTGTTTTGTCATAATATCCAAACACCAAGATTTAGAAAAGAGTGCAGAGCCAAGTATTCTTGACAAAATTAGAGGTGTTTGGGTAGCCAATGAAACACTGTCTTGAGTGCTTGATAATTTTTTCAATCAAAACAAAAACTAAATGGAGTAAACAGAGAAGTAAAATCGTCAGAAACTGTGCCAATTAAGACAGGATATCCAAACCTCCTTCACGGTTGTGATTTTCTTTGTTTCAACTTAATGAATTATTAATGAGTCTGACAAATCTTTGTATTAAACTATTTGCATTCACTATTCTCAGAAAGGTGGACAAAAAAATTGTTATTGAGACAAGCAAAAGTCATAGCCTAAGATTTTCACTGGACTTGTAGTTTTTTTTATGCTTTAAACAGACATGTCAGAGTCCAACACCAGTAAGGCAAAAAAGAAAAAAAAGAATGTCTAAAATTCAGAAATGTCGGCATCACTTGCAACCTGATAAAACTTCTTTAAATTATTACTTTTGATGGAAAAAGCCTTTCATGAAGTAGTATGTTCTTCATAGATTAACTTTGGTGAACTTGTTTTCCTATTTCCAGTTTATATCTGGGATGATGTTCTAAAAAAGCTTGTGATTGAACTATCATTTGGTTGTCCTGTTGAAAGAGTCAGACTAAGAAGAGACAAGTATGTTTTTTTTGTTTCATTGTATATTTTTTGATATTAATATTATGAAGATACATATCAACTACCCAAACACAATAAGAGTTTCAGATTCTGAACTTTTTTAAACAATATATAAAACACTCAAGTGTTATAACATAAACAATTTTTTCAATATAACCACACAAACATAAAGAACACAAAAGTACTTACAAATATAATTACATTAAATACATTAATTAAATCAATTACATTGTTTCACTCACACTGATATACAATGTAATGGTAATGAATTTATAACGCATTTTCTCTCTCTATATATGTATATTCAAATGCGCTTTACAAGCATGTAATCTATGGAAAAACACCAGACCACAACACCAGGAACTACGTGCCCTACTCTTTACAATGAGTGTGTGGGTTCTTTAACGTCCCCTGCTAGCCATTACAGTGAAGATGCAGGAGACAGGGCCTACAGTTTATCGTCCTTATCCGAGAAGACTAGTATATCTAACCATTTGCAGATGTCATTGCAAAGGCAGCATATTCTCCTCAGTTATTTTAAGACCCTGAGTGTTGGTCCGGTCTGGAGCTCGAACCCAAGACCTCCCGCACGGTAGTCCAACACTCTACCAACTGAGCTAACTGGTCGGCAGTGAATGTGATATATCAAAACACACATATTTAGAGACAGAAAAAAAACTTATTCACAAGATATTAACAATAACAAATGTCAAAAAAGGCTAGTTTGTAAGTGGAATAGGTAAGGGTGAGAGTTTGAATTCCAAAATAAAGTGTTGAGCAAAAACTTGATTTTCATAGCCTTAAGATCAGGGCAAGGAGAGTAAGATATAGGCTGCAAGCAGGTTAACATTCTCTGATAGATGGAGAAATGTTTTTAAATTTACAGCAATAAATAGAATACCTTGCAAGGAGCAAACAGTGTCTTACTAAAATATCATCTTAAGTTCTCTTCTCTAAAACCTAAACATTTATAGATATCCCAAAACATGTGAGGCTGGTGTCAAATGGATGGAAACAAAAAAAGCAATGAACCCTTCCTCAAACAGTTTATGCTACCAAGCATTCCCAGAATAGATAGATTAATATGTCCTGTTTTGCTAGTAACAATGTACATGTACAAAAACATTGAAGTGTTTTGTTGTTTCTTTTGTGATTTGTATTTATAGGCTTTTCGTGGTGCTGAAAACAAGAATCCAAGTATTTTCATTTCCTAATGATCCAAAACTGTTGTTTTACTTTGATACAAAAGAAAATCCAAAAGGTAAGTTTTCTAAAGAAAGTAGCAAATTGTGTACTTTTTATCATTTATTATCAGGACGAAATAGAAAATAACAAAGAGCATATTGAGCAAAACTTAATTTTATTTAAACAGTATCCATTAATATTAGTTTCCTTGCTCTTGAAATCAGTTGAATACATCGAGGGATAAAACTGCATTGTGTCCACAGATAATGTTCTAGTCATAGTTTATGACGGTCTTGTTTGATATGCAGGCCTATGTGAAGTATGCCCAAGTATCGACAGACCCTTGATGGTTTTTCCCTCACACAAATGTGGCAGCATACAGCTTGTTGTAAGTTATCTTATATTTTCCTCATAAAGAAAGTAAAGGCAGTACTCTTGAGGGGTATTTGGCTGCCATGGCTTTTAATTGGAAGTTATGAATATTTTATTCAAGACTGTGTTTTGTCCAGATATTAAATTTTCCATTTTTAAGACTCTGACGTTTTACCTTATTGTTGCATTTTCTCTTGGAATTTTTCTCCTCTTAAAGCAGGGTTGCCACTGTCAGGGAAAAGTCAAGGGAAAATAGATTTTATTCAAGGTCATGGAATTCTCAGGGAGCTTTATATCAAGTTTACTTAGGGAATTTCTAAGTCCCTGGTCAAAGTCAGAGAAGGTTGCCGCCAATTTTTTTACTGTCATTAATTACATGTTTTCGTATAGACATGGCAATTTTTTTTAATTATTATTATTGAGTCATCCTTATTTTTGTTTGTTCATGGCCATAATAATCATCCTGCATGGTCTGTAAAAATTGCTTTACAGTCAGTAAAAAGTCAGGGACTTTTTTTGTTCAGTTACTGTGAGTGGCAACCCTGTTAAACATATATGTTCAATTCAATTATGCTTGATTTCATAGGAAGATTAAATAATCAGAAATAATAATTTCACTCAACTTAATTATACATGAATAAAGGGTGAAAGTTTCTAAAGAAACTGTGGTGCTGCGTCGGTGGGGGTAACAAGGTAATTTGGTTATATCAACTAAGTTGAAAATTAAATTCGCCACCGTAACGAGTTATAAAGCTGACATTTCAAGCGTTAGCCCTTCATCAGAGCAAATGACAATGGGCTAACGCTCGAAACGTCACCTTTATAACTCATTACGGTGGCCAATTTACATTTTCAACTTAGTTGATATAACCAAATTAATTATACATGGCTTGCATATACATGTATACAATCGTTTTTAATGATGAGAAGAAGACTCCGAAAAGTTATAGTTGGAAATCAACCAAGTAACCTTGCTCATGTACTTAGTCAATGTCAAATTTCAGCTTTTTGCAAAACCAAACCCAACTTAGTAATTGTTTTCTCAGTGTTAGCGGCTTTAAATTATTTTCTGCTAACTCATCAGGATTTGACAAGCAGACAGCCTGACACCTCAACTGCACCATTTACAATTAACGCCCATCAAGGTGAACTAGCCTGTCTGGCCATCAATCAACAGGGCACCCAGGTTGCTACAGCTTCTGTAAAGGTCTGTATTTGAACTGTTTTGTTTGAGAATGACTTTGAATCTGAAAGTGTGTTTATATTAAGTCCCAAAGATTATCCCAACATTTTACAGCTTCAAAACATAGTCTATTCATGCAAGATATAGTGAAGTGCTAAGATCTGTGTTTCATGGTATCTATTAGTGACATGTTGTATTGGACTTGGCACAGGGTACACTTATTCGTGTTTTTGACACCCAAACCAAGAACTTGCTGGTGGAACTGAGACGGGGAGCAGATCCTGCTACCTTATATTGGTATGCGATTCACTTCTATGAGGTCATTTATTTCATAATAGTTTCTTAGTAGTTTTCTGGTCACAGATGCCTGCATCAAAACCTGTAAAACTGGGCAACACAACACACTAGAAAGTAAATGTACAATGTAAATCAATCCTATTGGTAATTTGTTGACAATTTTGTTAATTTGAATAAGAAAATTTTATTCATGTACAGTCCTGAAACTGAAAAAGTGGCTTTTTTGGCTAGTCTGTCCAATTGAGTCTAAAGTGATTGTCGGTGAGGACTCAATCAATGTTTCAATGTGAAATTTAAATCTAAAAGGGACTATTCCTCCAAGGAAAAATTGGCATTTTGTATCTGTTTGGTCAGGTTTTTTATCAGTCTGTGGCAGCCATAGTGTGATTTCTGCTTTAGTCTATATATCGTTGTGACTACATCTGGCCATGGATCCAATTTTTTTTTACCATTTGGATCCTGAAATGCACTGCCATCAACAGAACTTATTACAGTACTCATCTGTTCTCTTTGCAGCATTAACTTTAGCCATGATTCTGCATTTTTGTGTGTATCCAGTGACAAGGGTACAGTTCATATATTTGCTTTGAAGAACACTTCATTAAATAAGAGATCAAGGTAAGTTTAAATTATTTCCCTTTCTGTATTGGTCAATCTAAGTCTGAATTTGATTTTCTGCTTTTTTGCTTAAATCAGTACCTGGATTTTGTACACTGTAACTACAAATTAAGAAGATGAATGTTGAATGTTCCTCTACTCGTAACTTCCCCACTCATTCAGGATCATTTAAAGGAATCTAACGAATACAACTCAACTTTTGCAGTCTATTTTGACATCAAAACAAATAAGAAACCAATATCAGCAAATGTTTCAAATAGCGTATAAATTCTTAAACAATAAAAACTTTTATATTTTGTAAACCTACCACCAGTGACGTATTACTACTACCTAGTTGCTAAGCAACTGTGGCAGTTGCAAATAAAGAGCAGGAAACTTCAGTGAACTCCAAGGGTGCACCACAAAATAAGAACCAAGATCCGCTAACTAAGCTGTGAATGCTTCTCAGCATTAATGTGGCCTTATTTGGTTACTTATCTAAAATCTCCAGTAACTAGTCTAGTCATACGCGGAGAACATCTATGCACAATGCCCAACTATAATTGTACTGTGAAAGATGAATGTCCGCGACAGGAATCGAACTCACGACCTCCCGAACACCGGCCGTGCGCTCTATCCACTGACCTCTCAGTCCTCTGAGCTATAAGAACGTATGGAGAGCATAACTGTACTGTTCTCACAATTATTTCTGTTGACTCTTTTGTTGTTCGTCAGTCTCGCAAAGATTGGATTCTTAGGACAGTACGTTGAATCTCAGTGGGGTTTAGCTAACTTCACTGTCGCAGCTGAGCAGCCCTGTATCTGCGCATTTGGATCCGGCAGTTCTGTTGTTGGTGAGTATATCCTCAGAAGCTACACACTAAAAACGACACGCGTTTAAGACAATGACTTTGAGTTTCTTTTCCACCTGTCTAAAATGGTAGAAGCGAGCAAGAAGGCTAACAATTTTAAAATGCCAGGCCAAGAAAAAAACCATGTTGATGATGGATACTGCAGACATTTCAGTTTGATTTAAATGAAACAATGGTATGAAAAAGCGGGAAAAATTTGTCGCGTGTTGTTCAGTTGAATGAAGCACTTGAGGAATGCGATTAAGGACGCGATAGAAACAGAGTTTTCTTCCGATTGTTTTTCTTATAATCACTCCATAAAAAAAAACGAAAAACGACAAAAGGTTTACGGGAAGATCCAAAATAGTGGCGTTTCCATTGCCTTAGCCAAAAAAAATTATGACTGAGATTATGTGCATGGCCAAATTTTCTTCCTAGTTATTTATGGTGTTTTATGACCATAGACAACAAAATCGAAAAAAAATAAGCGAAGCAAGTGCCTTGGTTTGCCTGTTGCTAGCTACAGTCCAGGTTGCTGGAAAGAATACCCAAGACATCTCCTTAACCTGATTGGTTAATTTTTCAATCAATCAAACTGCAGAGTTTGGTTTAGAACCAAATCAAAGCAAATAATTAGTGTTGAAAGTGTTTCTGTTCAAATTCTGTTTTTTGTGTCATAATTTCCTGTTTGTTTTTAGCCGTGTGTTTGGATGGCACATTCCACAAATACGTGTTCACTCCTGATGGAAACTGCAACCGAGAGGCTTATGACGTGTTCCTTGAATTAGGAGATGACAACGAATTCTGAAAATAAAAACACAAGACGGCGCTGAGGAACCGTCCTTTCGAAATCAATGACATTCACGGTCACAATTGAAAATGGAACGTGGTACACGTGATGCAGACTGGAACTCTCACGTGACCATCTTGGTGCACGGTTATGTTGGTTCCCAGATCTCTGAAGAGATAAGGACGCAGTGCCATTTTATGATGCGTGGAACCTAATGCCCTGGCAAAATGGAAGGACTCAATTGAAATTTTAATGATGTAAATAGGAGATGATAAATCTTCGCATTGTATAGAGAACTCTAAAAGAATTTGTGTACAAAGCTGATTTTAAAATGTAAAGTTAAGAGCTTCTTATTTATAAATCTCCCTTGAAAAGCAATAAACTGTTTTGAGAGCACGATGGATTTCTAGAAGTGACGTTATAGGTACTAGAGTAACTGTGACCACACATGTAGTCTCCTTGTTTTGCTTTGTCGTCACGCAGGGGAAGCGATGGAGTGGTGGCGTGACGAGGTCTTTGTATAGCCTAGCGTTATGAAAAGGTTCGCAAAGTTTTCTGATTGGCCGATTCGTGTGAGAAACTCCAGTTTTTAAGGAGGATTTGTAAATTTTCGCCCAGTATATTGAATCATGCTAATTAACAATGAGTCCACGAGCGCGCGTTGGATGGTAGATGGTAGATAGCTAGCGCCGAGTTGGTTACAATCCAGTGCCGTAGCAAGGGGAGGGGCCGGGGGCCAGTGCTCCCCCATTTTTTTTTCCCAAAAAGTAAAAACAAAGCTCCCGAGAGGTTTGAAACAATAACATTTGTACTTTTTTTCATTTTTTAACGTACGTAGGGTGATGCACAACAATATTAAACAGCCAAAAACTAAAACAAACCAGAAATCGAACTAACTATGAACCTGCTATGATGACTCTGAAAGGTGAAACATTTGCTGGTTTCAAGATACAGAGAAAGTCGGTTTTTTATTTTGTAATTGACGTTGCAAGTGTTATGCTCTCTTCGATGTCCATTGGTTTGCTGAGGCAGTGTAGGAAGTAAATAATTCGCCATGCTTAAATCACAAATAGCTTCTGGAGAGCGCTGGAAATAGCATTTCCAAGCCTCCAGATTTTAAAATCTTCTGTGGAGGGGGGGGGGGGAATGCCCCCAGATCCCCCTAGCGGCTCGCACATCCGACACAAATAATGCGCACACTTACAATATTTGTAGAGCATTGTTTGATTGCTCACATACTATAATGGCTAATCCAATGAAAACTCTTGAAATGCATTATCCAGTGATCTAGTTTCTAAGAATAACGTATAGTCCATCTCCCTTTGTTATCGCCCGCGTTAACTTATGGGTCAGACAACACCTGTCATTCTGTTAACTTGACGAAACACCTGTTCTACTTTAAGATCGTTTTGAATTTAAAAAAGTTATAAATGATAGCTTCAACTTCGCGCTTGATGGCAAATTTACTTTGGTTTTGAAGCTTTTCAGACAGCTCTCAAACAGGATCAAGACATTCCACGAAACAATGGCAATTTTCGTGCTTTGTGTACAAGGTTAAAACGAAGTGATTGTTAAGACCTCAGGCAAACAAGTACAGTACAATACACTGGAGGAAATTGTCTCATTTTTACATCAGTGGAAACCTTTTCAACTTCAAAGGCAGAGACTTCTACATGAAACGAGAAGAGAGCTTTAATTAATACATAAATTAACAATCAGGAGCTAAAATATGTTTTAGTTTTTTTTCAATGGGAGAAAGCCATGACAGCGCCAATAACAATATTTTATTTTTAAAGTAAACAAAACGAAAGAAGCTGGGCATTATGTTAAACACACAGATCACTTCGTGTCTAGGAAATGAACGACAAGAAACAGGTCGCGAGCGAACTGAAGAGTCAAAGGAAGAACTGCAGCTTGGAAAATTAGGAAAAACTGCGAAGGTTTATCACAGTAATCGATCTACGGAATCCCATGTTTGGATTGAAGTTGAGCAGGATGGTGTATTGTGTAGTTCTACAAGTAGTTCTTGCTCGGAATTATGGAGTCCTTTCGACGAAGAAAGGCAGGAAAAAAGCGAAATTCCCGCTAACCCTCACGGCAAAGAAATTCGGGGATACTTTAAGTCGAAATTTAACAATCGCGCGCCGTTATCTTTGCACCCTCCCGTTCCTATGGTAACAGATAACTCGGGTTTATTTCTTGACTTTAAAGATGAGAACCCTAAGGAAACAAAGCGAATAGTCAGAAACTTAGAAAGATATCGCGTCGAAAGAAACAAGACAGACATGGAAAAGTATGTTTTTCAACGAGAACACAATGAAACCAAAGGCGAGAAAACCATTAAATTAGCTCGGGAGAAAAACACGCTCCCAGAAGTCATTTCCAAGTATCGGTTACATGAAAGAGGAAAGCGGCGGTTTCTACCAAGACTGAATGACAAAGTCTGGTCTCCTCCGCCATCCTTGATGGATAGACCGATTAATTTTGATAAAACTATTCCATTTGGTAAGCAAGATACGAGGGACCCATTTACAACCAAAAGAAGTGTATTTGCATGGAACGCATGCGTAGTTCCAGCTACGTTAGTTGATTCGCCAGTGCGCAGGAGATCACCGTCGATGACGTCATTGAAAAGGTCTTGCAAACGAGTTCAAAACAACATGGAGGGCGTGTTAAGAGAAACTGGCAAGCCAGCGGCCTACTCAGAGCAGACAGCTCAAGTATTGCCGCGAACATCTGCAGGGAAGCCGTTATCTACACTTCTTTATCCATCACACCATGGTCACTGACGGAAAAGTTTTGTCGTTTTTGCTGGGTACAAAAAGAAAAATATAAATTGGAAATTCCTAGGAGAAAAGAACACAAAGCAAATGATAAAAAATAAGTGTGCTAAAAAAGTTTAAAAAATATATTATAATGTAACAAATTATTTGGACGAAAAGAGTCACGTGAAAGGTTGGCACGATATTGTAGCACATTCGTACCTAACGTTTTACGTTAATTTTTTTGGTTGCAAATATTTATTGTGTAATATTTTTTAACATTAGTATACCATTTTGATTCAGTCAGTTGTCGGTATTGATTGCACGATTTAGTGGGTCTTCGAAGAAGAACACAAGTTGTTTAAAGTATCAACGTCTGCATGTAAACATCGGTAAACAAAAATAGAACCTGTGTAAACAAAAAAGTCTCAACAAAACAGAAAGGTGTTAACATATTTCCAACTAATAATAGTATGTTGTCCTTTAACCTGATGTCTACGATGTGATGAAAAGGACATACCCAGGTTTGGTAGCAAAAAAAAAATTTTCTGTTCACTCCATTGATCTCATCACTTCAAGAAGCAAAATAAATGGGATTAAATTTTTCAATTTGTTATAAATCTCGAGGGAAGTCGCTAACACTTAAGCGGAAACTTGAATTGCAGTTGTAAATCATCATTAGCATAAAAAACAACAGTGTTTTGCTTAAAGCCTGGAAGCAATAATGTGAATATAGTGTAATGCACTGTGATTACGGTAATCAGTTCAAGCTTGAACTATCTATAACCACAAAGGTGCTATTTTCTGTGGACACAAACAACTTTTTTGAGCTGGCCAAGAAAGTTTTAAAGACGCGAGAGCAAAAGTTAATCATAAATTAATCAAAAGAGTTGCCTCACACGACATAAATTGACCATATTTATTCAAATATAGAAATGCATTAGAAAGAAAACAATTAGCACGCGTATACCACACTCACGACAAGAAATAGATTTAAAGGGCAATATCTCGAGACGTTTCCGTCAAGCCATTTGCACATATTTATCGAATGGTTGTTTACAAATTTTCATGCAAATTTGTCCTTTCTAGAAATATGTTTTCTTGGGAAAGTTTAAAAGTGTATACACTGGGAATTCTAGGGTGATAAATTTCCGGTCCAGCTAAACATTGTCCAAACTGGTAAATATTTTGAGCATGGACTGTGATTAGAGTGTCAAAGAACTGTAATTTAGTTTAAATGACAAGTCGAATTGCCGCAATTTGCAGCTTTGTGGAAAGGCATAAAAATGTTCTATGTGCTAGAAGTTCCTGTGAAACCTTGAACAAAAGATCATTTTTTTTTTGGTTGCGGCTTGACCATTTATTTTATTTCCGATGCAGGCTTGCAATTTAAGTATTGCCGCCGCTATTTTAATGAAGATGAAACCAAATAAATCCATAGTTGTCGATCGAAGATTAAATGTTTTTTTCTCCCTCGACCAATCAGAGCGCGATCTGTCTTAAACATGCAAATGAGGCACTCGAGACCTCCAGATCTGCAATAATGGCTTGAAATGTAGCGATCAGGCTCGGATAAGCATCGCAACTTCAATTACAGTTTCGACGCATTTCGATTGAAAGTTAAACTTTTCAAAATCGACAGCGCAAAATTTTACGATTTTGTGTGGCGATTTTGAACCCATTTTGCGCTGTCAAAGCGGCGAACGAAATACACTCGGCTATAATTGAAGAAAGGCGTTTGCAATGGACAAGCCTCCGGGATTTTATCACACAGTAAGTAGATAACTTACCTATATTTGCTAGCTGAAGCTACGATAGAACGTTTTTAAGACTGACTAGATCTATAGGGAGCTATGTGTTAAGCTGAAAGGTGCGGCACTTTGCACGATGAGAAAATTTTGTGCTTGTGCTAAATTGCGGGAAGGCTGGCCTATTGCTTTTGTAGGTGAAGTTGCTTCACCTTTAATTTACAAAAACCATTTAGGGATTAAATCTTACTTATATTGCCGCTCGGCAAGGATTTACTTTCCGCATTCTCACGATACAACACAACCTAGGAAATACTCCCATACTCTGAATCTGCGACCTTCCATTGCTCGACAAAAAATTTACTGGGTCTTAAATTTTACAGCCGGAGTTTTTACGCCTGATTTAACAGTTAATCTGCTTTTTTCGAGGAAACTATTTCTTGTAGATTCTGCATCGGTAGTGACAAAATTCTTTCAAGGAATTGACTGGGGTCTGCAAACAGAACCCAACCAACGAAAGCAATCGTCCGTGTTTGCGACAGCTCGGCCAGTTTATGAATAAAGATTTTAATCCAAATGCCAATTTCCTGAAATTCCGCGTTTATGTTAGTTTCCAAAGGGAAGTTGATATGATTTTCTTGAATGTCTACTTTCTTTAGAGCAGTGCTATGCACTTAAACTTTGAAATCTTCCGCTAGGGCATCCTTTTGTTGACAAAAGCGCGAGGTTCGTCATAGTGCCATGAAGGGAGCAATGTTACACGAGCTTTCCTGTGAGACATGTTTTGTAAGCATGGAAGAAAAAACAGTTGCTGCTTATCTTACTGGGTCTATCTAATATTTCGCAATTTTTTCATGTCATGAATTTATTTCTTAAAAAGAGTGGATGTTTTTCCAGAAAAATCGTGCCGTTTCCAGGAGAATTTGTAAAAGTAATTACAGAAAAATATGCCATTTTCCGTATTTACCTATCTCACGAGTTGACCTTCTGCCTTGAAATCTGAATTGCAAATTTAGATCAATATTTGAGTTTCTTTCAAATTTCAATTAATTGGTTGTCCTGGGAAACTGAAATTATTTCCCAGAATTACTTAAAAGCAGAATATATATAAAAGATATCCAAAAAAAAGGTGATATATAGAAATAAATAACAGTGAAATTTGCGCGTCGGTGTTTATTTCGTAGTACTGGTCGCCTGAAGTAAAGAGCTTTTGTACTGAAGAGGAAGCGTCGCGAGTGTTACGGTTTTTCGCAGGGTTAAACTCTCCCTTGAACGAATCTTTTTTTGTTTGCTCTCTTTGCATGATCCGGCTTCTTTTCTGAAGCCGAGCTTTCCTTATTCTTGCATAACAAATCGCGATTGTTCACATAAACACTTAACACTGTTTTGGAAATAATCAAGTGCAAACAGGTGTAGATGAGAAGAAAACGCATGTAAATACGTTTCTGGACGAAAATAAAGATAAAAAATAGGGTAATAACTACATTGGCAAAGACAATTTTGAAAACAGCGCTGATTATCAAGGTTCGGTATTTGTCAACCCACATATCTATTGAAATAATTCCTTTTTCAAATTAAAGAGCTCAAATATACCAGGACCTGTTTTGAATCATGCCAAGAGCCCTCTGAATTGCAGCTCCGGTGAACCGCTTTCGCTTTGAAACAGGGGCGTTTTCCACCGTATACGTAAAGCTGTGAGGGTTTTGCATTTTGCATTAAATCGGTCGCTGTAGCGCAATATGAAGACATGATTGATCAATGTCACTGCATGGATAAAGGTAAAATCAAGTCAAAACTCCAAATCAATCTAGTCATAGAAAAATTGGGCCATTTCCATGTTCAAATCAATAATCGAAAACGTTTCTTTTTGACTGTTAAAAGGACGTTTGTAAGGCTACGGAAGTCTCGCTATTGACAGGCTGTAATGAATTGCCGTTCCCCGAGTTTGTAATGCTTGTCTGTGCTTATTTTTAAAGAGATTGAGATAAATTTTTGTATCTGTACCATCTTTGAAAAGATGAAAGGTTAATGTA
>OMLO01002364.1_pt1 | contig 15183 bp, 10 predicted proteins | sample 1674811 | NCBI WGS metagenome assembly OMLO01 (sample SAMN06265003, study PRJEB25207) | coral metagenome | isolation source: Coral host | place: Mexico:La Bocana,Puerto Morelos, Mexico | collected 2008-11-13 | reverse complement strand
AAGTGCAGCTTTTATTACCTCTTTGCAAATTATTTCCTTTCTTTCTTGAATGAAAGATAGTTGTTAATACTGAACAATAAATATTAATATTAATAATAATTATAATTATTATATATTCTGGAATAGTTTATGCAGGCTTAAGAGATTAAGCATGATTTTTTTTTACTTTAAGATTAATTTAATTAATTCTTTAATAATAATTATTATGTTCTTTCTTTGATAATGATCAATAATAATTATTATTCTTTCTTGAAAACCAATAAACAATAAATAATTATATATTCAATGTGACTTCACCTTCCATTATACAGGTCCTTATATTTGTGCTGAATGGGATCTGGTGAGTAAGAGGCTTGGTTTTTACGTCACTATAGATACCTTTACAAGAGAAGAACATTAATAACTCTTAAACAGAACACAAACAATACAATGAGCCAAGTTTTTGAGTATATGTTCTTAATGAAATTGCTGACAATATGCTGACAAATCAACAAATTCTCAGATTAGTATTATAGCACAATCTTGAAATCAAATGCAATAATAGTTTTATAATAGAATTTGGATGTAGATGAATTAACTTGAGAGTTTTCTTTATGATTTTAGGGTGGCTTTCCTCCATGGTTGCTTAAGAATTACACAAAAGCAAGGTTGAGGTCGTTCTCAGACAAAGGTAGGAAAGAGAACGTCATAGTGAAATCTTGTATTGATTCATACTCATATCAGAGAAATGTGCAGCATGTATGATGAGCTTCTATATCTAGCAAGAATCGGATAGTTAGGGGATAGTGTTGGTAGTTGTCTGAAGTACTTTTTCCACTTCCACTTGAAACTGTACAGCATTATAAAATAGCCCAAAGAAAATATGTGCACTGATTGGTTTAAACAATTATATTATGAGTTTGAGATTTCTGTTGCATCATTGTTGATGATTCCAGAAATTGGGAGCAAGTAATCTACTGTGATAATTATAGTTACGTAGTATAAATCTATTAGTCATTCAAAACTTCTTTTTCACGGGCGCCTCAAAAATTGAAAGTGGCCATAATTTTGTTTACAACAGCACACTGCTATGCCACTCACTATCTACAACAGAATAGATAGTAAGTAGCGCAGTCAGTCAAAGAACACAATTGTGATAGAACATTAGTAGATTTATACTTAAACTCAATGGAAACACAGAACTAGCATGAGCTGCTAACATGATGGTGCAAGCAAAGACAATGTAGATTTTATTGATCAAAGTAAACAAGTTGTTTTTCTTTTTTTTGTGGCGGGTTTTTTCTAAAAGAAATAGAAAGGATGTTCTCTGTGTTTCTATTGAGTCATAGACTTGATAGAAACACAGCACATGTTTTCTATTTCTTAATTAATGTACAGAACAAATTACATTCTGTACATGCGAGCATCCATGCAGCAGTTTAACTAGTTCAGTCGAATTTGTGCTCAGGTTATATTGCTGCAGTGGATCGTTGGATGAGTGTTCTGCTTCCAAAACTGAAGCCTCTTCTATATGCTAATGGAGGACCTATCATTGCTGTTCAGGTAGAGTTGTTAAGTTGGTTTGTTGTATGTTATAGTATATTGAATGGATGCCTTTGCACGACAGCTTAACAGACCAGTGTCTGACAGTAAGAGCTATAATATATAATCACTGAAGGGGTCGCATGGGAATCCCTTTTGTTGTGAACAACTCGTAGACTGAGACATTCATAAGATCTTATTCTAGCTGTCTTTCAGCCTGCATCTTGACTTGAATACTAGTACAGGCCAAGTGCTATCACACAGTTGTATACTTCACAGAAATTATTATTAATATTTGTTTCTGTATATTTTTTTTTCAGTTGGAGAATGAATATGGCAGTTATTTCACCTGTGACCATCAATACATGTCTCACCTGCAGGATGTGTTTGAGCAGCACCTCGGTAAAGATGTGATTTTGTTTACTACAGATGGCTTCAATGAAAGAATGCTTGAATGTGGCTCACTTCCCTCACTCTTTACCACTGTGGACTTTGGAGCAGGTGAATAACAAATGTCATCAGAAAAAGGTCACTCTCAACACCCTCAAAAGCTATTTAAGATGCATGGGAGTTAATCTAATCTGTCTGCCTTGAAAATGTATCTGCTAGAGAGTAGTAACCAGCTTTTTATAATGAATAAGTATTTTCTTGAGGTGTCTGCCTAGAGAGGTGTCCTCTTAAGAGAAGTCCTTAGAGAGAAATCTGTCTTCAAGAGAGCTGTTTTCCCTAAAGAGGTGTCTGCCTGAAGAGATATCTGCCTTAGAGAGGTGGCCGTCTCTTAGAGATGTCTGCCTTAGAGAGATACATGATGCTACTCAGGAGGTTGTTGACCTTAGATTTTTACCTAAGAGAGATGTCTGCCTAGATATGCACAGTGCAAAGTATCCATCTTAGGAAAGTGTGCTCCATTAAGCGCTGTCATAGCTGCATGCCTATAGGTAGATGTATTGTGCTTAGAGGGGTGTCAAGTTGCCTTAAGGAGGCGATTGTCTTGGGAGGTTTTCTGCATTACGTTTAGTTACCGGTAGTGCTTGGACATACAGTACTATTGACACATTCTGATTCTTTGTCCATCTACTCAGGTATTGATCCTTCAGTCGCCTTTTCTCAGCTGCGTAAATTCCAACCCAAGGGCCCCCTAGTGAATTCAGAATTTTATCCAGGATGGTTGGACCACTGGGGAGAAGCACACCAGAAGAGAGAGGCGGCATCAATTGCATTTTACCTTGATAAGATTCTTGCAATGAATGCTTCGGTTAATTTGTACATGTTTCACGGTGGTACCAGCTTTGGTTTCATGAATGGTGAGTGCTAAAGGTTCGTGTACAAGTGAATGAATGAAAGATCATATAATTGAACTGCAGAGAAAGATATGAAGACACAGTTAATCATTGCAGTTATTCATGCAACTAAGCAGTTGTGAAATTAGAGCTTGAAAAACAAAAAGTCAAGCTTGAACTCAATTAGTAGAGTACTGTACCTGTATCACAGAGGTCATGGACTTGATTCCCATTCAAGCGTAATTTTTTTTCCTGCTTTAATTTCCCAACTGTTCTGTGTATAACTGTGATACTTATCAACCATGTCTTCAAAGTTCTGTATTTTAACTGCTGTCAGATATATGTGACAGACGTGGTTTTGGCTGAAAAGGTAAAACCCAAAGGGCCTAACATCTTCCCCCAATTCAAAATTGGCTCTTATCCAAAATTACCTTAATCATGATTAACTGGGCCTTGGTCATTTCAAGCTCCAGAAACCTAAATAAAGTACTGTTCTGACAAGGTTACATCTCAATTCTTTGACACTTAGGAGCCAATGGTTATCAAGATAGTCGTATGTTTCAGCCACAGCCCACCAGTTATGACTATGATGCACCACTGACCGAAGCTGGCGATCCCACGACAAAATACTTTTTGATCATGGAGACTATTGCTAAGTATGCCCCAGTTCCCCCAGGCCCTGTCCCTCCAGCTACTAAGAAGTTTGCTTATGGAAAGGTTATGATGACACAGGTGGGTCAGCTTCACTGAGCTGTAATTCCATAGCAAGATCCTCTAGAAGAATGTATTGATTTTGTTGTAAACACTTTTCTGGTACAAAACATGCAACAATTTTACACCTGTTAAAATACCTTTGTGAAAAAAAACAGTGTTAGTAAAATCATAGTTCTGAACTGCAATCCTTTTTTTCTTCAATTCGCCTCAGTCCCCTAAAATACTTCTAGAAATAGGAACATATTATATTTAATATATAACTCCCCCAAACACACCCCCCCCCCTCCTGTGGCGAAATACCAGTGAAAATTTATGATTCCCAGTGAAGTTGCGAGATTGTGCCTTTTCAATGTTACAAAGTATTGTGTCCCTCCATCTCTTTTATACACGATTTCCCGACCATCACCCTGCTATGGGGATATCGGAGGCCCGGGGGGAGATTCCCATATCTTTAAAAGGAGGCAGCATTCACGTCTCGGAGCGCTTATAAAAAGATAAGCTGAGAAAACAATACTAAGTTAGGTTGAAAAAATCTTGGTTTTCGGAGAGAGGAGGCGGCGTTCAGTAGTTGCCATAGTTGGACTGTTAATTCTTTTTTTTTTTCATTTCTATCGTAGCTCAATAATATTTTTGATCTGTTAAAATACCTGACACCATCCGGACCTGTCATGTGTGATAACACTCTCAGTATGGAGCAGATTGGACAAAATTATGGATTCATCCTTTATCGTACTATAATTAACTCGAACGGTTCTACGGTGAATATCAGTATTCCAGGACTACGTGACAGAGGAATTGTTTTTGTCAATCAGGTTTGTGAAATATTTAAATAGGTCTTTTCTAATTCCACTCGCTGGAGATGATGCATTGGTGTTTAAGCCAATACCTCAGTTAAAACAGTAACCCTGGGGCTTATCGGATGGCCTGGGGACTAACATGTACCATTGATGTCTTAAAAAAATCACTTTTTCTCCTTTGTTCCCTGTAAATTTACTCTATTGTACCCTAAAATGTTTTGTCAAAGTTCCCTTAAATTTAGGCAAGAAAATAAAAGAAAATAGAGTAACATGGCGTTTCAAAGACTTTATATCATCATTGTCAAATAAATAAATTAAAAATAACGGCAAGGCATTCTGATTTATAGAAATAAGGATGCGAGGGTGCGAAATAAGCTTGGTTCTATTCCGTTCAACAAAATGTCGCAACAACAACGTTTAAACTAGTCGTAACCGCAATACTAAACATTTGTTGAACAACAAAAGTTGAACAATGTTGAACTGTGTATCATTCGCTTTAGGGAGAACAAAATTCACTAACTCCCTAGGGAAACAATTTCGACTAGACTCTCATGTGATCTGCTCGTGCACTTTAAAACCACGGAAAATTTGTGTTCCAGCCTCCCTCAAATTCATCCCAAAAACATCCCTTGTTCCCTAGAAGTAAATGATAACGTTCCCTTGTTCTCCAAAACTCTGTGAAGCGCTCTAAACGTAATTTTACTGTAATTTTTCCATTGGTTTTATTTGGAAAGGTTCGCCAGGCAACCCTGATTCGTGTGGGCGGCAAGACCGACGCTACCATCAAAGTTGAAGCCGGTGCCACCTTGGACATCCTGGTGGAAAACATGGGTCGTATTAATTATGGGTCTCATTTACAGGACCCGAAAGGGATCCTTGGAGATGTGACCCTCGACAGTGTGGTCCTTAGTAACTGGATGATGTATCCCCTTCATCTAGACCTGGTTGTGGGCATTAAGAAGTGTCCACATGCTGCGGTTGAAAACGACAAGGCCAGTGTCCAAATTCCAACTTTCTATCTTGGTACCATTCCTCCAGCACCAGATGGCATTCCTAAGGACACTTTCCTTAATCTTCCTGGCTGGTTTAAGGTAAACAGACGTTTGTATAAGACATCGATTTTTTTTCTTTAAGCCCATCCCATATTTCTACCAAAGAAAGTCTCGGAAATTTGTTGTACGTGAAGGAAAGATATCCATGTTGATAAGTTGTAGTCTCGTTACTGAATGCCTGATAATATGTCGAAATTATATGGAGAACGTTGTTGTTGATAACACTAAACTGCTAGCCCTCCAGTATATCTTTAAACACGACTTACTTGACTTAATGCCTTGACGCGGGGGGGGGGTGGTAGGGAGAGGAATGGGTCAGTTTATATTTGGAAATTCTGTGAACCTTATTCATGTGAGGGGAGTATTTGAGTCGCTTGTTGTCGGCAGCCACCTGCAAAAAAAGATGAAAGGTTTTTGCTCTTAGTCTTGGTTTTCCGACAACACAAGCACCTCCTGGTTCTTGGTCAACAAAATGTTTTCGAAAGTCTTTGGCAAACCATGGTACTGTTCTCTGTTTTTCAGGGTCAAGCTTTTGTTAACGGGTTTAACATTGGTCGTTACTGGCCCGTTGTTGGACCTCAGGTGACTCTGTTTGTTCCAGCTAGCACTCTGCTCCCTGGTAAAGAGAACAGCGAATTGGTGCTTTTGGAGCTCGATAATGCTCCCTGCATCAACCAAGAGGACTGTTTTGTCGAGTTTTCAGAAACACCCGATGTAAATGGACCTGTACGACCTGTGACAAGAGAGAAGGTTATGACCGGGGACGTTGAATTGCAAGAAGACTGGATCTCAAAATATAGGGGTTTTTTACCCTGGTATGCCAAGACGAAACAACAAGCGATAGATCTTCTGAAAGCCTGGCCGTAAATTGCGTTAAACCGCATAAATGAAATAATATGAAAGCGTCAATTGGGAACGTTTCTGGTCAAACTAAGGGTGTGGGTTTTTTCGGTAATTTAGTAATACGAGTGAAGCAAAATTCAAGTTTGTTTTTCTCATTTCGTCAATAGCAATAGCAATAGCGGCCATACTTATACTTTTCTCGTCTATTTTTATATTTGTCGTGTTTTCCATCTGTTTAGTCAAGTATAATTTTAGATTTGTGTCCTATATCGATACATGGACCTTTACCTTTACGGCCCATATATCGATCTTTTAAGATTTAAAACTATTGAGTTTTTTGTACAGATCAGTAACACAATCTTAACTGACGGGTTAAAACGTACAGTAAAGAAAATAACAGACATGTAACATGTCAATGTAATCATATTTTTGGTATTTTACGTAAGTGATATAAAAAAAGTAATGCTAAAAGCAATAAAAGGCTGAAAAATCTCAAAGATGTATGGCTATGCCAATTCCAAGCCCGCTTATCCCCCCGGGCATTGGACGGGCATTAGACATGAATGTGGCTCACAGCCGAGAGCCTTTTGTTCTTTCGCTTTATAAGTGCGACACCAGTTAGATGGTTGAGCGGCAATATACTCATCTCCCTTAATATGTCTTAAAAGATGCCTCAAGAGTACAATCATTTTTTTTCTCAACCAAACCCAAGATATCCCCCCCCCCCCCAATTTTCCCTCACAGCCTGCATTTTATTTTCCTCTTTCATATACTTACACAGCCAACATCTCCTTAATCCCCCACATATACCTACACAGCAACACATCTCATTAATCATCGACATATACCTTTACAGCCTGCATTTCACAAATCATCCCCATATACCCGAACAGCCTACATCGCATTCTCCTACACAGCCCTCATCTCGAAGGTTAATCCCTTTCATGTTTTATACAGCAGGCTTGAGTCTCAATACCGCAGTGGCCCCAGTTATTCAAACGCTGGATAGCGCTATCTAGCGTGTACATCGCTGTCCAGTAGATAAATATTGACAAAATAAACATGCTATCCACTGGATGGCGATTTATCCGGTGGATAGCGTTATCCACCCTTTTAACAACTGGAGCCTGATGTATAATTCTTTGTTTTTGACTAAATTGTCAAATGCCACCACCGGGCAGCCCTTTGCAAGTAAATGCCCTGTGGTGGGGACAGACAACCTGTCAAATGCCCGTCTACTACCCAAGGCGTGAGGAGGGGGGCGATGGACGGGCTTGGAATTGACAGAGCCATTAGCTTTTGGGGGAAGTACTTTTTAATATTACGTAACCATTGAAAGCAACTGCCACCATCATCCATCCCCCTTATTATTATGTGGGTTGCTATACTCCACGATTGAGAAGTCAACAGAACGTCTGCTAAGATCTCATCTGACATGAAAACGAAGTGAAGCCTGTTAGAGCCTGTGGAAGAAACGCAGCTCGATTACTGTCGGTTACTGATCTAAATCATGCCTGATGAGGCATTCCACTGTCGAGAAACCTGGATTAGCGTGCTCTGGGTGAATTTTGCCGTCGTTTACCTTGGTAACAATACTGCTACCGTAAATACTCGCTTCTCATTGGTTGGAAGCGGCTCAATTTTTCCCAAATTGTATCGATAGCTAAACAATTAAATTCTAATTGTATCGGTACATTTGAGCAATGGAGTCAAACTTCCAGGTTTTCCGCTTGCGAAAGAAAGAAATTATTTTACGGAGAACTTTGGCGAGAAATATTGAGAAAACAAAGTTACAAAACTAAAATATTCAATTACAGCGTGGCTTCATTTTATAACGAAAAGACGAAAAGACGTCAGATAAAAGTTTGTATTTACGGTTGCCGTATTATTAAAAGGTAATCGATCTTTTTTCTCGAAACAGTAAGGGATTAATTGTATTTGTGTGAACAGATCGGACGTTTTCTAATTTCCAGCCACGCGGCAGCCACTCGTGGAAATTATTAAAAAGTCCGATCTGTTCACGCCTACAATTACTCCCTTATTGTTTCTCGAACAGATCGATTTCCTATACTAATTAGTTTACTACTGCGTTTTACACGATTAAAAATGTCAATTACGCGAAGTTAAAACGAAACCTAGGCAAACATCTCTCGTGAAAACACAGAGTTGTTAGTGGCCAGTTTGATATTTCCGCGTGGGATGTCCAAATTCCGCGCGGGTACCTCGCGGGTGCCTCGCATTCGTTCCCCGCGGTTAAGAATGGAAACCACAAGCAAAGCATTATTCAAGATGGCGGCCAAACTGCACTATTCATGCACTATGTAAAATCTGGTTTCATTTCTATAACAGAGAAGATATTTTGATAAATACATCAAATCATAGTCGGTACCTGCAATGAACGGGCAATTGAAACGTAGTTGAATGGAAATTCGTTGTTGATAGGTCTGGTTGGGTTACGTGTGTCCTATAAATTGTACCATGACGAAATGTTGTGGTGCAATATTTAGCAGAAGAGCCGATATAAAACCAAGAGGCATTCTAGTATTAGCTAACAGTTGAAATAGAAAAGGATCAGTAACGCAAACAATTTTTCGATTTGGCTGGTCAACAAACACGATGGCAGCGGCTTCATCTAATTCGAGAACTTATGTATCGCTTTTTGACCAAGAGTTCATCGATCTCTTGACGGGTGTTCGTATTATCGCTAAAGAATATGGCCATGAAACAGGCAACGGTGAAAAGCTAGAGCTATGGAAAAAGGAGTACAACCGCGAAAAGGGTAAAGTACAATGCACATATAAGCCACCTTGCCAGTCAATGTTTCATTTACTGTGAGAGAGACAGTATTGTGATTTCCTAATGGTTGGTGTGCTGGACACTACATTCAACAGTCTATAGCTTTGATCACTGACAATGGTCAGTATGTATCTTCACATGAGAGTATGAAATGACTTTAATTATGTGTTACGCCAAATTATCTTACTACCAGTTAACTATCCAGCTCTACAGAAACATATGTATTTTCTTGCCTGACATCATGGAACTCCTTGAAGTACACATTTGCTGAGTAGATGGTGGCTTTTACTAATATTGTTTGTGAGCAGATAAAATTAATTCAATTAAATTTGATTTTTGAAAACCAGATTTACATGTACCTGAAGCTGGAGAAAAGATTGGAATGAGCTGTTCTGTTTGCCAAGTTGTATTTGAGTCTGTTGAAATTCAGGTAACTAATGTAGATGGATTACTCAATCATGGCTCAGTCCGGCCAGGCAGAAATTATTTATTAAATGTTTAAGGAAAACTTCATTTCTACCTGGCTTCATGCTTCACAGCATAAGCTGGCTTTATGAAACGTGTGTTCCCAGAATATGTTCATACTTCCCCCACAGAAGGGATATTATTTTTTGGGGGGAGAGGGGGGTTTCTCAAAGGCCAAACACTTTAAGACACCTAATTGGAATTCCAGAGGGGTGGGGGTTCTTAGGCTAAATCCCTTCTGTGGGAGAGGCATGGATGATTTATGTAAGTACACAAAACGCAATAAAATTCTTGATCCACAATTTTTCTTGGGTTGCCTGGCTGACCATTTCCTGGCTGCCTATTTAATTAAACTTGTGTGGAGAGGGGCACTAGTTGTGAGGGTAATTTCCCAAGAAAATAATACAATAACCCTGACCAAGCTAAAAAACTTGATGGTCTAGACTAGTATTAATAACTTTCTCTTTCTTAATGTTGTGAGCATTATCATAAGAGAAGTTGATTGAAAGGATGTTCAAATTTCTTGGTTACAGAGAGAGCACTTTAAGTTGGATTGGCACAGATTCAACTTGAAACAAAGACTCTTGGACAAGCCAGTCCTGACAGAGGATGCATTTGAGGAAACTATTTCTGGTAATTATGAAGTTATTGTAAGCTTGATAATTGTCACCAATAACTTAATGCTTACTATCTCACAAATGATATTTATATTGCATGATAATTAAATGCATCATTGATGCTCATTTTACTATGTGTCACCTGGTTAATAACAGACGACAAGAAAGAAAATAAAACATTTCAGCTCTGCAAGGGAAAAGCTACAAAATTAAGCACAAAAGTTAAGTTAAAAGTTAAGCACAAAATGATTACCTTGAGTTCTAACCATTTTAAAAGAATGTAATTATTACTGGTAATGTTATTAGGGTGATAGAAAGATAGAATTAAAAAAATGCTTTGGTGTTTTTTCACCTCATCTTGGCAGATAACACACCTTTGCAGTGATAATTATTCAGCTATCATTCTTAGCCCAATCCAGAAAGAACATAATTTAATTTAATTCTGATCATAGAATCAGAGCAGTTTTCAATTGAATGTCATAACAACAAAACCAAACCAATTACTTGACTACTCAGCCAATCTTAAACCTTGGTTAAATCACAAAGTAGTTGCCTGACTACTTTTGAAACTTCATTAAAAATCGGTCTTAATAATTTATAATTGACTATGCATATATAGCATCTAGACTGAGGAGAACTGAACCTTGGAGTTTGTACACCAATCTGTAGAGATTGTCATATCTTTGGAAAATTTATTTCCCTCCAGGTGAGGTATCCAGTATTTCTGGTTCTGATAGTGACACAGATAGTGATGGTGACCTGACTCTAGAGTCTAATCAGAACAGTAAACCATCTTTCAACAGCCTATTGCCTGAAGCACCTGATGAAAATGAGTCATGCCCAACTGGTCGACAACACCCCAAGGTGCATTTTGTCAGTGGCGAGGGAGAAGTGTTGTCTGTTTATCGGAGTGTGTTGTACTCAGTCAAGGTACCTACCTACCTGCCTACCCTACCTATCTGCCTGTCTGCCTACCTACCTACTGTTCAGTAGCTATGTATAATAAAGTACATACCAACTGACTTGCCTGCCTAGGTGTCTGTCTGTCTGTCTGCCCATCTGTCTGTCTGTGTGTCTGTCTGCCTGCCTATCATTCTACCTGCATACCTACATACTTACCTGCCTAGATATCTATCTGTCTACCTGCCTACCTTTCTGCCTGTCTACCTGCACACCAGTATGCACCTACCAACCCACCTTCCTTCCTTCCTTTCTTCCTTCCTTCCTTCCATCCTTCCTACTGTTCTTCTTGTGTACTCACGTACTCACCAAAATCCTTCTATTTGCCTGTACAGAATATCCCAGTCACACCCGATGAAACACTATCACTGTTTACAAGTTTACCAAAGAAGCATTACTGGATTATATTGATGACGGCAGGAGGCCACTTTGCTGGAGCAGTTTTCAGTGGAAAAGAAGTCTTGACACACAAAACTTTCCATCGATACACAGTTAGAGCCAAGCGAGGAACCGCACAGGGAGCAAGAGACTCACAGCAAGGTGGAAAACAACCAAAGTAAGGACAAGAGTGATAAATATTTAAGTTACCCCTACATTGTAAGATATCATAAAGAGCAGATGGCATGTGAGCAGCCTTGCGGTAAGCAAGCTGGATTCCGGATCAAGTTGTCCGGGTTTAAGCAATTGTAGAGGTCACTGCATTGAGGTTTTGGGGTAAGATAATAAACTTAAATGACACAATACTTCACTCCACTCCTATAGGAATAAATGTTAAGAACAAGCATGTGATTCTGGGGAAGTAGAAAATACTCTTAGTCACCTAATGTCATAGAAACTTACAAGAGCTGTATAGACCTTGGCCCAACACCACATACTTTTCCTTGCAATAGAACATGAGTATTCATTCATTTTTCTAAGCATTCATTGAGTGGGCAAGTACATGACTGCACCCTCATTCCTTGCACATGGAGATGCCATGCGAAGTACATCATAACATTTCTCAAAGTGTGTTACTAAGAGTAATTCTCATAACTTTATCATTTAGGTCTGCAGGAGCAAGTTTGAGACGTTACAATGAAACTGCTCTATTACAGGCCAGTAAAATACTTTGCTCTAATAGTTGTACAATGGGTGTTATTGGAGTGTTGGTATAGCAAATCCAGTTTTTCTTTCGAAAGGTTGACAGGGTGTAAAATGAAGCCCGTGTTTACTGTAGCTTTGTTTATCAACTTTAGGAGGTTCAGGATCTCCTGGAGGTGTGGTCAAAGCACGTGGAACAGTCTGACAGGATTTTCATCAGGACACCAGCTTATAATAAAACAATGTTCTTTGGAGGGAAAAAGCCACCCTTTAAGAAAGGTATGAAGTGTTAGGTCAAAGAAAGAGACTCATCTTCAGCAGAAAATTTTGGAGTGTCCAAAACTAAAGACAAAATATAAATCTATGTCTGAACAAGCACTTGGTGATATCCAGTGCAATTTTGTTACCTTTTGTAGATGATTCTCGCATCAGAACGATCCCTTTTCCAACCAGGAGACCGACATTCAACGAAGTTAAACGAGTTCATCAGGAGCTATCCAGTGTCCAGTTACTGGGTAAGTCTCACCTTGTTACTATAGAAATTACGAGATTTGATTTAGAGAGGAAGCCACATCAGCCTTAACTGATTTGAATGCGGGTCCTCTATCCTGGTCGAATTTGAATTTGGATTGTTGGAATTGGTTTTTGTGGAGGGGAGAAAAACGGAGAAACGGTGAAAAACCCTCGGATGATGGCGAGAACCAACAACAAACTCAGCCCATGTATGTTACCGGGCCGGAATCGAACCCGGATGGGAGGTGAGCGCTCTTACCACTGCGCTAAAATATTACAGAGCTATAATGGTGGAACGTCTCCGGAAGTTGTTACGGGACTGGGAGTCAAAGGCAAACTGAGAGTGAAACGCCATTTTGTTAGGCAATATGAATAGGAAGCCTTCTTTCTTTGACTTTGTCACTCTTCGTTCGCGCTCAACCCAGGCTCCCCTCTCTCTCTGCTATAGTTGAATGAAGAAGGCAAAAATTATCCTTTTAAATGATATAGCAATTCTCGATTTCTGGGAAACCGATTTGGGTAAAACTAGTCAAACTCGTCTGTCTTGACTGCTAGCTGGTATTTCAGCTGGACACCAATGAAAACATACTCGATTCAGATGAATTAATTTTTTTGCCTCTTCTCTTGCGATGGCAGAATAATAGTGGTGAAACTGACTATAGCTGACAAATATTTGTCCAAAATATATATGTTTACATCTTGTGTATGTGTGTGATAGGGAAGGACAGCGACGCAAAGCTACAAGGTCTCCTTATGGAGTTGTCACAGACAAAAACAAAGGACAATTTGTCTTCAGTTAAAGATGACGATAAAGTTCGATTGTGGCAGGACAGTCAAACTATCGATAGCACCAGTGAAGTAGAACAAAACAATTCGCAAGAAAGAAACGATACTAAAAACAGTGATGAACAGAAGCCTGGGTCAGAGTCGACGCTTGCTGTAGAACCGCAAGCAAGACCTCAAGAGACGTCGAAGAAAACGAAAAGAAAGAAAGCTAAAAATAAAAAAGCCGAGTCACTGGACATGTTGCGTCATGGACAAGAAGGTAAGCTTGTATACACCTAAAGGTAACTTGGTGGGAGACGCGGGAGGTTAAGACGAAATTTGATAAGGAATCGAGCAATCTTAGTTTTCCGTGGACACAAACCTTTTACCAGAATAGTTTTAAGTAATTATAGTCCTTTTTTTGCATTTTCTAAAAGCTAAAGGTATAAATAGTTGCTTGAAATAATTTTCCTCGAATGTTGAGAAAATAAGTTCAAAATCAGAGAAATTTTGCCAACACAGGCAACATTTCATCATCAGTTTCATTTTACCAGTACTTTCAAATGTTTCATATCAACTTCAATATTTCTTTTCGAGACTTGGTTTGTTAGAAATAATTTTTGATTTTGAGACGATATTTAAAACAGTCGCACAAGGTTTTTATACGATGTAAATAACCTTGATACAAAGGTTTTATCCGCTTGTTACTCGAACGTTTCGTGGATTCTTTCTTAAAACACGAGTCTCCGCGCATTGTAGCCCTCCTCCTTGCTACCTAAGTATTAGAATGATTGTCGTTCTCCTAAGGTTCTCTATAGGATATACATCTATTGTTATTGCGTTTAACACAACTCGGCTGTAAGGGGGGAGGGGGGGGGGGGGGAGGGGGGTGAGTGACCAGGTATAGCAAAGTAAGTGTGCTATTTTGCCATTTGGGATTGGTGGATAAATGAATAATTTTATATATGTTGCTAATAGGGACTGTTTGTTTCTTAATCACGTCCTGTAACCTACAATGCACTCTATCGTACGAACCATGTGGAACTAAATTAAGGTGCTTTACTAATAAAAAGTCTTTAAATATATCTCCCATTCACTTAACCATGGTTTAAACAGAGTGATCTGACTTCTCTTTTAGTTTCCTCTGAACAGCTCTTGTGGAATCGACTTTACTGTGCTATTGTGTCTGACAACACAGAAGTGTTTTCTTCAGTTCTTGGTGCGCGCGTTAAAACTTTTGAAGAAAGCGAGTCAGGAACTAGTGGAGCCTGTTTACCCAAAGAGACAAACCAATCATTGGACGATACTAAGACGCTTGAGATATCAGGCCAGGAAAATAATCAGTTTTTAGAACGTGTCACTGAAACAAACATTATCAGTGATTGTGAACGACATGAGGGTAATTTAATTGTGGACTGTAGTGACGTTTCCGAACCCGATTTAAATATCAGCGAGAATACAGAACCCTCGAAAATCAAAATAAATGAACAAGCAGCTGGTTCAGAAGTTGTAAATGGACGTGAAGATATTCAACAGAGTAACGGAGAGACCCCAGCGGAAGGGATTGTGGATGTTATAAATGGACGCTTTGGGGAAAGTGGTGACACGCTGCTTCACGTAGCATCACGCTCGTCACGAACAGAAATCGTGTTGAGGTTATTGGAGTGCGGGGCTGATCCTGCGGTGAAGTAAGTTAGTAAATAGTATAAAGGGTGAAAGTTTCTAAAGAAACTGTGGTGCTGCGTCGGTGGGGGTAACAAGGTAATTTGGTTATATCAAC
>OMLO01002363.1_pt1 | contig 15186 bp, 19 predicted proteins | sample 1674811 | NCBI WGS metagenome assembly OMLO01 (sample SAMN06265003, study PRJEB25207) | coral metagenome | isolation source: Coral host | place: Mexico:La Bocana,Puerto Morelos, Mexico | collected 2008-11-13 | reverse complement strand
CTGAGGCGGAAAAAATTCCCAAATTAAATCTCCACCCTTATTATTTCACTGCCTTGTGAGTCATTGTAGGGTGAGAGTTTTGTTTTGGGAGAGAAAAGACTCATGTGACACTAAGTTACAGATCAAATCGTTGCGTTGGCATCACGAAGGGAGCCATATTTTGGGGGAACTTCAGAGAGTTAAGCAAGATCCACACCGCAGCAACAATCTCCCAGAAATGCAGCAAACGTCAAATTTATCCCACCTGCCAGGTAAGGGCCTCAACCTTGTCCTAGGTAACCATGATGTCATAGTGTGACAGAAACATCAAACATGGCTCGCAGCAATAGATCCAGGTTGGCATACCAGCCAGGTTTGCACACACCTTCTACACGTAAACACAGCAAAACTGCTGCAGAATTGCGAGTACCACCAGGAACAAAAGAATCCCGAAAATCCGTGACCCTGTGTCAGGACGAAACTGGATCGACGACAGAGGCCGGGATCAGTGGGGGTTTGTCACATTCGGCGGTTTTTCCATCCAGGCAATGGTCATTTATATCCCACCTGGGACCCCGGGATTGCAGCAAAATCATCGACTCAAAAGTGCCGGGATGGGATATAGGACAGTTCCCAGGAGGATAAGGGAGCCAATCAATTGATTACCACCAAAGTTTCAAATGGAATCTGAAAACGATGGTTTTGAAAAGGAATCTCCCTTCCCACATTTTCAGCTTCCATGTCTAACTTCAGGGGCGTAGTTTCCTGCGAAAATCCAAGCATTTACAGTTTGGGGTGATGTTTTCTTGGATTTGGGATGTTGACCCAATTGTAAGGGCCTGAAACCTGCATATTCTGGTTTATTTAGGCAAAATCCAAGCATTTCCAAACTGCGATTTTGGAGGATCCACAATTTTGGATTGAGACACGCCATTGTTCATTTCGTCATCTCATCTCTCATAGTTTTTTCATCAGGTGTATATGTAAGAGTACATAATACCAGATGTTTTTTTTCTTCTTTTTTCCCCCCAGGGTTTCGGGCTTTTTTGGCGATATTGGGGAGCAAAATTGAGAGATCGGGGATGATTTGTCAGAAACGAATCGAGAATCGGAAAAAATGCAGCTGGAAATCGCTTCGGCACGGGCGCTTCGGTACGCAAATTTTGCATGGGCGCGTTTTTTTGTTGGCCGGTTTCTACCGCCTTCATTTGATCGGAAGAAACAGCTTGGAATTTCATTCTAAGTATTTGATGAAGAATTCTTCAGGAGAGCACAAGTCTCAACCGAGGACTTGCAACTAGATTGTTAAATCATGGTAAATGGTGATAGTGCTAGTTCGTGTATACCACCTGGAAAGGAAATCGCGGCACAAAGGCATATATTATGTATTAGTTTTAAAGGCTTGCGTAAACTCTGTAATGCACCTTTCTAGCAGTCGCACCATTGCACCATCTAACTTTCACATACTTTCACAACATGACTCTGGTGACAGATGTGTGTTTTAAATCGTTCCAAGTTGACCGAGTTGTCTTCTCATATAGACAGATATGCCTTGGCAGATTTTTCACATTTCTTGCACTTGAGACTTAGGAGTGAGCCTGGATGTTGGAAGTTTTGGGCATCCAACATCCCATTTTTCCTTTCAATTTCCACATCCCAAACACTTCAAACTATTTGGTTAGATGATCCATAAAGAGGATCTGAACGACTACCAAGAGGCAAAGCAGAGTCTCTAGCATGTTGAAGTAAGTAATATACAATACAAATATAGATATACACAGGTTACACACATAGATATGTATCTCTCGCTTGCTCTCACAATAAATATATATATATATACATGATATTTTCACACATACATACATACATACATACATACATACATACATGCATGCATACATACATACATACATACATACATACATACATATACGTATGCACATATACAGATATACACATAGACACATATACACATATACAGAATACACATACACGTTTACATATGTACAAACAAATCTATTTTTGGTCATACATGCAATACCTAAGTTTCTGAAACCCATCATATGGCGAGCAATGTGCCCAGCCTTGTTTTTTGATCCTCTTTATCATACATGCAATACCTAAGTTTCTGAAACCCACCATATGGCGAGCAATGCGCCCAGCCTTGTTTTTGATCCTCGACGTTGATGGCTCGTGAAGAAGAACCGATGGTTTGATGTTATATATTAAAGATATACTTCGCATTGAATTGAATTCACCCTTTTGCACACTCACCTGATTACACTTCGACTAACAGCATGCAAACATAATGCCAATTAAGCAGCAATGCATCAGCAGCAATGCATCTGAGCACAAGGCATAGGACAATGCAACAACAGCTAGACACACTTCATGTATCCATAAATACACCTTTCGGAATCGGGGTCACTGTGGATAGCTAGTGTCCCTGGGTCGGTGTGGGTAGCAATGGCTGCTCCTTCTTCGGGCTCTAGCGGCTCTAAGATGACTCCTCTTTCGGTGGTCGCAGAGATGAAGAAGTCGCTAACGCCGGAGGAGTACAAGCAGAAGTTGCAGGAGCAGCTTAGCCTGGCATTGGATTTTGAAGCGCGAGCGCCTGCTATGAGTGGCTTCAAAATGGCTTCATCATCAAATCCAAGGATAGACCAACAGCGGGCGTTGAACATCTACACGGCAAAGCTAAAGGAGGAGATCCATGAAGATGAAGTTCCTCACGGCGAAGGCCTTGCAAGACCAGTGGACACTTTGGAAGATGCAGGACTAGAAAAAGAAGGAGGTGACGAGGAAGAACAGCAGCAGACTAGAACGAAGAAAAAACGCAAGAAAGCTGAGGAAAGAGAAGAAAAGCAAGACGACCTGCAGGACGAAGAGATGGAGCCACAAAACGAAGCTGACGAGAAGAAGAAGAAGAAGAGAAAAAAGAAAAGGAAAAAGAACCGAGGTGGCAAGACGTCTGAGCCTCAAGGTGGAGGAGAACAACAACAAGGTGGAGAAGAAGAAGAACCTTCACCTATGGAAGTTGCGAGGTTGTCGCTGATAGCTCCCAACACGCATACAGAGTTGCTGGTGGTGGATGAATCAGATGATGAAAGGAAAGAAGACAAGCCTGGGCAGAAAGGATGAGAAAGGTCGTGACCAACGTGACGAAGCTCCAGAAGAGAAGGATGAGAAAGGTCGTGACCAACGTGACGAAGCTCCAGAAGAGAAGGATGAGAAAGGTGACCGACATGACCAAGCTCCAGAAGCTCCAGAAGAGAAGGATGAGAAAGGTCGTGACCAAGGTGACCAAGCTCCAGAAGCTCCAGAAGAGAAGGATGAGAAAGGTCCTGACCAAGGTGACCAAGCTCCAGAAGAGAAGGAGAAGAAGACTGAGAAAGGTCCTGACCAACGTGACCAAGCTGAAAAGAATGATGAAGTTGAGGAAGGAAAGGAAGAGAAGGAAGAGGCTGATGACAGCCATCTCAAGGCTGAAGAGAATGATGAAGACTATGAAGAAGAGATAGATGAGAATGAAGAAGGTGAGGAAGAAGACAACGAGGTTGATCCCAGCCTCGATGACGAGAATGATGAAGAAAAGGATGATGAGGAGGAGAAAGAAAATGATGAAGATAATGAGGATCAGGCTACACCTTTGCCTATACCTCCTGCACCTTTGCCGCCGGCGCCAGCTCCTCCTCCAAATCCACCGCCAGGGTGGAAAGGAAAGAACGATGGAAAGGGCAAGGCTGGAAGAGGAAACAAAGGAAAGGGAAAGGGAAAAAAGGGAAAGAGTAAAGGCCGAGGAAAAGCAGGAAAAGCAGGATCTCATGGATACTACGTATGGGATGGCTTTGGCAATCAAGCTTACGTTGATAGCTGGGGCAACCTGCAGCCGTTTCTTGTCTCTTACTGGTGTTTGAACTTTTGCATGTTTTCAAAGCTTTGCATATTCTGAATGTTACAAAGCATCTAGAATTCAAATTTATCAATCTATAAAGGTTTGTGATTTGACGCTGTGAAATCTTTATAGATCTATAAAGTCAGATGTACGGGGAAACCAAGAATGCTTCAAACCTCCATCACAAATAATTTTTCTTTTCTAGCGACAGCTGATTTGTTTTGAACGCCAATTCCACACTAGGACCAAAACATCTCTCAAACAATTTGTTTCCCCAATATGTTTCAAAAATGAAAAACATGTTTAGAAAATTCCTTGACATATCACTGCCAATCCGCCGCCTAGGATCCAACAAGGGCGCACAAGAAGCAGGCAAAGGGGAGGAGCACAAGTGAGAATGATCAACGCCCTTTGTGAGATGGCTTCAGCAGTGAATAGAATTTCTGGAGGACCTCCCGGTGGTCAAGGTCGTAGGTATTAGGTTTGAAACCGGTAGTGATGGTGGATGAAGTACTACACTGGCAACTATCATGTTGGATTCAAAACTGTATTTCCTTGATGGTATCTACCGGGTTCTTGAAAAGCCTAAACAGTTGGAGTGCCAAAAACTTGGCACGGTTCTTCACGGATAAGCGCAGCTGAGCACGGCATTGTGGCAGTATCAGTTGTGTTGTTATTATGATAAACAAAATGACAAATAGTTAAAAAAAAGTTTTCACTTCTGACTGTTCTTATTGTAGACTCGCCACTAGTGTTTGATACATTCCCTTCAAATTGCCAATCAATGTCTACTCCATTGTACAGGACTAATTCACTCTTCAACACCGTTTCGCAAATATGACAGTTCTTGATTTCACAGCTTCAAGATGAGAAAATCCTTGTTTTGAAGAATGAGTTACATATAAAAACGTGAACGGTGTAGATCAAACATGCAGTCTGGCAACTTGTGGGTCAGTCCTACTGCAAAATTGTGGCTGTCTTTTTTTTCTTGTGACACTGGGGAAATGCCAACAAACAAATGGCAAGAGGACTTGAAAGAAATGGTGAATGATATTCAAACCTGAACCTTGCAGCGTACCACAATAGTATCTAAAGTGAAGCATATGCATTCAGTATAGCAAATTGTGATGTACGCCTTAGCTCATAGTGAACATTTGCAAACCTCATTTTGGTGATTATGTAATAGTCTAATTGTGCAAATGTAAATTTGTTGTTTTAACAAAAAGTTAAGAGTTTATCAATCTATAAACTTGGTCATTATTCAAAACTGACAAGTTTATCAATCTATAAACTGTGGCATAGTCAACATCCACAAAGTTTATCAATCTATAATCTAGTGGATGGTTCACACCCTAAAAGTTTATCAATCTATAAACGTAACTGATTGATAAACGTAACTGATTGTAGTACAAAGTAGAGTTTATAGATTGATAAACTTCTATATGTTGTTGTATTTACAAACCAAATCACATACAACAAATTGTTTCGGTAGAAATGACCTTACAGTGATAATAACAAGCTCTACAACAGGTCGTTCAGCCAATGTCAGTTCCTCAATCAGACTAATCACCATCGAAATCTCTGAAGGCACAACTCTAGCATATTGAATCATGTCTTTGTTGACAGGAAATGTAGTATCCATTTTACTGAATTTAGAAGGGTTTTTCTGGATTCGGGACACATGATGACACTCTATGTACCAATCATGTCAATTGTTGTTTCTAGGGTGAATATCATCTTCCAATCAAGAAGTACAGGTTATTAATGTTTATAGAGACAGCATGTCTTGCAACTGAAAATGCGACTACCCACACACCATCTAGGAGTTGTTTGAACTTATGTAAACAACTGTTTGTCCTCATACAGAGTCACACTACGTTGACAAACACCTGGATGACCAAGCATGCCTCTCATGAACTTATCATGATAGAGGTTCTTGGAAAATGGCAACCACGCCATGATTTGGACAAATCTTTGCATAGCAAAAAACAGCAATCACGTTCTTCTCAGCATGTGGTGGTTTAATCCCAAATACAGCACGGGTCTTTTTGAACACCAAAGGAAGAATCTAACTATCTTATCTTTGTGCTAGCTTTGGGATGACATACCACCAAAGGGAAATGGACAAGTTGGGATGACACTACCACCAAAGGGAAATGGACAAGTTGGGATGCCATTACCGCCAAAGGGAAATGGACAAGTTGGGATGATATTACCACCAAAGGGAAATAGACAAGTTGGGATGCCATTACCGCCAAAGGGAACTGGACAAGTTGGGATGATATTACCACCAAAGGGAAATAGAGAAGTTGGGATGACATTAGCACCAAAGGGAAATGGACAGGTTTCAGTAGACACCCCCGATACATGAATGAATCACTGCTTTTTCAAAGACAATCAAAGACAAATGTATTTCTTCTGGACTACATATTATCCATTTACTTCAGGAAATCATTTCAACCATGAAAGCAAAGGGCAGAGACTTTTTGGTGGTTGGTGGCAGGTAACTTTATCGACTGATTAATACTTATAAATCTATCTAGTTGTTGGGTGAACGAAAGGTAAGCCTTTTATATGTAGGTTGGGGTTTATCTTTTGGGGAGTGTACGGGGCCAAGGCATTCAAAGTAAAAAGGGTTCATACTTCGACTTCAACTGCTCGAATTTCTCTCAGGACGGAACAGTCAACTTTGTTCATGGTTCTTGGGGGTGATTGTAGAAGCTTATATCCATAGCTGATTATAGATCTAAGTTCAGTTGTTACTGATCATTGCTAGCTGGGCCAAAACGGCTCGCTTTGGGCTGGGTACATCTGTGCTCGCCATTGAACTGTTGTTCATATCAATTCGTTGTACAATCAACATCTATTGTCAAGATCAATGTGTTATTGACTGTGTTTTCTGGATGCATGATACAAGTACATGTATCACTTTAGTTCTGCAGTTGTTATCAGTCTCAGTTAGTGTTCTCAGGGTGCCCTACAATGTCTGACACTATGGTGTACAGTAGTCGAGACCCACCCTTGGAGATGGCATGGTTGGACACACCGGATGAAAAACCACCCAAATCAGAATTCAGAAGGATGTGGCCTGGATGCTTGTATCATGTTAGGTTTTTTAGTGAAACAGTACGGTGTGCTTTGGCTTTTATTCATGTTGAAATTCTGAACAAAAAAACAACCCCTTAGAGTCATTGCCAATTCAGACCCATGAGGACATCGTCTCAATGTCAAGGACAAGAAGGCGGTGTACTTGTCAGAAATGGCTGCTCTGGGTGGTGCGCTGAAATACAAATTCGTCGAAGAGAAAGAAATTTGGGGCCTTCCTTTTCTTATCTACCAACATGTCGGTTGCAATGGGCCATTAGCAGGAATTGTATTCCACTCTCACGATCCCGTGGTTGTGGTAAAGCATGACGTCGTTTGGAATGATGACCACAGCATTGTTGCAATAGAGTACCGAATGGCTGCTACGGACAGCTACATCTTCACCAAATGGTTCTTTGCAAACGACACATGGCATGAGATGGATCGAATTTCATGAAATGACAGTATACATCAATATTCCATATGTATTTTTGGGGTCTGGTGGTAATTTGTATGGGTTTTTCTTTACTCGAAAAACATATCTACCTTTCGGGATGATCCTATAGTAGCTTATGATTGTTGAATCCATGTTTGTGGCACTGCCTGCTGATTTGTTCCTCTCAATTTTCTCTAGCGCTCCAGCATAAGGAGAAGGTCACCAAGAATGTGATGGAGAACTACCTTAAGATGGATATGGTCAAGTACAACAAGATCACAAGAGCCACGGTCATCAAGTGTATCACTGGACCTGAAGGTAGCGGAAACAAGATGATGTTCAATTACCGTGTTGCACGTGGCGAGAAGCCCTTCAAACGTGCAAAGATTCCCGAAAACTCTGATTCTGAGAGGGATGATGATGAATCATACTCCACTGAACAGACCTTGAAACTTGGAGGAGATTCACGTACAGGTTCTAGCAGTAGCTCGTAGTTTGTTGAATGTGGCTTGTCTCTATATAGATAAGTGTTTCAGCGTGACCATGTGGTCTTCAAAGCTGGATTTTGAACACGCAATTACAGGAAGAACTTACTGGCAAGGTATCTACCGTGGTTGAAAAAATGCTATGACCCTGCCTTGAACGAATCAAAAGAATTCATGTGTCTTGTTCGTTGATGCTAGGTAGCATTCTAGGCTTCGTATAACAAACAGATGTGATTATTGATGAGCACCGCATGCACTTTGATGTATTAAGAAGATGTCATTATGTGATCAAAGAAAAGAGCAACATCGATTGTTCACTTCCAACTTTCTTGGCCATGCAAAGTTTAGAAACAGTCAAGAACGTTTTCAAGTCATGTTTGCTGGGCATTTATGCTCGCATGTTGCTGGGCCTTGAGTGCTCGCTTTTGTTTGAAGGTCCAAGCGTTTGGGAGTAGTGTGGTTTTGTGTAGAAGTGCCTCCTAGCCATGTCGTCTGAGGGTGGCAAGTTGCTATCGGAGCTCAAATCCATGTGTTCTTTCCTGGATGCCCAGAAGAAACTCATTTCTCCTGAGACCTTCGAAAACATGAGAAACAACCAGGTGAAGTTCTTTGAGCAAAGGTTAGACCAGGTTGGATCACTTACCTTCGATGAAGCTTCAAGCTTGTCGTCTTGCTTTGGTGATGGACCATGGACCGGCGACCAAAAAGAGGCTTTTGCCAGAAAGCTAGGTGAATGTGCCAACTCCCATGCGGCAAAAAGAGGAAGAAGGCCTCTACAAACACTCAAGGGGTTCAGCTTGTACCTAACGCTCAAAGAAAAGACATTGCTGCAAAGCGATGCCCACAATTTGGTGAAGTTGGACGTTGTGATCAATCGATGCTTTTTGATTGGCTTGCATTTGCCCTCCGAAAGTTGTTCTGGGCATGTGGTTGCAACAGCAATCGACTATGGTGTGAAAGCACCGACTCCACCAGAGAAGCTTAGCGTCTTGAAAGCTTTCAAGCAAGGTCTGAAGGCCAAAGTGAAGCACGCCGTACAGTGCCCAATTCACCTGGTGACGTTTCCTCCTTTACCTACTTCTCTCCCAGAAGTCATCTTCAAAGAAGCTTATGTTGAGGAGAAACCGCACATGGAGGATTGTGAAGGGAAAGGTGTACAAAATGTGCCAAAAAGAAAAACTCACAAGACAGTGCGGGATGATCCAGTGGGCATGGCTGGGCAATTTGGTCAATTCTCGCCACACAACTTTGTCATGCAAATGTGTCAAAACTATATGGCTGCTTGTCAAGCTGGACAAGATCCTTTCAATGTTCAGATCTTCAAGAACCCAAAGAAACAAAAAGCCATAGAACAACCTCCTGACAGCCAATCAACCCAAGAAGATGGTACTCCAAAGAGGGAATTGCTTGCGCTCGAGAATGGCAAGCATTTACCAGTCAAAGGATCACCAAGTGAAGAACAGAAGGAAAAGTCAACAAAGGATCACAATGTGAAGAACAAGGAGAACGAAGTGAAGCCAGAAAGTGAAGCGAATTTGTTTGACCTTGAGATGGTGCAGCCGCCTGACAACCAGAAGGCCAAGGACAATGCCAAAGCAATGGCTGCGGCGTGTGAAAGGAGAGAGGAGAAGAAACAACATGCTGAAGTCCCTCCAGTACATGGGAAAGCAAAGGCCAAGGCAAAGGCTAAAGCGAAGGCTTTGGCAAAGGTGAAAGCTGACAAGGGATCAACGAAGGAAACAACTACAAAAGCGAGTGAGGCTAAGACGAAGAAACCTTCACCGCCAAAGGCTGGAGAAGGAACGGTTTTTTACAAGTCCGGTAAAATTCATAGAAATGATCGATCTTCTTGTTGGAGGGTATTCATCAACAAATCCGATAGGAATGACAAGAAAGTTTATTGGAAGGGCAGTGAAGCTGACTCTTTCAAGAGGGCACTCGCCTTGATTGATGCTGGCAAGTAGCTATGCTAATATACTATTGCCTATGTGCCGCATCGGCTGGGTGGATGTTGGTCTTTGGGGTTTCCAGCAACAGGTTCATGCAAACAAAATGTATAATGTTTTTGTGTGTAGAGTGTGTTACATTCTTTGCGTATATGTCAATTTACTATCATGTTACCATTGTGGAAACTACTTGTGTTATACTTAAGTTACTTAAGATATACTTAAATGTTGTTTTGAAATTTATGCTGAATCTGTGTAGAGGTTCATATGCTGCGTTCTTGCTGAAGACAGCAACGCCTGTTTTCAACTTGATGGAATGCCAGCCTTCGGGTTCTTGACCAACATGGGGGAAAGCGTTAAAAAACAACATGCAGAGTATTTAAGAGTGTTTCAGCAAAGGTTACGGCGAGAAGCATTGAAAGAACCATTATGTTCAATGTTCAGGCAAACTCCTCCATGATCATTGCTTGTTCAAACAGGTTTTTCGGTTGTTGTTTGTGGCATTACTGTAGATTGCAATGAGCAAATGCTGCATGAATACAAGAAATAGTTGCTCAAAGCTTCAATCAAATCAAATCATTGGCACCAGCTATACAAAAACATGTTTCAATGTGACAACATCGCCTACTTGATAGTTACTTGTTCAACGTGTTTTTGACATAATTATACAAGTGCACTTATGTATCACCTCTATATAGAATGTTCTTATTCAATGGCTGGGCTTTTCAGCTCGCTTGTGGCTGGGCATTAGCTCGCCTTATACCTTATAGCTTGGATGCCACGTACATTGAGCAATGGAGCCTTATTTGGCTTAGCTTGGTATGTCAACCCGCCCATCCCTAATTACCAACCAGTTTCTGAGTGGCAGTGCTTTGGCGGGTGTGTTGAAGGACATCTCAGAGAATGGATTGCCAAGTGCTAAGGGGCGGAGCAGCATCAAACGTGGGCGGGATACATGTGTGGATATCGAAACTCCATATGGGAAGCTGATTGTTGTGAGCAAGGTTTACCTCCCACCCGTCTACAAGAAGGGGAAGAAGGGGCAAAGAATCATTGCTAAGGGTAAGCATATGGATTTGGCCTTCGTCAACCCATTGGCCTTGTTGTACCATGCATGTGAAAATTACCCAATATATGCTTCCTTGGTGGCACAATGCTTTGAGAAGTTTGAATGTTCCGCTACTACACCATTCAACATTATATGCTACGCTGACGAAGTCAGTTGTGGAAACGTTTTGCGGCATAGTAATGGACGCAAGCTTCAGGCGTGCAATGTTCTCAAAACATTGTTGAAATTGTGTTCTATGGTGGTTGATGTGTTATCCATTGGTTGTTTTTTTTCGGTTGAAGGAAAACAACACCCAATAGGATTTTAAAATTCAAACAACATGAACAATTCTACATACATTGTTTTCCTGCTGGCCAATCGAACCTCCCAAAGGTCATCTACTGGAGTATCAAAGAGTATGGCATTGAAGCTCTGGGGCTGGAACAAAATTGGTTTCTACTGTCTGCTTGCAGGTCCAGCATTGTCCGTCGTCTTCCTGGAAAGATGTCTGAATTTTTCAAGATGTGTTTGCTACAGTTTTACTGTCCAGTGGATTTACGGTTGGGTGCCCAGCTACAACTTCATGGTCAATCGGACCGTGCCATGATTTTCTGTCGGGTGGGAGTCCTTCTTGGAGACGAGGGGGCTCTCAAGGAAGTGCTAGAGATGAAGGGTGCAGCAGGAAGCAAACTTTGCTGTTTATGTAGCAACTTAGTAGACCATAAAAGTGGTATAGCTGAGTGTGATACAACCCATACGCTGGTTAAATCTACAGAGTTGGATGTTGCCAAAATCCAGCGTCATAGTGATGAAAGTATCCTTGAAACTCTCCATTTTCTCCGTGAACAACGTGACCTAGTGAACCAAGAAGAGTTCAAAAAACTTCAGCAATACTGTGGTTTCAACTTCTCGCCCAGGGGAACCCTTATGTGTGAAACATTGTCAATACAACCAGCAAGCTGTGTGATGTATGATTGGATGCATACCTACGTTTCCAACGGGCTTTGGAATTTGGAAATGCAATTGCTCGCTCAAACGTTGCATGATGCTGGTGTATCTTTGGACATGCTTCACTCAGACCTTCAAGGTTTTTGTTGGCCATCTTTCATCAAAAGTCGTGGTATGACTGGTCAATCCCTTTTTGCGCAGTGCCAAATTCAAGACATAAAATGCAGCGCATCTGAAGCCCTCTCTGTATATTCAATCATCAGGTGGATCTTGGTGGAGAGAAGGGTTAAAGGTGAACTATGTCGTGCTGAACTAGCAGTGGATTCTTACCTTAGACTTTGCCGAGTCTTGGACTTGCTGATAAACATAAAAAAAAGAAAACCAAAGCATCACAACTCCGCGAAGCTATTGAATCTCATTTGCAACATTTTATGGCAGCACATGGGGTTTCGCGTTGGCTACCAAAACACCATTACGCCACCCACCTGGCATACATGTACAGTTTTCACAAAGTATTAGTGGCGTGCTTTGTCTTGGAACGAAAGCATAAAACAATAAAGCGCTATGGAGGCCAAAATTTCAACACATGGGCCAACTGGGAGCAAAGCTTGGTGACTGACGTACTGCGTATAGAATTGAACGACTTATCCCCCAAGACAGAAAACCCGTGGGCAGGAGGGTTGTGTAAGCCAACTCTAGCAACTGATGCAGCCACAAGGGTTCTTCAAAGTGCAGTTGGGAGTCAAGATACTGTGAATGTTGCTTTGCAATGCTATTACTCCCCTGGTGCTTTTTGCGCAGCTCATGATGTGGTTTTGCTACAGCTCGGTGATGAGCGAAGGGTGGGGAAAATCAAGTTTTTCTTTGAGACTGACAATATCAGCTACGCTGCAGTGACATTATGGGAAGGGGTTGGCCAAAACCTTTTCAACCCGACTGGTGGTCCAACTGCTGTGTGTGAAGTTGCCTGCATTCTTGACACGTGTGCCTACGCTTGGCGTGGAAGCTACATTGCAGTTCCTCCAAATACTTGTTGGAATGAGTGAGAAAAAGTGTGCACGTACCGGGTTGGATATTTACCCGTGGAGTTCATGTACCGAAGGATATTGTCAGAACCAAGATGCTACTGCACCCAGTGGCTGGTCCTATTGAGGATCGCCTTTTCTCACGAACTTTGGAAAAGGTATGGCAAAATACAACATTGTAAGGGATAATCAAAGTGTTTGTTCCCATTTCCACCCCTATAAACAGGCTGGTCTTACATGGAAGATCGCCCTATTAGAGGTTGCCTCTTGTTGGGTGATTTGATATCGCAAAATACTGCCAATTATAGAAGGACTTTGTGATTGGAATGTTTGCTGTCACAGTTTAAATCGTATTCTAACAACTTGTGGCCTTTGATTTGCTCATGAAGGAAACCACCCCCTAGAATAAAACAGTTGGCGCTTCATAAATGGGATGTTACAACATGATCAATTTGTGGTCCATACTGCTCACAACATGTTCCACATATAGATCAATAGTGTACATACATATGTACATACATATGTACATACATATGTACATACATATGTACATACATATGTACATACATATGTACATTTATATTTATATGAAGATTTACCAGCAGCGATGACATTTGAAACTGATTAAGTATATACACTAAGCGCGTATGTTCAAGGAAGAGCCCCTATAATAATTTCGCGTGTGCTCCTACACGACAAGTTTCAAAGCCCTGCGTGTTTGTGACAAATATCATTCCTGCGCGTGATCAGAACGCTTTATATATACATATTGAATTTGGAAGAATGGAAAATTTCCGATTCCTACATCAAACACTCCACAGTTTGCTCAAGTTGGTACACATTGCCATTTTTCACCTTGGTGAATTTAACAGGTCTTGGTCTGGACCTGATACATTCCCAAGTGAAGAAATGGAAATGTTTTTTTGCAGCTTAAATCCCCAAAACAGACCTTCCTGACTTGATATGTCCTATGCCACCAGGCGGCCCTACAGCCTTTGCAGGCATGATGTGTGACCAAGAGACAATCAAAATCCAAACCATGGGCAACAAACAGCCCATATATTGGTCCCAAAGGTTTATCCTCTGTGTTCCAAATTTCATTCTTTAAGATGTATTTTCAGAAAATAGATATCCCGGTGTTTGTTGTCAAAAACGGATTAGACATCGGGACAACCGCGTTCCCACAAACTGAAACACGCTACGTTTTTTCCTACACGGCTAAATGAGCATTGTCCAAGTACAGGTATATGAAACTAATCCACCTATGTTATAAGGCGATCTCTTCCAGGACCAGCCAGAAAACAAATGTCATGATGTTAGGTATATGAAACTTTTTCCAGCTATGATATAAGGCGATCTCTGACAGGACCAGCCAGAAAACAAATGTCATGATGTTAGGTATATGAAACTTTTCCAGCTATGTTATAAGGCGATCTCTTCCAGGACCAGCCAGAAAACAAATGCCATGATGTTAGGTATATGAAACTTTTTCCAGCTATGTTAAAAGGCAATCTCTTCCAGGGCCAGCCAGAAAACAAATGCCATGATGTTATCAAAGGGGTTTTTCACAGTGATTTTTTTTTGGTATAGCTGTGGGTATATCTTCGACTGCCAAGGTATTATCAAGTAAGAATATTTCCCTTTTGAAACATGCAACACAATTTCTATTGAACAACATGGTAACGCTTCTGATGGGCACTCGCTACTTTCGTAAATGACATCAAGCATGTGTAAATGCACTTCCAACAAGAACAACTGTTTTTTTTACCAATCTGCAGTTTGGGTTCGTGGAAAACAGTTTCTATTGTATGCACATGGCACGTGTTTTTCAACGGACACATTGTTTCAGCAAGGTCTTTGCGAAACAAACAAGTGCATGCCATTGAACAAGTATGGGCCACTTGGGAGTTCACGCTCATATACTTTATCATGTCTTACTGTTACATTGCTCAAAAAAAAGGATCACTGAACTGTGCAGCGGCCTACTTAGCAACTAGGCCCCAGCCTACTTAGCAACTAGGCCCCGGCCTACTTAGCAACTAGGCCCCGGCCTACTTAGCAACTAGGCCCCAGCCTACTTAGTATGTAAACCCGGCACATTTGGTGAACATACCATATGTAAGCTAAGTTCACTTGCTAAGTGCTCTCGAAGCCCATGTGCTAAGTTCACCTGTCATACTTAGCTAAGTGAGCTAAGTACCACGTGTAACTCAGCCAACCCAGCCATCTAGATAACAACACGGCCGGTCATCCAAGTATGAAAGACACGATGGTTCATTACATCTCCAGGCTGCTTGATGTTGCTAAGTACAACGTTGCTGACCTTCAAGACCTAAAAAT
>OMLO01002362.1_pt1 | contig 15189 bp, 10 predicted proteins | sample 1674811 | NCBI WGS metagenome assembly OMLO01 (sample SAMN06265003, study PRJEB25207) | coral metagenome | isolation source: Coral host | place: Mexico:La Bocana,Puerto Morelos, Mexico | collected 2008-11-13 | reverse complement strand
TATGACTTGGGCTCCTAACTTTCAATTTTGGGAGCCCGAAGGGCTCCCTAAAATTTTCCTTAGGCAGCAGCCTTGCACAGTCTATCTGAAGGCCTGGCCAACGATCATTGTCTGGTAATAATATGATATAATAATGATGTCAAATCGGTTGTTTTTCAGGTTAAATTCTAAGCCTAAAGCCCTGCATGATGGTGGAAGTGTAGGCTGGTCTCTAACAAATCTTGTATCTAAATCTGTGAGATTCTCAGTAGCTGAGCTATTTTCTAAGAAAAAAGGTTTTGTAACTGAAGTTTGGACTTTCGTATTCATGCACTCGACCTTGTTCCCAGTGTCACCCTTATTGATGGGCTAGACCCTGGAAACTAGGTTGACAAGTGACCTGGCATTCCGTCTTTAGTTTCTACTTTGGTTGTCACGTTATACTTCACTAGAGGCGTTGCGTGACTGCTCAGATAACTGCTTTCAGGGAAACTGCAAAACAGATGTTCAACATTTTCCCAAATCGTATGCACAGGCCAGATAAGAAAACAACAGAGTTGTCCCTGTGTATGCGCAATTAACCTGCATAGCTGGCGATATTTCGCGCGAGTTCTTTAGTTTGGCAGAGGAACCTGTAGCAAGAACAATGAAGTTGCAAGAGAAAAATAAAATGGACAATTTACTCTTGCGATTCCAAATAGTCTCCTCGCGGAAAATCCCGCCAGCCATATAGGCTAATCTGTTGTGGAGTTTAAGGATGTGTCATGGTAACGCTTTGACTTATAATTAGTTTCTAGGAATAATTAGTACTTAGGTTTCTTATATTATTTGACCCTAAATCACAAAACGTCTTAATCAAGGATTAAGTAATAGTACTAATTCGAACAAATTCCAGCTGAGAAGTGGCCTTTTAATTTAGCCTTTTTTATTGTCCGCAAATGAATTTGCTTTGATTCCGTGATGAAAGTCGCGATGTTATTTTTTTCTAAATTCTACTTCTAATGATACTCTTATTTTGCCTTCATCTTTAGTAACTAACACGAAAATTATCCTCCGTGCAAATGACTGGTATCTATCAGCCGTCATTGAATAACAGAAACTTTGTTCCCTGATAACGTCGAAATAAGGCCTCTTCTACATTACGCAGGAAAAATGTGAAAACTGAACGCAGCTTTATTTTTATAATTAGGTCTGCTTTCCACAAAACTATCGAAAATCGGTGATTGTTGTGTTTTTCAGTTTTCAATTGGTGTGGATGGAAAACATTTGATGCGTTTTCAGACTGAACTCTGTTTTCAAATTTCTCCGGCGCAGTGTTGATGAGCTTTAGTATAATACACCTTGAGTTTGTACTTTGCTCTTGATTGGATTTTATACCTAGACAGTGTCGATCCATTCTAAAATGTCGGGAGAAGTTGAAGACACCGGGCTGTGCCTGGTGTTGTTTGTAAGCTGGTCTTTAGTCGTTTCTGTTTTGCACTTTTAAGATGCGATCCACTCAGTAACTAATTTTAAAATCCATTCCCCCTTACCTAACATGTTTAATACCCGATTTACACCGACTAATTAGTTGTGTGTAGTACGCAGTAGTAAATAAGTGTTCTTTGTGATTTCGTAGAAGAGGTCTCGGTAAACTGCAGTAACCGATAACATTTTCGAACGTTGCTTAGCATTACACAGCGTCACTTTCAACACGATTACTAAGGCCGGTGATTTTTTTAAGGGAACAATTTTGCAAACCAAGGGGCTTATACAGACTTCGTAACAATGTTTACTCTTGTTCTTTTGTCAAGAAACACTGCTATCTAGAACTCGACCAGCCTTTGAGTTGGTTGGAAATTTAGTCGCAGCTTTCTGTACTTGGCATTTTTTTGCATTTTGCGATGCGGGGTTGGTGTAAAGAGATTATTCAGTGCAGACATTTACTGCTTTTCATTTAGAACTGAACGATTTAGAACGATGTGTTTATATGAACTGTTCTCATTGGCAGCTGTTATTTTGGGTCATAACACAAAATGTTTTCACCCAAAATGACTGCAAAACAAACTTGTTCGCAGAGTCTTCTCTCTGTCTCGAGAAAGAAAGGGCGTGTGAACGATGTTGGCTGGGAACAGACAAGCTACAATCCTTATCCATCGTCAAGTTGTTACATTGGTATGAAGTGCAGGTGTACTGTAATCACGTGTGGGGTTAATGAAAAGGTCACTGCCATATGGGATACCTCATTGTAGATATCGTAGTGGACATTTAACCTTTCAGTGCTAGAACTTAACCTAAAGTTAATAAGAATAACTAATTAATGTGGTTCAAAGTTGAAGGGTGAAAATATAGTATGTGACCATTCAAAGGAAAGCGTTTGAGAAATCATGCCTCAATGATTTCATTCTGGTGTCGAGTAATCGCTTCAATTTGGTTTAACATTGTCACGTAAGCGATTAGCTTAAAATCCATGCCACTGAGTCTTCCAATAAGAACTGAGAGGTGAATTTCCCGCGCTTAGCGTTAGCTACATGTATTTGCGTCGAGTTTTGATTGGTTCATTGTATATCCTGTGTGGTTGTGATTGGTCAGAACGGGTTTTTGGTTTGATGACACTCCATTGCGAACCACTCATTGTTGTACTAGGAGTTGAGTATTTTTCAAATAGAATTTTAGTTTTTGAGGAGACATTTTGCGCCAGGTGCTTTGGCATTGAAAGGTTAAATCATCACTTACTCAAACACAACATTTCTTTTAGCTCAAAGTAAAGCCGATCAGCATGGTATCCTATGTGGTCGTCACCGCTAGTATAAATAGTAGAAAGACTATTGCAAGTCTGTACTACCTTATGTTTGATAGTAAAATGATACCACTGGTAAATAAAACAAAATAAGCAATACTTGAAGTACGTCAAAACGAGTGATACTGCAATAAATAATAAATCAAATGTCGCAATGCCTCCTCTTTATCACTCGTCTTCACTTTCTATTTGGATACTTACTGCCAGATCTTTCTTTCTAGGAGATTTGACAGTCATGAAACCTGATTAAGGAAAATTAATTGACAATTTGTAAGTATCGCACCAAAGCTGAACCTTTTTCAATTCAGTGTTACTCAGTTGTTCAAGGCTTTTGAGGTCACGTGTTTAGGCAAAAACGTTCGTATCGTGTGCAAATATTCTAAAATTGAGTACACTAGTACACTAGGTAGGTCATTGATGTAGACTAATCAAGACTGGTCCAAGAGAGCTTCCCAAGAGAATACCACAGGTGACTGCTTGCATCGAAATGACACTATTCCCGATACTGTTGCGTGTTTGTTAAGTAACTAGTGAAAGGTTGAATTGGTACCCCTCTGCTCATACCGTTCCACTTTTTTAGTAGGATGTTACGATTGACAGACTTAAGAAAACAAAACCCACACAATAGTATGTGTACTTATAATCCATCAAATATTTTCGCTCTGATCTAAACAAATCACGTGACTAAATATCCCCCAGCCAAAACTGGGAAATATCCGAGTGAATTACCAAACTTTACGAAACCGCGCGTTGCTCGTGTAGTGTGATCGTCCGGATGAGGGTAGTCTGGTCTTGAAACTGATTGGTCAGTCTAGCCATAATGGTATTAGCTGAAAGACGCGCGTGTTGGGAAAAACATTTGAAGTGTAATAAACACAATAGCTCCACTTGGCGCGGAAATAATTTTTATGCTTGCATGATTTTTCCTTTTCCTTTTTTTTTCCTTGGATATTATCTCTTCCTCGAAGCTCAGAGTTTTTTCTCGAGCTACGCTCTCTTGTTGCTTCTCGAAACAGATATTGTCCATCGAATAGTTTTGCTCGCGCGCGATTGGTCTGAACGCCTCACGTGACTGAATATAACTTGGGAATACCCGAGTGACACTCGCCCGGACAAATGTCCGTGCATGTTTCCGCTTCAACTGGAGGCTATTGTTTATATACTTTCGCACCAAAAAGAAGGCTATTACGATTTAGTATATACCACACAAGTGAGTGCTTTTCGCGCACGCTGATTGGCTAGCTTGGAGGTGATTAGCCAAATACTATTCACCTCGGAGAAGCCTATAAGAAAAACAAAATGGCTTCCCGTTTCAAATAAAGTTACTCTTTGGTCCGCTAGTTATTCAGCTTGTGTGGTATATAAATATCCACCATTATTCACCTCTACTTCGGTGAATAATTGCTAATTATTATCGATAAATTACTGTAGGTTATCATTAAATTTTGCTCCAGCCTGTGCTGCAGAATGCTCCTATCTAAATCCGAATTGAAACTGGTACAGCTAACATGTAAGCTTGCCAATTATTTAGCCTCCAGGCGCAATGTTTGTATTTGTTTTAGAGCAAATAACGTTTTTGTCTCAAGTCAGGGAAGTGTACGTAGGTGGGTTGGGGACTAGGGCTTCTCTCGATGAATGATGGTTAGTAAAACAACCTGGTAACTAGCCTCCTCGGCTCGTTACCAGGTACAGTCTGTAGCGTCTGACGGTGACGTGTTCGCAACATGTTTGGAAAATGTTAAATTTGGGTCAGACAAATAACACTTTCCAATACAAAGTGGCTTTTCACCTCGTTGTGCTTTAGGACTCTTCCTCGCAGTCTCTCTTGTTCAATGCTATGGGTGACTACAACATCGTACCAGGGTAGAGTAGAACTATGTTAATCCACCATATGCAACGGAATCCCACGGCTGTAAATGTGACCTTCATAAAGTGGCCCCGAATTATCTTAACCTCGCCTTGGGCTCTTAGACCCCTTTACCACACCACTACCCCTTTCCTATTAGTGAAAATTCATCCGCGCCACGCCATACCTGTCGTAAACTCTCAACAGGGAGACGGTGATGAACAGATATTTGTTATAAGAAAGCGTTTATTTCATTATCAGTACGCATTGACATAATACACTAAATAATACTATAAGAACTAAAAACATAGTATCCTCTTCAGTCTGTTTCAGCCCCTCACGGGTTTTACAACTATTTACTGGATCCGGCTCACTCACGTGTGAGACTGTCTCTGCGTTTACAAGTCAAGACTTCTTTGTACGCCGTTCGTATCTCTTGTCGCATAAAACCATAAATAACTGGATTAACTGCGCTACTGCTTGCAAATATTATGATCTGCCAGAAGTACACCTGTCTTGGAAGGGAATACTGGCCATAGAAAGCTTCAAAAATATCCGTGATGATCGCCGGGGTCCAACATACGAGGAACGCAACCAGTGTGACGAACAACATCTTCGTTATCTTTGCTTCATTGACGAAGGATCGCGAAGCTTGCCGAACGTGACCGGAGATTGCATTTTCAGCAAAATGCGCCCTAACTTTCCTGTAGACTTGAACGTAGCAGATTATCATAACTGGAAAAACGACAGAACTAACCACAGCATAGGCAACAAGGCTATACACACGCACGCCTTGACTATGAGTCATGTCCAGAAAGCACAGAAATTTTCCAGGATGAAAGTGAAACACTTGACTTCCAAACGAAAACACAGCCAAAACTAACGTGAATGAGACCGCCCAGGCCAGCAGGATCGACAGTAAAATACTTCTCTTGGTGTAAATCCTGCGGTAAATTTTTCCAGATTTAGTCATCTTGAAGAAACGGTTGACGGCGATGAGGGCCATAGTGAACAACGAGGAACTGACAAGAAGAAATATGAAGCTTCCCTGAACCTGACAGAAGGTAGGGCTGAAAATCCACTTGCCTTTAATAACAACGCCAACGAAGAATGGCATGCATAGGACTGCGACCAACATGTCGGTGACTGCCAGGCACATGATGTAGTAGTTTTGAGGCGCTCGGAATCCTGGTGCCTTGAACAGAGAACAACACAGCACGGCATTTCCCAAGAAGGCGGATACACCAACAACGACGCAGACTGTTGCTTCGAAGACTACGACGCCGACTTGTCTGTTTCCTAGTGACATTGCAAGATCGTTTTCTCTCTTTAGTGCCTCTTCCATTCTGTGCTGTACTAGATCCGAGTTTTTAACTGACGGTCAAAATGATTGCGGCAGAACTGACACGGGTCAAGAAGCATGGACACTTCAGGAAGAAACTAAAAAACATCAAAACTGAAAGGAAATTAGATACCGTTAGAAATAATTAAAACCAAAATTGATAACCAGATTAAATATTACGAAGTCGAACTTTTGCTCTGTAACCTTGTGAAAAACCAGTTGACAAAAAATTAATAATACTAATGATAAGGAGATCGTTCTTTTCCATCGATCTCCTAGGTTATGGCAGACACTTTCTGATTCTTTTCTTTGAGGTATCGGTTGGGGGAGGGATCCGCGTTTATATTGGCTATATAGGTATGTGCGGCCCCAAAGGGTATGGTTTTTCAGCTGCTTTGGTCATAAACAGGGTATCGATTTCGGCCATAAATAGGGTATCAAATGGTTGGCCGAGTGATAAATACGGTAGGAAAAATGGCAGATTTTGTTCATAAACTCATAAATAGGGTAAGGGTTTTGGGAAGCGGGCTTCACACCCCACCGCAATTCTTCGCCAGTTCCCCCCCCCCCCCCCCTGGGCTAAAGTAACGTGACTGAAATTTCATTCATTGTTCCTTTCGCCTTACATACCGGGCGTGTAAGGCGACAAAAGCTCATTTTCTCTATTCTGTGCCCGCCACCGTTTAGTAGTAGACGAATACTACAGTAGAATACTACAGTAGATGCAATTTTTAGCTGACAGTCAAAACGATAACGCCAGAACTGACACAAGGACAAGAATCATAGACCCCTGGGGGACACTGGTGGGACTCCCATATATAAAAAAAGGACGGGTGTGCTCGTCGTACTTTTAAGGGGTTTAAAACGCGGGTTTGGTATTTCCCTTAAGTGTTCAGCCTCAAAGGTCTAAAGCCAGGAGCTTTTGCGGTGCCCTATAGGGTACTGAACCGAAAAAAAATATTACAGGAAACTTGAATGTGTCGTTTAGGAATCGGTACCGCTATAAGTAAAAACAATTTCATGGCACACCTACAAAACAGGATCTTGGTACCAATAAAGGTTTCAAAATTTTAGGCGAACAACCCTGTATCCGTTGATCTCCCTTTCAAGTAAATGAAGGCAACAAAGAACAGCAAAATAAAAGAACAAAGCGCAACACAAAGGCAGAGAAGTCCTGGGCCGGTATAGTCAAAATAACTGAGTCACGCAATCCCAATAATTTGGGCGGTCGTATTAGCTGTTCTTCTGTCATATTATTGCCGCACTTTAGATGGAATCAATCTGCGCTTCATCATGGGTCGACTTGGCGAATTTATCGTGTTTTCCCTCATCGCCGTCCTGGCGTCGCAAGTCCTAAAAACACTGTAAGTCGAGGGTTCTTTTGCTTTTACATAGATTCACAGTTGCCATTTGTCTTGCGAAGGATTTTATCAATGATTGTTTGGGTCATATGTTTATCTTTATTGCTCAGAATATCAGCCGGATTTTTCAAACATGTTATAAACCACTCTCCTGGACCTTGCAGAGTAATAAAAGGTAAGTTATGATTCCAGGGAATTCACTTTGAGCATTCTCAAGCAGAGTGGGTTTTAGGGATTTTGTCACAGTCGAGTGGACACGAACACGGACATAATATATGCAGGGATTTTGTAATGCTATATAGCCTAATCAACACTGAATTCTAGTATGGATTGACCTTCTTAGCCACGCACTGCGGGTTTTCTTGTTAGTCAGGCCGCGTGTATTATCGCTTCACGCTCATTTTCGCCGTGTGTCCATTATGCAGATGATGAAATTCTCCCAGAAATATTCTGCCGACAGTTCGTGTCATATTAAAAAGACAATTAACCTGAAGACAAGGTCATTGTATTAACGGTCAATGATTTGTTTGTTTGTTTATATAAGGATTAGCCTATCTTCTATCTAGGCTTGGGTTCTGTATTACATTATTTTTGCCAGATTTACTTATCTTCGTTTGTGTTCTTTGCGTAAGACCATGAGTTGGGTCTGCATCGGTCAGCATTAGGTAACATAGTGTGAAGTAGACCCGAGCGATCGGCACTTTCCGATTGTACTCGAGACGTCACCTCCGGATGACGCTGTTGTTCTTTCGGAAATGAACATGGCGGTGATTGGGTGGACTAAACCCGCTGCACAGCACGGCCTTCCTTTCGTATTAAAAGCTGGAAGCTCAGTTCAGTTCAAGAACTTTTCGATTGATAGAGTAGTTGAATAGTGACCGGTTGTATGAATCTCGTTCCCAGGCTCTCTCTCCTCTACCTCTATTTGTCGTTGGGAGAAAGACCCTGGTTGCGGCTAGTCATGTGACCACCTGTGACACAAACGTTTCTACTTTGATAGTCGGTCGGTCACTATATGAAACCACACAGTTGCAAATACATCTTTCAAATTCTACAGTCCTATTCTAAGCTTCATTCAGGACAAACGAAACATATTTGTATGTATCAAGCGTAATGAAAAAAAAAAGGTAACTGCCTAACTGCCCTAGAAGGACAAAACACAGCATGTGCATTGCAGCCCTCTGTTGACCATCAAAATAAAACACACAGACGAAGACATAGTCCCATGAAACTCTCTTGCCATTACTATCATTTCAGCGAACGGTTCAGAGGACCTCGCTCTCCTTCCTGATGGACTGGTGTTTATCTCTTCAGTAAGTGTTATTACACCGATCATGATGTATTTGTCAATTCCAAATATCAACATCCCCCCCCCCCCCTGTGCACCCCCTCGCCATTCCCCGAGCATTAGACATTTTGTCAGTTGGTTAAACTCCCATCCCTCTGGGCAGAAATAGTGTTCCAATGCCCCACACCCCAGGACGTAACAAACCTTTCGAAGAGATTGATTTTTTTATCAACAACGTATAAGACCAGTAGTATTTTTTGTATATACTGTTTTTTGTTTAAAGTTTCAATTCGCGCCACGCGTTGACACCAACACGTGCAAAGATATGTTGACCGCTCACCTCGAGACTTTATTCCCCGCCTATGGAAGTAACGTGACGTTGCAATGAGATTAGCGTTGCTATTTGTCTTTTTAGAGCGTTATAGTTCTCGCCAAAAACGGCACATTTAAATTCTAATCACCAACACTACAACCACTACACTGCAATATTTTATCACGCAGGGACTTCGCTACAAAGTTCTTACGGGGTACGATCCTGTAATTGACACATGGAAAAGTAAACTGATGACATTTAACTTAAACAAGCCCAGTGAAAATCCAGTTGAATTAACACTGAAGAACTTCAATCGCACTGGATTTAACCCGCACGGGATCAGTGTGTATCAGGAACCGTCCTCGGGTACGGTATCCCTGTTTGTGGTGAATCACCGACCTGACGCTCAAGCCATTGAGATATTCGACTTCGAGCGAGAAACCCATACACTGATTCATCGTCGTTCTGTGGTTGACGCGTTGATCTGGAGTCCAAATAACTTGCACCCAGTAGGTCAGTACTATTTTGTATTGTAATATCTTTTTCATTTACCGGCTGACCGATCCAGCTACCCACCTCTAAGCCACCCAAAAAGACTCACCCTCCTCTCCACAGGCACATTCGACCTATGGATCCACCCACTGAATCATTCAAGCTAACAAATATTTTAGAAGAGGACACCTGGCTTTTTAGTTCATTCACCTGAACAACAGAACAATTGAAATGCCCAACTGTAACCACGTATGACCGCCGTTCGGTCACAACCCCTTTCTAACAAACTTAATTGGGCAAAACCTTTAAATATCTATACAGACTAAATAAGGATATAAGTATATAAGTAAAGCCCAAAGGAGAGGGCGCGAACGGGACAATAAGAATAACAATATAATAACAGCAACTGCTTCCATGAATAAAGATACAAGATCCTCAAATACTAATGACAAGCTCGTGCAGTCATCGACCATCTAAAATTACCGGACACACGCCTGGTTAGACTTTCATATGACTAATTTACATTCCACTATTAAAATAATAAAATTTTGATACAAACTCAGCTTGCTAGCTGGACTAGTACAAAAGCTTTTCTCAAACTCATTATTATTATTAACATTGTTGTTTGATATTAAATTAAATTATTCTAAATTATATTTGTAAATTTATTATTATAAGGAACTTTTTAAATTATTATATAAGAGATCAATTGCTATTATCGTTATTATTATTAATAGATTGTATTATTAGTTTTTTTTATTATGAGACAGTTTTCAACACTATGAGTCGTTTTATTAAAAAATAATAAGAAGAAAAAAAACACTTTATTAGTTGACACAATTACTGGTAACCCAGTAGTTTACATTGTGGGCTATAAAGGAAACAAATATTACAAATAGAACAGAAACTTGTTAAGAATCCCAGCTGGTAGGACGCTGGCCAGCTGGCTATTTACAAGCGTGGAGGAGTTGAATTCGGGACCACCGAAGGCAAATCCATCCAGTGGCAGGGAGCAGGATTTGAACCCGGGACCTCCGGATTACAAATCCAGCGCCCTAACCACTAGGCCACGCTGCCTCCTATGAAGGCATATGAAAGAAGAACAAGACGAATATTTTTTTATAATAATAATAATAATACTTTTAATAATAGTAATAAATAATTGAATCAGCATAACTGTGGTGGCACGGGAGACTAAGCCAGCCCGTGAGATGAAGTACGTTTAGGCCAGATCTACATCATAATCTGACGTTAAGCAGGACCTATTCAAGTATTTAACAAAGAGGACTTAAAAGAGCTTAGGCTAGTGAAGCTGTACTTCATACAGTGTTCCGGAGTCTTGCAGTACGAACAAATTATGAGGCTTGAAAAGTGCTAGTCTTGAAGTCCCGCACAGGGAGATGATAGCAAGCTGTCTAGACCCGACGCGTAATAGGATGTTAATTAAAAGTTTCGTAACCGCCCTTTGGCCCTACACAACTACCCACTCACAAAACAATTACCGCCTCCTCCCCCCCCCCCCTCCGCTCAATCCGCCTCGTCCTCATCCACTCAACGCACTGGGTTAGCTGCAATAGCCTGAATGGGTAAAAAGGCGATAATTACAGGGGAAAATGGATTAATCATTAAATTACAGATCTTGTCTTTGACCAAATCCTACTGAGTGTATTGATAAATAAATTAGCGCGGGTCTGTATACGTGCCTCTCACTCCCTACTCCTACTTCTATGGATTAGATTGGTTATTTGGCATTCGTCTCTTCTCTTTCTCACGCAGGTCCGGATAGCTTCTACGTCACCAACGACAATTTTTTTCATTTTGATAACGCCATGCTCCGCATCCTCCATACCTTGTTACTACATAAGTGGTTGCACTGTAACATTGTGTTCTTCGACGGATTTAAAGCCATCGAAGCAATTGGAGGAGTTCATCCTAATGGTATCAACATGGATAAAAACGAGAGGTGTGTTGTTATTTAATGAGTTGTAAAACCTAAAGAACTTGATATCATGACCTGCACATTTCTGAGAGACAAGAGGGGTACTGGAATCCGGGTTATCTGTTAAATTTTGGGCCCATTCCTCAGCTATTAGGGAATTTCGCAAGACCTCAAATCTCAGCTATCAGTGAAAAAGGCGCAGTCTCTCGCCAACAGTCAGAATTTGAACCAAAAGCTAGGACACTAGAACTGAGGCTAGGAGTATTACCATATATGTGGATAGATAGGATACCGTCGATCACATGACACCACCAGATCACACTAGCAGTTCAGGCTGGTACCCATCAGTATCCAATTGGAAAAATGACACTGTCTTAGTTAAATATGTTATATGCTTCCCAGAACCCAGCACAATGACCACGGCAAAGGCCCCAGCCCAGACCGCCTTATTATAGGTATCCGACAGAGTACCAAGTAGGCCAAGCCACCTCTGTCCATATCGTAATGATCTACAACATCGCACTAATTATCTGAAGAGAGGTCTTTCCTACAACTTACCTAGTACTAAGACAAGCAACTTCATTATCCGAGTTCAAGACTATACTAAGTCGCCACAGTTTTAAGTCAGTCTTTGTACACGGCCTCCACGAAAATCATTTTTTTTTAATTTTATTGTTGATTTTTTTTTGGAATTACTATTCTTTGACTGTAGTTAGGAAGATAGGTAGCTTTTTTATTATCATACATAGACTGATGAAAATACCAGGCATAAATATATTATTACTTGCCAGCTGGGAGGTCCATATAGTGAAAAACTGTGACCGAGGTCTTGAAAATGCTGCCCGAGGCCGCATTTTTTTCCAAGCTCTCAAACGAAAAAAAAACTCACGGAAAAAAAACTCACGCAAGCGTTACTGTGACCGTGGTAAGAGATAGGAAAATCCGGACCTCGCTAAGAACCAATCAGATTGTAGGATTCGTTACAGTGCCCGCTTGGAAAAAAAATAAATAAAGTTATTGTGTCGTATCCTATCGTATCGCAAACTTTGTAATGAATGTTTTCCTAACGTAAAAGACTCATTTTCATTTACTTTTTATAATTCACCTACCTTCAAACACCGCCCGACAAGATGTATTGGCAATTTTTATAATGAATGCTAAGGTAAAATGATAATTTTAAAGTAATAGCTTATTAACTATAGTAGCTGTATTATGCCCAGCCCACTAGGGCCCTCGTAGCTGGAGTACAGTGTACATGGTCTGTCTTGCTAAACTGATCAGGGATATTCTTAACGCATGTATACGCCCACTTTCTTTTTTACCGATTCCTTGCAGGTTTGTTTTTGCGTCGGCATTGTTTGAAACTGGTATCGCAGTTTTTAGACGTCGCCAGGACAACACATTGGAGGCCTCTCAGGTTCTTAAGTTGTTTCTTAAAAGTTTGAAATCTTATGTCCTGGATCTGTCAATCAGGGAACTATTTTTATTCAGAGAACGTAACCAAGCCTTTTTATAATTGCCTTTCTACAGTTGATTAAAGTTGGATCTGTAGTTGATAACATCAATGTTGACGCGGTGACGGGGGACCTGTGGATAGCAGCAATACCGAGAGTATTGGAGTTCACTGCGCATTCGCAAAACCTTAGTCACCTCAGTCCCTCTCAAGTTCTCACAGTGCAACTGGGAGAGGCATCTCAATCCGGAGAGGCTTTCCCTGATTACAAGATTCGCGAGGTGTACATGAATGATGGACAGGAACTGTCTGGTTGCACATCTGCGATAGTTTATAAAAATCGCCTCCTAATGGGCGCGGTATTCAGTAACATGCTGTACTGCGAGATGAAGTGCTGATATTGCTGCCGGAAAAGCAATAACTGATCTAGTATATAAATCATGTAGCCTGGAAGATACCCATAGTAATAATATTGTAGTCAGCAGTATTATATTATGGTATGGCAGAAAAGCCCCCCGAGAGGGTATTACTCAAGTAAGTTTTTAAGTGTGTATGTTTTCAAGTTATTGATAAAAAATAAAAGCGCGAAAAAAAGAGTAGCTGTAAATAATTTTCTGTGATCTAGGTATTCCATGTCAGGGCTTTTAACAACACTATTATTAATAAAAAAAATGAAGCCAAACAAGCAAATTGTTCCATATTTTGACAACGATTTCTGCCAACTGCTGATGAAGGATCAAAGTACACTTCAAATATGTTCTCCGCTGGTTTGGGTAGCCACTCCCAGCCCTGTAGTGCGAGCGAGATGCAGGCTCGAGTCACGACGGGACCTCAAGAGGTGAAACTGAGCAATTTCGTAACCCAGCTGTTTGGCCGAGAAAGAGAGGGTCGAGAAAGAGGGTCTCCCAGGGGTGGTGCCTTTTACGGTTGACGTGTCATTATGGTTAACAAAAATCTTAGACAATATTTACGGTTGTATGAAAGGTTAACAATTAGTTTCATCGTTTAAAATGGTAAAGTTTTTGATTAAAGCGAAACATATCTAAGGTGTTAAGACCATTTCTGGATGGTTAAAAAAGTATTATTACAAGAATTGTACACAATATAGCTTACTTGCACTGCACGCAAACAAAAATTAAAAAGAGGTCGCCATTCAATAAATTATGTCAAGAATCTGCCATAGGGTACAGATACAGTAACAGCTTTCAGGGAAACTGACAAACAGATGCTCAACATGTTCCCAAATCGTATTCACAGGCCAGTTAACAAAAAAACAGACTTGTCCCCTGTGTATGCGCATTTAGCCTTCATAACTGGCGGTATTTCGCGCGAGCTCTTTGTTTTGACAAAGGAACCATAGCAAGAACAATGAAGTTGCAAGAGAAAAATAAAATGGCCAATTTACTCTAGCGATTCCGAAAAATCTCCTCGCAGTAAATCCCGCCAGTCATATAGGCTAATATGTAATAGAGTTAAAGGATGTGTCATGGTAATGTTTTGACTTATATTTAGTTTCATGATTCTCATGGTTGTCTAGGAACAATTAGTACTTAGGTTTCTTATATTATTTGACCCCAAATCACAAAACCCTGGCTCTCTATAGTTTTACGATCGCACGCGTGCTGGGGACGAAAGTTCAAGTAATCTGCGTGCGCACGAAGGGAAACGTCAGTGTTTTTCGATATTTTATTACGTCAAAATGAACACAAAAAGCAAAACTGACAGTGAATTTTCTCGCGTTTCCTTCGGTGAAATTCAGTAAAATTTGGCAGACTGTTAATAAATATTTTACTTTAGTCGGAGCTCGTTTTCTAGGGAAATCTATAAGACCAGTTTTTTGGGCGCGATAAAAGACATAAATTTGAAAAAATCGAAAAAAAAATGCCTTTACAAACCCTACTTTTTTGGTGTTTTAAAAAATTCGCATCCCGTTGGGTGCGATGTGCTGTGAAAATTTTGGAAAATTTCACCGAAGGAAATTCAAGAATATCATAAATAAAGCCACAAAAGCAAAAAAAACACTGACATTGACTTGGGCATTTATAATTTAAGGCTAAAACCCAAAATTTTAACATAGATGATCTAAAACTCTCTTTAATAATTGTTTATTACATCTGATAAGTTTGAGAGGACTGGGTGAAAACACGAATACAAAAACAGCATTCAAAACATTCAACACTTGCGCGCGCAACGCCATAAATGATTACCCTATGGAGCAATCTCGTCCCCAGAGGCCCGCGATCCTTCTGGTCTGCGCCAGGTCTGACCCGCTGGTCAGGGGGAACGCAGGCTCTGGGGACGAGATTGCCTATGGAGCCACCTTAAGGTGGCCGAACACAGTTTTCGCGCGCGCTTTTGCTGATGTGATTCAGCGCGCGCACAAGGATTGCAAAAACA
>OMLO01002361.1_pt1 | contig 15193 bp, 7 predicted proteins | sample 1674811 | NCBI WGS metagenome assembly OMLO01 (sample SAMN06265003, study PRJEB25207) | coral metagenome | isolation source: Coral host | place: Mexico:La Bocana,Puerto Morelos, Mexico | collected 2008-11-13 | reverse complement strand
TCCCTTATTCGTGACTTTATTTATCGAATGGTTACGATTTTTAGGTTTGATCACATGATAGGTGAAAACCAGCAATACACTGCACTGAAATTGGCTGTAAGCAAACCACGACAGCAACGGCAATGAAAACGTCAGCAATCAAAATGTTTAATAGGCAGAGCGAAGACTGCGCACGTGTGTTATAAATCTCTGTACATTTCATTTAGTAGCCGCCCTCTGCAAAACAACGACGTGAAATGAATCACTACGGCAAACATTTCAAAATTCCTTTTGGAATAAAGTCACAATATTCGTATTCTCGGCATTTGACTGGAACTAGCTTGCAGAGGAGGGTTCAGGCAGGGAATATCATTGTAAGGAGACAATTACTATTTGCATTCAAAAAGAATTCTCGCATTAGCCTCAGTTGCAAGCTAGGTCCAGTCCAATCCCTAGAATATGAATATGATCTTTTGAACTCTGCGGTTACATATTTACCCAACGAAGTTCTTAGAGGCTTAGAGTAATATGCAGACAGAATGGGTCTTGAAAATATATAATTCGAAAGTAAGACATAAATTCCTTTTTAACTGGGCGTCGTGCTCGGCGTTGCCGTCGTGATAGCTTAAGCTCCCTATTGAACAAAATGCACACACTAACGGCATCTAGTTCAGAGTGCTATTTGACATGCGGCAGTCGGAGACCGCGCTTTAGAAAAACGTTTTCGCTGTGTCTTAATAACTTACATGGCTCCATGCCATCTCCGTCGTCACGGAAGCATAAAAGAAACTTGCCTCTGCAGGATTCACAAGGTTCTGTAGACAAAAAATACGGTCACTTCCTAAGGTCACTTCATACAAAACACACACGTCCTGTTTCTATGCGCTGTTATCAAAAACAACATTTCAGACCTACTTAGGTTCCACATCTAGTGTTATCTAATTCAAGGCAATTCAAGGCGGTGGTCGTCGTCCATTGACCACCCTGATCGGCAGTATTTTATCCACAGTAGTGGAGTTCTCGGCCAAGTCACTCTTCTTTCGTCTAAGTTAGGGAGAGGAGGAAAGTTCACATGGTTTCTGCATTGTAACCTTCTCGCGCGGTCTCACCATACAGTAGCAACCTAAACAGCTTTATTGCCACATCTTATTTTAAGGGCGTAGGCTCTAATGTCACGCCGTAACGTCGCGCGTGGTATCTTGATATACACCTCGTCAGCTTCGTATGTAAGTTTCCCATTTCAGATCCAATGGATTTGTCGATATGGTAATTATTAATTCCTGTTTACGTAGGTAGGTTTGATTGTGAAAAAAGAAATAGTCAACGAATATTAACATTTCATCGTCTGATGTGGGACAAGCAGACCAAGGTGTAAGTCTTTAAGGCAGCGCGTACTTGGATACATCACCATGCTGGAACGAGGAATGAGCGGCGGGGAGGGGAATGAGACAAGTAAACGAAGATGTCCTTTAGGCAGCGTGTACTTGACGGCATAACCGGGGAAGAGGAAGGGATAGGGGAAGGAGGGGAATGAATGTACTTCTCATCCTGGAACGAGGAAGGGACAAAGAATGGATTTACTTCTGATCCAGAGATTCGCAGTGGCCAGGTACGGGCTCGTATCACCGTCGCCATGCCTTGCACAACGGAAACCATGAAACCTCGTCGGCCAAGCTCAGTGAGGAAACACTCACACGAGCGAGGCACCGCAAAATAGGGACAAATGGAGGTATATTGTTGTTACGTCATGTACCACAAGGGACGAACAGGATTGAGTAAGTAAGCAGAGAATTCGCCGGGGTTTGTTTGATTGTTCATTTCGTGTACACAATACACGGGGACTGGCTTACAAACTGTGGCGTGTTAGCGATACCAAAAGGCTTGTACCTCGTATTGCAAGAGCACAGAGAGAAGCGGCATAAACCTAGTGGTAATTCAGTCGGTCGTTTTGCCAATCGAAGAACAACTTCTACCCTAACAAGTTGAGCGATTCCGTAACAAGAGTTTGCTTCGGTGTTGCAGAGATCGCGAGTTCGACTTCTGTGTGAGCGTTTCTTTCTTCCTACCGTTGTTTACATTTTCTTTGCTTCACGATTGTAAAGGACACTTTCTTGTGATTCCTTCATCAATAGTGTACACCGCTTCTAATCCCTTCTTAAGTAATTTGTACGAGGTCGTATGTTTATCTTTCCACAGATATAAGGAGAACGCGAGATTGGCTTTTCACAGTGACCTCCTTACACTGTCTGAGTGATGTGATAAGACGAGTCATGTGTCCGAAGGCTTTGAGCTTGGTCGATTTACTTACAATGTCCTGCATACTCGATTATTCTGCAAGAATTAAACCATCTGAGGCCGTTCAGGAGACAAGAACCGCATTTCAGGTCTTACAATGATATCAACCTTCCTTGACAACGAGGATACTTATACGTCTTCACAACTGCATATGCTTGGACCAGGTTCAAGCATGGATAGTTTTGAGGTGAAAAACTCTTTCGTTACTGGTCAGGTTTGTCTACTATAATTTTTTCATTGTGTGACGTCTTTGGTGCGTAACTTTGCCTGTTGTGTAGATTTTGTCTTCTCTTATGCCTGTTTTCGACACCACCTTTCATCATTCGTTCGACTAGGCTGTCGTAATGGTGCATTCATCTTGCTTTTGGGAAACTTTTTACACGTCGACGCTGCCTTCTTTTTGCTTGCTCTTCTCTCGCTTCTGAGACCATAAAGCCTTGTACTCCATTGCACGAATTTCTCGATATCATGAGCCGACAAGATGGGCAAAGTCTGAAGACACAAGCACAAACAACACGACCCATCTCTCTCGTCATCTACTGCTCACTCACAGGCATGTGACTGAACGGAGGGGTAACTTCCTCTTTTGTGGTGAGCGATGTTGTTAGGCAGAACTGCGGCTGCTCAAAAGGGAAATATTTCTTAACTGAAAGTCTTCAAGGATTGAAGATTTCCAAGTTAGACGCCAGTTAGTGTTGCCATCGCGTCAACTGGCAAAGAATCAGTAGTCCAGATGGCGCCCGGTCACTAGCTGCAGTATCAGAGAACGTATATAAGGAGAGAGAGAAGGTAGGAGGCAGCCCATAGCAAAAGTAAAATAAATATGAAAACCGCTGAAACGCAATACAGAAGCCCAAAGCCAAATCCAAACATTTTTGTCACGAATACACGATGGCCTTTTAAGTACCAAATAAATGGCAAATATTGCTATGACAGGATTGATAGAGAAAAGGAAGGTCTTCTCAAATGAAGGGTTACAATTATCCGAGATAACCAAGCAACCACAAAGATAAGACTCCTGCAATTAGTGTCAATACTGAAGAACACACAGGAATAAAAAAGCACTAGAAGAAAAGAACCTTGACCCCAGTCTACATTTTTACCACCTCATTTTCCACAATAAGGTAACACTACCTATGCAAAAAACAATGCTTACAGATGATACCACCTTGTTTATTCTCTAATTTCCAATTACCCATAATTCACTCTGCTGCCCTTCCAAATCTTGCATTAAGTATTGTTGTGAAATGCTCTTGTGAATATGCAGACCTCCCAATAGCATTTCACAATAGTTTTGCAAAAATTTGGAGGGGGGGGGGGGTAAACAGACTGAATTGGGGGGAATTGGAATCTAGAGAATGCAGTTTTCACAGTAGTGATGAGGCAAAATCAATTTCCCTGGAAACCAACTACTGGTATAGCTTCAGATTGTAAGCATGATCAAGACACATTCACTGGGAAATCTGGGTACCTGCTCCCCAAAACAGGACACAACAAGCAACTTCTGATGGTCATGCAGGTCCTCCCTGGATGAACTCAAGTACATGATCTAACATACAAGGCAACATCAGATCACTGCATGTGCTGCTTAATTGCCCACAGTGATCAAGCTCCAAATTCTCTCTACCTTCTTGTATTGGATTCAAGAAGGTAGATTATGATAATTTAGAGCCTGATCACAGCAGAAAATATTCATGTCTGATGCCAACTATAAATAAACTAGCACACATTAGCACACTAATGGAACAAAAACAAAATCCCTGACTTTTCACCGACTGTAAAGCAATTTTCACTAACCATGCATGATATTTATCCTGGCCAACAACAAAAACAAGGATGGCTCAGATAACTGCCTTGTCTACATGAAAACATCTACATGTAATAGTATAATTAGCAGGAACCTTAAGAAATTCCCTGACTTTTCACATACTTTGAACAGGGATTTAGAAATTCCGTGACCTGATACATAATGCCCTGGTTATGAAAAAAATCTTTTCCCTGACCCTGAAGAGTTAACATGATCTCCCATTACGACTTAGGTACATAAAGGTGGGGCAGTTGTAGCCTCCACTGCAGATATCCCTTTGGCTTGTCATGCATTCCTCCCCAATGAACTGACAAGCCAGAAGAATGTCTACATGAGAGGCTAAGCCAGGTAGACAACTTCTAGCACGTTAAAAAGTAATTTAAATAAAGATTATTTAAAAAGGTGGGACAGCACCACATGGAAAGGACATGTTTCATCAACATTTAGAAGTGTTGAAAACTAACTTCTATACATAGGCATTTAACAGTGAAAGTAACAATGTGAATGAACATAAAAAAATGTGAATGAACATAAAAAATGTAGTCCAGCATTTGTGTTTTGCTAAATGCAATAAATTGTATAGAGGGTGATGTAGCAAAGTCATTCACATGAATAGACATTAGCATTTCTGTAAATTTGTGCATGAAATGCCTCATGTGACATGATGGCTGCAAAACGTCCTTTATACAATCATTTTAAATGTTATATGAAGCAAACGTGTTCTTGCACATCAATGTCATTATCGTATCATGTTATGTGAAATTGCCTTTAAGATTGTGCTGCCAAAGACATTAACACAGATGCTAGCTAATGCAGATAATAATGTAAAAAAACAAAATAACCAGGCTCAGAATTAATCTAAGAGTCATATCTATTTTCAGCCCCAAACCCCCAAAATTTGGAAAGCTTATGAACAAGCTGAATAACCAGTAGTAAGATACACCTCGAATGTAATAACAGAAATTAAAACAGCATCTGATCTTAATACATGACAAAGAACCCAACATATTAAAATGTTGGAGAAGATTGAAGTTTAACTTCAAAGTCACATGATTAATTTACACAACAACAACTTTCCGGAAAAAAAGAAATTGGTTATAGATGTGCTTGTCACCAACAGTTGGGGAAAGAACTATCAATTCATAGCAGGTGGAAAAAAACACCAACAGTAGCACACATTCAAATGGAAATACTATTTATAGCGTTATACCATTTAAAACAAAGATACTTAGCTTCCGACAAAGTATGGTTAAATGATGTTTACATATATACACATCATGTAGCTTAATGTATATCACATAATAGTATTAGTTGGATATATTATAGAAATGAAAAATGAAACTTGCATATTGACACTTTTATAAGTCAAAGATTATTAACAACATAATAATAGGAAATGTTTGGTTCATACTTAAATAAAAGATGTAAAGTTAAGAGTTGAATAATTGTTATTAGTTATTAATTTATTCAGCTTTGAAAATCATTACACGAAATTTATCGCCTTTCATCCTGTTCAATAAAACCAAAATACAATATGAATTTTGTAACTATCTTTCAAGAGGAAAGCACTCTACTGCCATGAGAGATACAAGCAATTAAAACACTCAGAATATATTACATAAATATTCACAAAAGTTCACATTTGGCTACTAGTAATATTATTGCTTATGTTTACAATCCACAAAGCTTGTTTACCAACCTGTATAAATGTCTATTTTCTGTGAGGAAGCATCTCTAGAAAGAAAAATAATCATACAACAAAAATAAACTCCAAAATTAACTGATGACACAGTCAATGAATGAGTCAACTGAATTTTGCAATAACAATGAAGTCAATACAGGTGATGTGTCTGCTCTGTTTATGAGGAGTCTTGAGTCAATCATTTTACAATAACTTAACACTTTATAGGCCAAACAGCCTGATACAAGATAATGGAAGAGAAGTGTGCCAAACCACTGTCATAATTTTGAGTACTATCATATTATAATATGAATCTAAACAATAGGGCTAGTAATTTCCGTTCGTTTAGGGCTCTTAGCTCTGTGCTTAATCTTTTTGTCCTACATTTTAAGGAGAATATAAATGAAATGTCGGTCAGAAAATGGAAACCTCTAAAAGCAGGGGAGATGTTAAGGTATTAAATGTTAGTAAAGAAGCGCTTACAATCCCATCCGCTGAATTTGTAGCAGTCTTAACCTCCCACACGTAAATAGTCAATTGCCCTTTCGATAAACTTGCTTGAATAAGCATTTTTTACGATTTCATTCGATTCAATGATTTACCTTGCGTTGTCGACCAACTCGGCCAAAGCGCCAAAGAGGAATTCGTGAGTGGTACTATAGTTGACAGGAGTAAAGAACGAGTTACAAATTCTTACAATTAACACTGTATGCACTCAAAACTAGTCTGGGTTACACGCTAGTAGCTGGAGGGCAAACAAATTTGCAAGAACTCGTACGCAGCATAATTTGTCGATGAAACTTGCTGACTTGCGAGTTTTTCGTAATTTGATAGTCGTGTTGAACACATTCATCCACTATCTACTTCACAAGAACGCTAATTCCTTGCCGATACTCTACTGCTAGGGTAGAACCGATTCGGAAACTCCACAGTAGAATTGTCTATGTTTTGAGTATGCAAATCAATTCCCTATTGGTGCGCATTAAATGGTCAAACATGTGCGTGCGTATAGACTTAACGAGCTAAATACCGTACACATGGTCTCAAAAACCTAGTCAAGGGGAATATTTCGCTTAATGCTAACGCTGTGGCTAAGCGCGGGAAAGCGGCAGTATAAAACGCTTGTCGTAGCTACCTGTTAGTGTGCAGATAATCGTAGGTCAACTGGGCCCTACGAAGAGAAGAATATGCACCACTTGTCATTTCGTCGTTGGACTTCACCTCGCGTCAGTCGACTGCGTTAGTCAGCGCTTCTGTGTGCTGATCCTTCACTTGAAAAATGGTGCCCCGTCCTAATTTGAGATTACCCCCAACCTCTCTAAAATGCAAAACAAACCCGTTGGTTTAGAAATGGGGGCGTCACTAAGCGCATAAGTCGAGCTGGCAAGTTGCAGCCCTGAAACACTCACTGACAACAAGTAGATCGTGCTGCAAAATGTACATGAACATCGACTTACATACGGGTGTCAAAACTAGTACAACGTGACTCTCATGTGCGCGAAGGCAAAGAGTTGTCGCCACTTAATTGGCTAATATGCGCAGAATTGACAGGGCTATAGTCTTTTCTGAAATCTCATTGGCTTCTTTTGAAGATGACGCAATCGGTTTTTGGATGCCGCACCCGCCATTGTGGCAAATATTTCGTTTAGGAGCCATTTCGTGGTCGCACAACGAGTGTATTGTGTGTTGAGATCGTCTCATTTTAACCCAATTTTTCTCTTCTGTACTAGTGTCAAGGAGTGTCCAATGAAACGCTCTTTGGTAAGTCGAAATTTGGGCTCGAAAATCCGAGATAAAGGATTGTGTTCGTCCGGTTTGAAATCCGAGATGAAACGGTAAGATTGTATTGTTCATGGGTTCTTGTTTGCTTGACATATCGTGAGTGTGCCAGTTGCGTTTGAGATTGTTGTGTCGATGTTCAGTGCGGAAAATTCCCGAGTTCAGTTGGTTTTAGTGTGAGAAAAAGTTGGCCGCAAGGTTGAGATAACAAGGACATGGAAAGTTTGCTTTGTTGTGTGTTTCTTGCGATATTGATTCAGCATATAAATGAACATGAAAAGGTTGATCGAAAACCTGGTAATAACATCCCACAACAATTCGCTGATCAAACTCTCGATATTTGCAAAAGCACTCGATACTAATTACTATAGCTTTCATACAGCGAACTACATATAAATATATGTTGATGCAACCGCGCGCTACGTATTTCGCTTTTGAGGTACAATAATCTTTGAACCTTGACCAATTCGTATCGTCTGCTAGAATGTTCTTTAAGCTTTGCGTGGTGTTGCTAAAGTTAATAACTGAAAAGAGCCATCACAAATCTTGTTATTCAGTATACGATTAAGTGTAGTTGGTAACTTCTTGCTCTTAACTTTATAGTTTGGGCGATGTTTGCGAATCAGAAAACATTTTGATAGAAGTGATCTAAAATTCGCGACGTCTGCTCAATCAAGCGTGCTGTCAATCACGCGCTTCTACAAAATGAAAGATATGAAAGTGAAAGAGGAACTTGATCTTTGCCTCTGCACGCAGACAGAATCTATTCATAAACACTATCTGAGAACCTGAATGGTCCTTGGACGAAAGGGAAAGCACGAGACTAGATAGAAAGTGATGACAAATTCTTTTGTTTTCGACCATGGGGGCATACCACGGGTTGAAGTATTTCCTGTCGGCACGCCAAAGTAAGCGCAAAGTTCGCCATTGATAGCTTAAAATAGACAACAAAGTCAACTGCCCATGGCTTATGATAAGCTGTTAGAATTCGAAATTAGAATTCCTTCTTTGTATTTTCTTTCTATTTATCTTTCTGTTTTTCAGCTTGAGGCTAGTTTTTACTAGCGTATGCGAATAAGCCTAACCTGATATATTTTATGCCCGGCTAGTGAAAACCAGCCTTGATGCCTAAAAGACAGTATGCTGCTGGTTAGAAATTAAATGTCCTAATAACAGTCTCCTTTAAAGGTCTAATTTGTATGTTGATTGGTTTAAGGTGTCTCCATAGGGTAATCATTTATGGAGTTGCGCGTGCAAGTGTTTTTTTGAATGCTGTTTTTGCATTCATGTTTTCACCCAGTCCTCTCAAACTTATTAAATGTAATTGGCAATGATTAAATAGTGTTTTACCATTATCTATGTTAAAATTTTGAGTTTTAGTCTTCAATTATAAATGCCCAAATCAATGTGTTTTTTGCTGTTTTTGACTTTATTTGTGATTTTCTTGAATTTCGTTCGGTGAAATCTTCCAACCTTTTCACCCAGCGGGATACGAATCTTAAACACGAAAAAAGTAGGGTTTGTAAAGGCAGTTTTTTCGATTTCCTTCAAATTTATGTCTTTTACCGCTGCCAAAAAACAGGTCTTAAAGATTTCCCTGGAAAACGAGCTCCGACCAAAGTGAAATATTTTTTAACAGTCTGCCAAATTTTACGCAATTTCACCGAAGGAAACTCGAATAAATTCACTGTCAGTTTTGCTTTTTTTGCTCATGTTGACGTAATAAAACATCGAAAAACACTGACGTTTCCCTTCGAGCGCGCGCAGATTTCGTGAACTTTCGTCCCCAGCGCGCGTGCGATCGTAAAACTATAGGGAGCCACCTTAGGGTTTCTCAAAGGAATAAGAGAGGGACTCCTCTCTCTTTAACATTTCTACTTGGAATGAGTGTGAAAATTTGTGTGACAGGTGTGGCATCCTTTCGCGGTGCTGTACGCGGGAGCTGATGGGGCCAGGTTTCTCTTTGTCTCTTCAGATAACCTTGTTTTGAGTTATCTTCTTGCTGTGATGTTTTGTAGTATAAATAAAAGTGAGAGGTCTTATCCTCGTGCAATGATGCAATAATTCTTTCACTCGAACAACTCTTCTGGTTGTTGTCTGTCGAGATGGAAAAGAGGTGAGATGGTGTTGTTTCTGAGGCATTCATCGCCCTCACCCAGAGAGAAACTCTGGGTGCCTGTCTACTGTTATCTTTGCTCCATGGGTGGCTTGAAAGAGTTTTGCATATGATTGATACAGCTACCTCAATGTGTTGTACTGGCAGATGATCCTCTAGAAAAAATCTCCCTTATCCCTTTATTGGGTATATAATAAACAGGAACATTCTTATTTTGTAGCGTCGTACAGCGCAGTGACGTAGTATTACCCGACAAAATTTGCTGCAACAAGCAGTTATTTTACGTGTAAATTAAATAACCATTCCGTGTCTTTTTCTCTAATGGCGCTCCATCTCATAACTACTGCAATCTCAGGAATTGTTATGGCGTTATGATAGGATCTTCGATATAGCGTACGATAGTTCTTAAGCGGAATTTTCAACGGTCTTGAAGGCGTCGGAAGTAACTTAAAGTCAGTTTTGCGCATTTTATTCAAAGTTTAGATAAACTACACGGTCCCTTGACCCTACTCTCGACAAATTCAGTGTTTTGTCTAACTGAAGCTGGTAGCCAACCTTTTACGAGCCCTAATCAGATACTAAGCGTTTGTTTTAGCTCATTGACATACGAGTTGTGCAGCTGGAAACAAAGTTCATCAACAAGCCAAACAATTAAAGATAGTTTCTTTTTAAATATTACCATAAATAGCTGGCATGGCTATTTAGGCCGTGTATAGATATCATTTTCTAAACGGACGATTTTAAGCTATAATTATACGTGACGTTTTTTTCGTTTGTTTATATTTCCAATGGAAATTCATGCAATAGTGAATTGTTTGTCATGTAAACTCGATTTCCTCTCACCGTCTCTTGTGTGGTCTTGCGTTTTCTACCACGAATCCATATGTCATGACTAAAGCTGCGTTACTGTGACTGCGATGGGACGACCTATCGTTTGGGACCCCGGTAGACGAAAGAGTATCATTTATGTTACTCCCACAGAAACCGTTTAAGTAAAGAAATTTTAATAAATTAAGTCATTGAAGTAATGAGTAATGCTACAGGATGTGCATGTTTGTATTTGACAGAAACGCTATTGTCTTACAGTTGATTGGTACTGCCGTGCTAATAGAAGGGTTAATATAAGGAAAGAGTCGGGCTTCCTTGGCAATGTCGAGTCATCGTTATAAGAATGTAATTCTGGCATTTTTCAAGCGGAGTCTTTCTTTTTCTGCCGTAGCCGAATCCCGGAGACAAACTTGAAAAGTAAAGGTGCTTCTTTTGAAAAGTGTTCACTCGTGACTATATTCAGAGCGCAAAGAAGAGTTAAAATTGAGAAAATGGCCGAGTGGACAGAGTTTTACTGACAAACACTCGGTTGTCAAGTGTGAGAAGGTTGAATTGGAAAGAACCGTGCTGATATGTTATAATATGATTTGATGTGGTGTGGTGTGATGTGATGGGACAGACAACCTAAGCCGTATTTGCGAATGAATGTCTCGAGACGTCAAAAGTCACGTTTCAAGCAAGATTCGCAAAGCTGAGCTCTCGATGAGTAAGGCGGATTAACACAGACTAAGCAATTAACTATGCTATCAATTTTTGGTTGTGCATCGGTTCATAAAACAACGATGAACAATTGTGTTCCCATTGAATGTTCGGCTCTTTATTCCCACCAAAGGATTTCCTTCTCTCGTTTTCTCTTTGAATGTAGTTCTTGTGTGATTAGACTGGTTTTCCTAAGAGCGGTTTGTTAAATTGCTTCTCTTCATGTGTTAACCTTTATTGAGCTTTTGGTTGCAACAAGAAGGGACGGTCGGCACAATCTAAACCAAGGCAGCTGCATCAGCTCTCTTGCTTTCGAAACATCGTTTACCACTTTGCAATAATGAGTGAAGTGTTTTACAGTTGACAAACTAAAGCCAATTAACTATTGCTCCCTTTACCAATATTTCCGAAATGTAGTGTGGTGTTGAAGATTACCGTACACCGATGTTGCGGGCGAAATCTTACTCATAGTTTCTAGTTATACAGTTACTAGTTGTTACTTTGTATATAATAGAAAGCTGACCTACTTGTATGTCTCTTTCCGCCTTGTAGCAAAACACTCTGGCTCAAAAGGTAGGCAGCGTCGCCGATAGACACGCACCGAACGACTGCTTATAACAAAAGTGGGATGTCGCGATATCACCCTGACCCGTCAGTGCGATATGTCTGTCATTAGGATATGTCAATCTAACGAATTAAATCAGTCCCGGATGTGGCTGGATCTCCGTATATGCTGTTAGTTGTTTATCCACAAGATGCCCGACGTTCCTCTGCGAAAGGGCAACGGAGAGGAAGAGAGAGAGATGATGGAACCTTCTCATGTGTCTCACTTCACATGACATAAATGAAGTAGAAGTTTACTTTTGATTTTAGTGTTGTCTTTAATTCTATTGTGTTTGCCTCATTTTGTTCTTTAAATGGAAAATAAAAACTCTTTTCTGACATGTTAGTCGGGTGTTCTGTATGCTAATTATTTTTATCAAAAAAGGGCTGTACGTTTTCATTGCTATTCAGCTTTATTTTGTCTTTTCTTTCTTTGGGATAAAATATTGCAATTTCTCTTTTACATCGTCAATATAGCGTTTATCCAAGTTACAGTATATGGTTATAAATTCACAATTAAGCAGTGTTCATGAAGACATTCTTTATATCAGTTTGGAGCTAAGGTAGGTTGATAATACTTTACATACATACACTTTAAAGTAGGGAATAATTTTTGAAAGATGAGCTGTAACATACTGCGTTATTTTGGTAATTTGAGGTGTCGGACGTTTAGAAATAGCGCCCAATTAACTTCGTGATCAATTTCCGATCAAGAGAAAATAAAACTGTCCGTTCAAAGTAGCTTATAACGTGTACGCAATATAGCAAAGGCAAAAACCAAATGTGATTTGCTTGGTTGTGGGAGCTATTCTGTAACTTTTTCCACTGAAGTTTTTTTTAAGTTTAAGTCGTAATAAGAACGTACTCGTCCATTAACACATCACCTGTTACCAGCATGAAACAAACCCATCTTCGTTTTCTAATAAACCAGGTGTCCGTTAGCTTTCCTCTTCCCGTTTAAGGATCTAATGCGTCATCACCACAACTTGTCGAATTCTGATAGGTTCAATCTGGCCTCTTTTATATTGTGTTGTGTGCGAAAGAAGAAAACGATTTAACTGACGTTTCTCGTACTAATTGCTTTTAAACAAACTGACGCAAGTCGAGCAACGTAAAGGTGTATGCACCTGTCTGGCTTTGTCATAACGGAGCTAATGGACTGCGTTTTCATTCTTTCATAATAGTGATAACATCGGCGTAGGGAAAACATGGCATTGTTGTAAACATATTAAATGCTGAGAAATCCAAAACAACTCTAACAAAACTTCTAACCTTTCAGTTGTTATTCTTCCCCTTTCTCGTTGCTTATTTTTCAAATAAATTCGCTAATATGTGAAATTTTGCAGCCACTTTTTTTTTGCAGACGTTTTTGAATGCTCAGGAACATACTACTTTTTCAAATGTTTGATTCGTTCGCATAATGGATTTTATTCGTGAACACTAAATTCACAATAAAAGCTCGCCCAGGAAGTTTTCTTTTGTTTCATTATACTTCGCTTCAAACTCAGGAAATTAAATTCGTTTAAATAAGTAAATACGTGTCAATTGAACTGCGTCGTTTAACCAGCGAGACTGCGCGTGGCAGAAAAAGACCTACTCGGGAATCATTGTGTCGTAACGACATCTACAAGTATACCTACTTACTTTACCTATAATCTTGTGATAATGTTTTGTAGCATCACATATTTTAAGCGATTGCATGCTCAGTGGAGCATAAGTAAACATATTTATGTAAAATATGTGTGGGTTATATCTCGTCGCCTAATGCCTAATTTAAGTGTTTAAGCGAAAAACGCAACGAAACAAAGTGACAGGTGTAGAGACCGATAAAGGTGGATTTTCAGGAACATTGTTTTTCTTTGTCCATATTAACACGTTAAATGTTAACTAGTTTTTCTATGCCTAATACGTGCACACCATAAACGAGAAAATTAATATGGACAACTTAGAGATAAACATCTTTACAGCTTGCGTCTCAGTGCGGCATACTATGCGATTCTTCGTATGTGTTATTAAAGGATGATCTCCATCGTTTGCCTTTATAAGTCTTTTAGACGATATGCTTTTATCTTGATGACAGCTTTAACTGTGGCGGAACAACGCAGATTACAGCACCCAGCACCCAGCACCTTTATTTTACGAGAAATCCGGTTGTCGCTTCTAGGAACATCTATCTCGGTTCATTTTTCGTCGGTGAGAACTAGGGCCAGAAAACTGACATGACTGTCCGATATATTTAAGGTCCAGTCTCGGTCATGGATACAAACTCAATTTTTACGCATGGTCGTTCGCTTTTACGTAATTATAATCATACTTGAGTGCCATATAATGCGTTTAACAAGGTTTAGGCTGGACATGTTAGGGCATTGCCGATTGAACGATACTGAATCAACGTCAACATTTCAATCTTTTGGTTGACGCGAGTGTGTGGCTCTATACCGGATCAAGTTCGAGTACGAGAATTTTGACTTAAACAGCTCCAGTTTCTAGGTGTAGCCTTCACCCATTAAACTAAAAGCAAAATTTAGTAGAAAAAGCAAGCTTCCTCTGGCTAAAAGGACACACAAGTTTTGAATCATAACCTTTTGTGTGGGTAAGAGATCTATGAAAACCGAAAATATAATCCGTAGTGACTGCATAGTGTGCAAACTAAGCCGGGCGAATTACTCACCAAAATTCGTTTGGAGCTTTCTAAACTCGGACTTTTTTCCTGAACAGCGGCTGGTAATAGAGCATATTATCACAGCATACTGTTAGTCGACTGGAAGGCTCGAGAAATGGCGCATGCTCACAACAAATCATTCGATGCCCGGCATAATCGTCATGCTATAAGCTAGCAGAGGGTACTCCACCGCAAATTAACGAAATTTGAACTCTTAATTAGTTTTGCGAATTATGACAGCATTTTCTTTTCAGTATTTTCAGTATCAATCCTATAAGGTCTTCTTCGACTTTTCATGTTTGTTTCTCCAAATTTTATCGTGGTTTTAAATCTTATTTTTACAAGCTGTTTTGTTCAGTGCGTTTCTTAGTTTTTATCTCGCCACTCATGATTAATCAAAACTTGTATCAGAGAAAACTCGCTTTTTTATAGAATACATCGCAGGCATGGAAAAAAGCGAGATATTCGTAAGTTCAGATGATTATCTAATATAGAGCGGTTTTCAAATGAGTATTGTAAAACCAAACCCAAACTGAATTACTTACAATTAGACTACTCAGCCAATATCAAACTATAGTAAAACCAAAACAAAACCAATTACTTACTAATTAGACAACTCAGCCAATCTCAAACCATAGTAAAATCAAAACCAAACCAATTGCTTACTAATTAGACTACTCAGCCAATCTCAAACCATAGTAAAACCAAAACCAAACCAATTACTTACCAATTAGACTACTCAGC
>OMLO01002360.1_pt1 | contig 15199 bp, 15 predicted proteins | sample 1674811 | NCBI WGS metagenome assembly OMLO01 (sample SAMN06265003, study PRJEB25207) | coral metagenome | isolation source: Coral host | place: Mexico:La Bocana,Puerto Morelos, Mexico | collected 2008-11-13 | reverse complement strand
CGATGGGTTTATAACACAATCTTCCAGAAACGAACTTTGGATATTCAAAATCGGAGTTTGTGATTGCAGGTCCTAGAGATCACATTACATCTATCCTACCACTTAAGACACTTATCCACCTGCCCCCCAAAAAGACCCAAATACCCAGATCTCAAGATGTTCTTCCCCCAAAAGAGCAGCTAAGCACCAACTTAATGACCACAGCCATGGGAACACAAAACGGCCATGTTGTTTTTCATTTGTGGATGGTCATTGTGATACGTTTTCAGTAGGATGGAACATATGTTGAATTTCAGGAGGATTATTGGACTCAATCTGAGTCCAAGGCAACAGAAACAGTACATGTTTTTATCATTTTGTTTGAATATCCCATGTTTGTTTTGGGAAATGCTAGGCTTGTCATTTTAAAGATATTTTGCCAGCTAGGCAACCCTTCCGACGATCCCAAGGAGCGGCTTTTCAACAAAAGTTTCGAACATTGCAAAAGGAAGTCTCTGGGGAGGACTGATGCAATTCTCATAGGATCCATGTATGATATATATATATATAGAACCCAAATGACCCATATGTTGGAAGATTTGACCCATCAAATGGAAGTTTTTTCCCACCCCAAAAGGATGGACTCATGTGGGTTCTAAGGTATATATTCACCTACATTTGGTTGATGTTTATGGTAAATATTCCAGTCCCATGGATCCTATGGGATTGAATCATTGAAGTTGCGTCAAGAGATCCATGTGAGTTGTTATTTGATTGCAGCTACTTGCTACCTGTTTGTAAGGCAATGATGAAAAAACCCCTCCTCAATTTTAAATTGTCAATGAGAACTTGGTGTGGAGAGAGTCATGAAATTGAAGAAACACAGACTGTATCATTTTGGTTGATGAAGAATTATGAGATTGCCTATGATTGCCTCTTTCATTCTGTTTTCAACATGTTCTTATCCAAATATCGGTTGCCAGGGTTAACGGCATTCATTCAAGTACAAAATTGCAACCATGAATGGTGATGCCATGCGCAGTAAACCTGGATTTTGTCGGAAATGGCTACTTCCATCAGCAGAGAGCCTCCCGTGATAGACTTATATGATATATGATATTCTGAGTATCAATTATCGTGTATGTATTATATTTTTACATATATATTGTCTTGCCATTGCATGCACACGTACATACTTATTTCCACACTCCACGTAAAATCTTCTTCTCTTATTTTCTCTCCGGAATGTTTCGAATCAAAGGTGTGAAAACGTGACTGGAGAAACTGGCATTACAAGAGTTCAGCTAGGTGGAAGCACTGTGGGAGTGTTCAGTTTGCGAGCACTCTGGTTGATCTTGATCGACTTTTTATATCTTCAGATTATCGTATATGTAGAATATCTATACATATATTGTCTTGCCATTGCATGCGCGCGCGCATACGCGTTTCCACGCTCCGCGTAAAATCTTCGTCGATTCTGAAATTGGAAGCATCATGTCACTTTGTTTGCTTGAGCTTGGCTTGCAGGACCTTTTCCTGTGCAAGGCGAACAAATGCAACGCGGTGTTGCCAAGCATTCTTTTCATCAGATTCACAGTGTACGGGGTAAGTCTGCTGAAACCCGTTGTTTTTCTTCATGTTGTGTTTGTGCACGTGGCTGTTGGAAAGAAGATTTGCGTTCTGTGAAACTCTTTGTGACGGCGACCAAGTTTTTTCATGAGGATGAGGTTGATGAAGATGAAATGGAAGACCCAGTGGACGAAGACGAAGATTCGTCGATTCTTTCCATTCATCCTTCTTCTGTCGAACGATTGCATGCGCACATTTTTGATGTGTATCGATACAAACGACTATGGCCATTGATTCCTCTTGATGAGTTGTTAGGCAGTAGTGTGGAGCACCCAACTGGCAAGGACAAAGAAGGAAAACCTTGGCGCTGGCTTCTGAACACGAAGATGTTGCCATCCAGGCTCAGTCCGGAAACGATTGTAGAAGTTTGTGTGCCCTGTTCAAAGAGCTTGCTTCGCAAGGTGCCCATTATGCCTAAGTATGCTTTGGCAAATTCTTTGTGGATTGGGCGAGAGCCTCTGGTGTTTCGTAGTGACGGAAAGAAATTGTCACCGATGACTTTCTTACTTCTTTCTCTGGGCCGAGCAGTCGTACAGAAGATCATTGCTGAAAAGGACAAACCTGGAAGAAGAGAAGAAAAACAAAGGGGGATGCGCAGCAACACGGTTGCATTCCCGCAAGCCAAGATTCGAGAACTGGTCTCGAGCGAACTGCCGGCCTCTTCCGCAGAAACGCATCGTTTTTTGTCCGACACCATATCCATCGCTTTGGTTGGTTGTGATCCGGAGGACGCAGATGACAGTGATACATTTTCGAAATGTTAGTTTTACGATTTGCAAGACTTTTGAGTATCTTTAAGCTTGTGTAAAGTATTAGACAAAATCCAAGTGTTAGGATAGTTGGTTATGCCGGCGCCTTTGCAGGACTTGGATCGTGCCACATGGGCGGAAGTTCCGCGCGATCTGTACATGGCGGCAGCGAAGTATTTAGTGGCTCACAACGTGGCTTACCAAGGTGTGACAGTTTCTGAAGAAAACGCTCGAGAGCAGTTTTTCCAGCTGGGCGCTACTTGTGGTGCTGTGCGGGCACAGGCAACGCAGGTGGCTACTTCTGAAACGATGCCAGTGAAACTCGATGCTCCAGGTGATTCTTCAGCAGACGGTTGTGTCATTGCTGTAAAAGAAGCTGTTGTGAAAGACGAAGTAGAAACGCAGCTGGAGTCGACAGCTGACTTCAGTGGCGTTGAAGTGAATCAAAATGGACACGATGTGGAAGATGACGAAGCACCACCTCCTGGGTTTCAGTGTGTCGCTGGCGAAGTCACTTCTGCTGATCTTGATGTGGAAAGGTGTTGCAAGGAGTTTGCTGCGAAGTTGTCTATGCTGTCGTCTAGGGTACATCGTGTCGGCGGTGTGGAAGATATGGAAGAGCAATTATCGAGTTTGAAGTCTTTGGCTGAGACGATGTCCAAAGCAGATCTCCAGGCAAAGCTTGACGATTTGGTCAAGCAGATTGATGCAGCGGAGGCTGGTTCTGACACGTCCTCTGGCAAGTGGGTTCAGGTCGTCCACACCGGAAGTGAAAACTTATCTATGTATTCATCGGAATATTATCAAAAATGTTTTCCTGAATTATTTCCGTATGGAGACGGTGTGTATGGATTGCAGCGCGATACGCAACTGACGTATCGTGAGTGGGCCAGCTACCTGCTGGAAAGGGTGGAGTTGGAATATGCTGTGGATTCGTCCAGGCGCAGTGAAGAGGCCGATTCTCGTGGCTCAGTCCCGGAGGCTGATTCTCGTGGCGCAGTCCGGTGTTTCAGCCGCCCATTATTCCACGATGGCAAGCAGATTTGAATTTTGTTGCTGTGGTGTCTGATTCGTGGAAACGTATGGAGATGGTGCGTCTGGCTTCCGCACATGTTCGCAGGAAGAAGTTCAAGGATTCGTTGCGCGTTGTGTTGGAGTGTACTTCTGCGAAGCTTTCGACTGCGCTCCGTCAGCTTGGCGATCATGCAACTATAGGTGATGTTATGAGGTCTACAGCTTCATGCAACAGCATCAGAGACGCTATTTCGCAGTTGTTGTTCTTTTCTTCGGAAGTGGTTGGCACTGATGGTGCGCGACAGCAACTACGACACGAGCAAAACGGTGCTATGTTGATGTGCCTTGGCAATAACCAAAAAAACATGTCACTGAACAAACACCCAGAAAAAAATCCAAAAAAGAATCCAAAAACCATGGAGAACTCAATAGCAACAGTAGGTGTACGTTGTAAAACACAGCCTGGTTCTGTTGTAAAATTGAACTGATGTGAGACGCTGTGCTTTTGCAGGTATGGTTCTGTGGATGGCTTTTTGACGCCAAATGTTGCTGACACACGGAATCCGCTGGTGGTCGTCTTGCACAATGGTTGTATCGCTGCAGACGCTGGAGGACTCACACCGGAAGGCAAGTCTGAAAAGTTCGCTGTCAACTTGCTATCTGAGGAACCAGACATGCCAAGCGCAGGGCGTATGTTAGAGATTCTCGCGGAAAATCCGGTTGCACAAGCCAAGTTCTTCATCCTGAGCATGCGATTATTCTTAGAACACGTGCTGGGTGTCATGCCCTTTGATGCACAACTTCCCGCGAACGGTACACGTGCTGGTGTGATCTATGCTGATGGCGCTGCTTCTGACTTTGTCGGTGGCGCTTTTCCTGCCATTCAGCAGCTTCATGGACCTATCGAGGAACAGGCCCGATTGGCATGCCATCCTCATATTGTGCTCCACTTCGTGAACCGAAGTTCCCAGGCATGGCTGCGTAAAATCCTGTTAGCTGAAACAGCTGAAGCCAAGGAATTGCTGCGATCCTGGCGACAAAAAACTTTGGTGGCTGTTGAGAGTGTGATGTCAAGCTGTGCAGGGACGGCGCGATTGCTATTTCAGCCAGTTCCTTTTGGCGATGTGGACTTGCAACCACAGCCTTACAGTGCTAAATGGCAAGAGGAAGATCGTTTTGATGGTGGCCTGGAAGAAGATGTAAAAGACAAAGAAAAGCAGCGTGTTTTGGTTTCTACTGTTCCGCCTGTTATTGACCATCATGTGCGCAGACATCTTTCAGGCGAGTCCGCTACTTCTTTTGAGGAAACGAAGAAGAAAGTGAATATGAAGCACGTACCTTTGACTGGCTGTGTCATGGCACGACTGCCTCATTATCGTCTTCCGCGGGGTGGTTTTACTGGCTGCAGTTGCCAATTGTGTGCGAAAGCACGCGAGGAGATAGATTTGCATTTGTTCAGCGTGACCGCGACTCAGTCCCGATACATTGATGCTTTCTGCGCCGATCTACATGAAGTTTGTGCTTTGTCCGGACATTTGCACGAGCATAAGAACACTTGTTTCAAGTATGCGCCCGAAGGCAGTCGCAGAAAGCCGCAACATTGTCGCTTCAATTTCACGCATTTTGTAAAATTATGGCAAGAAAAAATTAAAGAGGATGGTTCGTCCAAACTGCTCGAAGTCATTGTGGCACGCACAGGCAAAGAACCACTTCTGCCTGTATGGCCCCGAGAAGGTTATCGTGTGACTTTGAAATCAGTGCAAGGAGGTTTGACTTTGGATGGAAAACATTTTGCTGGGAGATCTTCTTTGGGTGCAGTGGTTGAAACAAATCAGGATGGCACACAGCGTGGTCGAATTAAAACTGTGCAGTATAACCCGAGGGAAGGGCAGTGTCTTCCAGCAGCTTTGTCAGCAAATGGTTTATTTTTGTTTTTAAAAAATGGTTTATTATTGTCAGGAAGTGATTTTGGTGTGACCATGTTTGAAGTATTGTTGTAGCAGAAAGAGAAGTGAACCTGTTTTTGGTGTGATTGCAGCATGCAGGCAGCCATGGTTGCGCATCGTGGCAATTTGAATTATCAAGATTGTCGCCGAACTTTACCTGTTGGTTTTGAGGCAGATGCCGTGGAAGCTTTGATAGAAGCTGGCGCGCAGGATGCAGTGGCTCAGTCCCTACCCGTTCTAGGTGAATCGGCGGCTCAGTCCCCGGCAATAGAAAATACGTCAGAGGTCCAGTCCAAAGACCTGGTGTTCGAAGTCAAACCACCTAAGGAAGCAGGTCGCTTTCGCGTCAAAATTACATCGGCTGCCATGCTTGCGTTTGAATTTTGGAAAGTGTTGGGCTTGCAGTGGAATGGCACCTTGGAAGTCAGTGACCACGCACAGAGAAGAGCGTCGCAGTTTCTTGCAAAATATTTCAATGGATCCATGTGTCAGATGTTGAATCGTTCGTGTACAAGTTTGTACCATCTGGAATTTGATCGATCTGGCGCTGCAGATGCAGGTCGTGTCGGAGATCGATTCTTGAGCTTGGAACAACGAACCTTGCATGGCTATGTGAAGGAATGCGTCGTCGAAGGCATCCGCACAGGGATCCAGACGAGTTATTACACATGCGACTATACGACCAAGCCTTCTCTCACCTGCGGTCCCGTCCTCAAACACCTCACGCATGGTATGCAAAAGCTTGAAGACACCATGCGCGCTGAAGCGGAGCAGGAGGAAGCAAAGCGCTTGCAGCTTTGCTATCCGCTGCCTCCGCTTCAGGAAGGTCGAGGTCTGACCACGGAACAGCGCGAAGCTCGACGTCGTCTGTGCCGTTTGTGGACCTCCGCCAACCACGCTGTCATGCATGGCTTTTGCTTGATGTCTTTACAGCTTCTGACTGGTCGAGAAGTATTACGCACACACATGTTCTGGAGGGTGATGTTGAAGCGTGTGCTCTGGGGCGTGTTTGAAGCAATGCGAAGAAACACGGAGAAACATGACTCCGCCCTGGAAGCAGAGACAGTAGCGCCCCTCGAAGACCTGGCTTTGGCATTGAATGTGGGCGAGCAAGCAGATTCCCGGTCAACCTCGTTTTATGAGGATTACTTACATCGTGGACAAGAAGAACCTTTGGCCTCCATGAATCTTTATGTGTACGCAATGCATGTCAGCAGTGTTCCTTTGCACGAAGGGGGCAAATTTGCACATGGTGAATTCGAATTTGTTCCACACTACGGGAAAGCAAAATCTCATGTCCAGATTTTACATGAAGCTCCGCGAATTCCATATCTTCACGGAATTACTATGCCAACCAAGCAAAAGGATCCAGAAATGTGGGCCGCGGTGCATGTGGCTTTGCTGCGCAAACATGCGTGTTGTCACGAAAAAAGTTGTGGCAAGGCGGAAGCAGTTCGCCATATCCATGTTTTTCCTGCCAAAGGGCGTGCTCGGGTTGTGGCACCGGGAGCAGATGTACGAGTAGTGCGGGATCGCACCGGTGTGTTGGCAGAGTGGAAAGCTACTGAAGCTCACATGCAATGTTTGGCTGATCGCGCCGACGTTTCTGGGTTTCATACAGACTGGAACTTTTTCTGTGTAAGGTGTTTGGTGACGTATGCAAATATTGAATTGAATCTGTTTGTTTTTTGTTTGTCCGAGCGAACCCTTATGATGTGAGTATTTCACCAAACACCCGAGGTGAAGCTGTCTCGTGCGCGCAGATGTGCTACTGTGCCTCGTCGACAAGACGGAAGAAAGACATTTGTATTGTATATTGTATTTTCCAAGATGTAAAGTATTTATACCAACACCTTATATTGCCATTGCACGCACCCGTACAAAGACGTTAATTGTCAAATGCTTAGAATCGAAGGTTTGAAAGGTGTGAAAACGTGACTGATGAAACCGTCATTACATGAGCTTGGATTGTGAAAACACTGTGCAAGCACTCAGGTTGATCTTCATCGACTCTTTACATCTTCAGATTATTGTATATATAAAATATGTATACGTAGAGTGTCTTGCCACTGCATGCACACGTACATATTTATTTTCACACTCCACGTAAAATCTTCTCCTCTTTTTATTTTCGGAATGCTCAGCAGATGTCTTTTCATCTCTTATCTTCTAAAATCTTGGATCAGATCTTGCTGAGGTGGTCGATGTCACAGCAGTGCGAAAGTATAAAGTTGCTGGAACATTGGACCATTGTGATGTTGTAGACTTTGTTTTGGAAATTTGTCAAGGCGAACGACGTCCCTTGACCCGTCATCGCAGGAAGTTTGGTCGTCGAAACAAAGTTGTTTGTTTCGAAATTCCAAAATTGTCGGTCCGAGTCACATCAACGATTCTGAACTTTGTTGGTCATCTTCTGACAGAAGATGGTGACGTCGTTTTGCTTGCTAATGATGTGGAACACTTTTGAGAATTGTCAAAATCTTGTACCGGAGTTTAGCACAGCAAAGCGTTGCTCGTATGGCTGGCATGACGAGCAGCTCACAACTGCGGAATATGTGGCATACGTAAGCCGTGAGATTTCTGCCAACTTGGATTTCATGGCTGAGGCACGTCGCAGACCCAGACCTGGAGTGTTGCATCCCAATGCTACGGATGAAAAAGAAGAGATTGGCTTAAAAGCTGAGTTTGTTGAAGCAGAGGACATGGATGATGTTGTTGACCAAGATGTGGAAGATCTTGAGGACAATTCGACTACTTTAAGACCTGATATTCAATACAAACCTATTCTGCAGATTTCGTCAAATGATTTGTTTGATGTTCTACATCGAAGAGACGGTGGGGCACTTGGTTCTGGGCGTGCCAGCGTGTCCACAAAACGTTCTCGAGACTTCATGCAGCAGTATGGTGGAAAGTATCTGGAAATGAAAGAACCCCGTATATGTGCATGCCCTACTTCTATGTTTACAGTGTCTGCTCCCAACGTATCAGCTGGGAAAACATCACAGAAACTGCTACAGGAAAGTAGAAAAGAAAAGGAAGAGCAACTGATGGATGCTTCAGACGATGACATGCTGCTTGGCACTTCTGGATTAGTAGAAATCCCTGTCGACTTGGCGCCTGAAAGGTTTGTTTGCGTCACGTCTCCGGCAGACATGGCTCTTGAGTTGTTGCAGCAGCGATTGCCCACTCGACAGACGGACGGTAGTTTTCAGATTTCTCCAGATCAATACCACGCATGCGTTTTGGCGATGGCACCCTTGCAAAGGCTTTGGATCAAGGCCGGCGAGCACAATCTGCAGCATTGCTTTGGAGATCGAGCTCGGATTCACGACTTGCTGAAGTTGGTGACGCCAGAAACTTGGCGATTTTGTTTTTTCAAGTCAACTGAAGCTTTTTTTGTTTTTGTCAGACCTGCCATAAGATAAATAAATTTACAAGACCTCCATGTTGAATTTTGTAGCTTGTTTGTTTTATTTGGTGAAATCTTTTCCGCAGGAGATGGTTGCTCGCGTCTTTTTGCATGGACCGGGTGGTTCTGGAAAGACCTACATGCTGACGCGTGTGATTTTGCCGGTATATGACCATTTTTTGCCTCGAGCTTCGAAAGGCATTGCAGCTCAGAATTCGGCTGCCAGGTTAATCACAGGAGCTACGTTTCATTACATGGCTGCCCTGACTCGAGGACAAGACTTGGGATTGCAGAAGCCTACTCGTGCACGGAGGGACGCTTTGCGTCGTCGGTGGCTTTATGTGGCTCTAGCTTTTCTCGATGAAATCTCTTTGACTCCTCCGTCTTTATTGGCCGTGTTGGATGATTCTGCGCGCTGGGGTCGTGAGTCTTTGGTCACTGGCTCAGTCCGTGGCGGTGGCGACATCGATGCCGAGCTTGTAGGAACATTGGGCAATACTTTGTGCCAAATCATTGCTGGTGATTTTTTGCAGTTAAATCCCGTCTTAAATCATTCTTTGATGGAGATTTTTGGCGTGGAGGTGCCGCGGGCTCCCACGTATGAGCGCATGGACGAGCACAGTCGCCAGCGAAAGCAGCGCATTGATCAGAAAGGTTTGGAAATCTTTGGAAAGTTTTTGTCAGGAACTATTTTGTTCAGGGGCAGCCATCGCTTCAAAACTGGGGATCCTTTGGCAACGATTTTAGGCAACATGCGGCAAGAAGGCTTCCATCCTTTGAGTTCTGAACAAAAAGATTTGATACGGAAGCAAATTTATCGACCCCTTGCAGGGGACACGCGTCTCGATAGCAATTTTGTGATGCGTGATCATACTGGACGGCTGGTTGGCCCTACTGGTTTCTTTGCCAACGGCATGTTTTCTGCAATCAACTGGGATCAAGTGGCTCGCTTACAACAGATCACCGTCTACGAGTCTGCCAAGAACAGTTTCGGTGTCACTGCTTTCAAAAACACACCAGATGGTCGTCCTGTTCGTTTTCTTCGTCACTTTCCAGCTGGTCTTGGTCGTTCCTTCAACAGACGTTTTGGGCAAGCGCTTGAAGGAGTTGCCGAGCTATTGACATCGTTTTTGTTTGCCAAAGGACAAGTGATTTTTTACGCTCAGGCTGTAGATTTGGTTCATCAAAAAGAATACTTTAATGACAACAGTGTTTTGCGAGAATGCCTTGCGATCACCAATATGGCTTCGAAGACATGCAATCTGATGTCTTTCTGTCCGTTGCACGTGGGCTTGCGTGTGAAAATCACAAAGAAACTCATGGCTCCGGAACTGGTACAAGAATGCCCAGCTGAGATAGTAGCGATTCAGGTGCATCCTGAAGAGAGATATGGCATACCCGGTTGCCCACCTGGACTACCACAACCTCCACCTGGTCACCCATGTTGGACTGAAGGTGTCTGTCATCTGGACTTTTTGCCGGCGAGCATAACTCTTCGTGTGGAGGCAGGAGGTTTTTTTGAAGCTTGTGAGGTGGAAACTGTCTGACGAATATATCTGGGTTTTGGGGGGGACCTTGAAAGTGATTGCAGGTCCGCGTCTATGTCACGGTCTGAAAACTGAAAAACCGGTCATTTTCTGTGTCTTTGTCTGTGTCGTTCTTAGGTTTCCACATCACATGTTTTGACAAAACCTGAATAGGACCGCGGAGATGACTATACTGAACAAGGTCTACCTGGTATTTGGCATCTGGATCCATCTGAAGACAACTTTCGCTTGAGGAGCCGGCGGGGAATAATCAGCAGGGGAAAACGGTGCGAAACATGGGTCGCACCATTGACTTCTCAAAACCGGATTATTTTACCCATGATGAGTACACTCAACATGTGTACATGATCTTGGGAAGAGCCACATGTCTCGAATGGTCCTTGTTCCGAAACCTTCCAATGCTCGAAGATGGTTCTGACATCGATTTTACAGTGTTTGAACATGGTCCTCCGGGCTACATAGCTCAGTTTTTGAAACGTTTGGAGGACTGCAACATTATTTTGAGTTTAGTTGTTACGGTGCTGTTGTTGCATCAAAAGAAAATTAAAAGATATGGCCCGACATGTTATTTAACCGTCAAATACTTCAAGTAGCGTCAAGACACAGAATGACTAAAATATTTTCGCCCTGGCTGGCAGGACGTAGCAGATGCATCCAGCCTCGCAGTGCAGACAGCGCTGAAATTTCTTCCCAACTTTCCTGCAGGTGAACATTTACCAAAACCCATTTGTTGTGAACAAAATGGTAATTTTGTTTATGAAAAAAATGCTTGGTCAGAAGCTGTTCAGATGTCAAGCGCAAAAGCCCAACGCACCGCGAAGAGAAAGTGGGCTGGGAAACCTGAAGCAGATCGATTGAAGTTTTGCAAAGCTGAGAGAATGGACCTGCGACCGTTGTCTCGAGCAGCCGATGAGTATTTACTACGGGTGCATCGCTTGCGAGGCTTCGCTGCAGAAGTTGGTGGCGGCGGTGATTGTTTTTTTTAGCAGTGGCTCAATCTTTGCAAACCTTGCGGAAGCAAGTGGAGAAGCTACCTGCTGCTGTTGAAGAACTGTTTCTACATGGTGCTTCGCGCACCGTGGTGGCAAAGCGTTTGCGGGACATAGTTGGCAGAGCTGTCATAGCTTGGACCCCACATCGTTTTATTGACTTTGTTGTTACATGCTTGGGTTTAGAGGTGGCCGGCACCTGGCTCGATCGCTGGAAGATGTCATCTTTACTTTGCACTACACCTTTTGCGTTCTTGAAAACTGTCAACTCGGTGGAAGAAGTTGTGGTTGTTGAGTCCAACTGCCTTGTGCTGAATTGCAAGCATGGGGAAATTACTTCCCCGGTTGTTCATAACATCAGCAAAGGATTGGATGAGCTTTCTGCTCTGCAGACAGTCGTAGCCCGTCATCTGAGCGAAGCTGGAAATAATCATTGGGCCACAGACTTGGATGTTGACATTCTTTCGAAAGAGTTAAAAATATGTTTTTGTATCGTGGGTAACGAACCTGTGGGAGCAGTTCCGGCAGAAGGGGAGGTTGTGCCAAATGTTCTGCATGCTTACACCGATGCACCGGCAGATGTGAAGCTCTGGGTTTGCTTATACAACATTTCACATCAACACTTTCAGTCTTTATTTTTCGACTTGGAGAGTGGTTTCCAAAGCGGCTTCTTGGCAAAAGAAATCCCGGCTTCTCTGGTTGACGCTATGAACATGACTGTGTCATCCTGAGGCCAGGGGATATTGAGAATATTTTGCAAACATGTTTTTGAAGATATTCAGTGATTGCATGGTCATTGAAAAGGGCATTACAAGAGTTTGGATTATGGAAGCACTGCGAACGTTTTCAGATTGCAAGCACTGCGGTTGTACTTTCTCGACTTTTTATATCTTTAGCTTATTGTATATGTCAAATATCTATACGTATATGGTCTTCACACTGTGTGAACACGTACATACTTATTTCCGCACTCCACGTAAAAATCTTCTTCTCTTCTCTTCTCTTCGGAATTCTCAGAATCAAAATCTGAAAACGTAACTGAAGAAAGTGGGATCACGAGGGCTTAGAGTGTGGAAGCACTGCGAGAGTTATCAGTTTGCAAGCACTGTGAGAGACACGCATCGTACAAGTTTTTCGTTTGCACTGTGAGATTGGATCCAATGGCTCAGTCCTCGGTCTTCGCTGGTGTCCAGTGGCCCAGTCCGTGGTACCGGTTCACGATGTTTTTGTGTCACAGACAGCTGTGGAAGCATGATGTCTCTGCAATTGCAACTGCCGTTGAACTTTCTCGAATCTTTATATCTTCAGCTTCTTGTGTATGTATAATATCTTTAGGTATTTTGTATTGCCACTGCGTGCACACGTACATACGTACTTCCACACTCCACGTACAAATCTTCTCTTCTTTTCTTCGGAATTCTCAGAATCAATCAAGTGGAGAAACTGGTATTACAAGAGTTTGCAATTTGCAAGCACTGCGAGAGTTTTCAGTTTGCAAGCACTGCGAGAGACTGGCATTGCAAGAGTTTTCAGTTTGCAAGCACTGCGAGAGTTTACGGTGTGCAAGCACTGCACTGCAAGAGACTGTGGCTTTGCGAGAGTGTTGTTTCGGTTTGTAAATTTTTCGTTCTGCACAACTGCGGTCGTCAGGTGTGCGGCGACTCGGTGGTTCCTACTTGCTGCTTGCGGTTGGCGCGACCAGCTGCTTGCTGCTGAGCACGCACAGCTTTGCAACACGTTGGGCGGCTATGAGCGTCTGCTGGGATGGATTGCAGGAAGTGGGAGTGCATGTATAATATCTATAACTTTATTGTGATGACACTGCATGCACACGTACATACATATTTCCACACTCCACGTAAAATTCTTCTTCTCTTATCTTCGAGGATCTCTGTTTCCAACTCTGAAAACATGACTTATGACAGTGTGCAAGCGCTGTGAGAGACTGGCATTGCAAGAATTTTCAGTTTACAAGCACTGCGAGAGTTTACGGTGTGCAAGCACTGCGCTGCACTGCACTGCGCAGGAAGTTCACAGACTCATGCTGACGGTCGCTGCTGCTGCCATGTATCAACATCGAGTGGTGGAAAAAAAATCTGCACTTAATGTGTGTTAGATCATTATAGCAGGTTTCTCTCAGTACAACGTGTGAACATTCGGGTTCGTGGTTTCCATCTTGTTTTTTTGCAAATTTGATTGAATTTCACATTAATATACACTGACACATATTTTTCATTCAAGATGAAAGAAATTCAAACATTCCCGCAAATTTCCTCATGGAAATTCCCTCTAGAATCTAAGAAACACACCTCCAAAAGAACAAGGATTGGATGACGACCTCAGTTTTCCACACGTTGATGGAAGAAATCCGGCTTTCACCAGTTTGATATGGTAAATATCCCATTGTTACCCATTATTTACAAGGTTTTAAGCTCCATCCCAGGTGGTTATTTGGGATTTCTGAACCATCAACAGCACCAACAACAAAACTGCAATCGAGGTTGTTGCCACAAATGGTATTGCCTTCTCGATGCAAGTACCTCGAAAACACGTCGTGAGGAAATCAAGCCATCCAAAATCCCATCAATCAAAAGGCAATCCTGAAAACACGTAAATCCCCAGATTGGTTTTGTAAAAAATTGAGTTTCAACTTTACTTGTGGAAAATACATTGAATTTGCAAACAAAGAGATGCAAATCTTCATAAATCAGAGCCTCACAAAATGTCTGAACAAAAAAAACAGCAGAAATGAATTCGGAACTCCAACGGCGCACTTCCGAAAGCCATCTGCATCTTGTTGCTCGATAAGGGCCATGCCTTCACGATCTAAGCCCTGGGACGCTGGAGTTCAGGAAGAGTGGGAATGGTTGGAACCACACGCCTGAGTATTTTGTTGAGTTTTCCCAATTTTATGAAAATCTAATCATGATTTGAATGTTTTTTCCATGGGTTGTTCAAGGTTTTTCCCGACATGTCCTTGCTTTCTTCAAGCTCCCATGTGTCAAAAATCATGAAAAAAGTGCCAAACCTCAATTCGCGCATTGTCTGGATGTGGTCCATCCCGGTAAGTCTTTGCTAGACCAGGTGAACCTCAATTCGGTCAACAGAGAAGTACCGTGGGTACGACGTGCGGGGCACCCGTTGAGTGCAGTACCAACCCGCGTGTAGCCAAATTGAGCACCCCAATGACAAAAGTCACTGGAGATGACCTGGATAAATTCATGACTCATGTGAGTAATATAGGCAAAGGAAAAGGAAATCAGATCATGGGAGATTCTGTTGTTTAGGTCATAAATTGTGATTCAAGGTTGGCTCCAGAATCTTTCAAAACTGGGATCACTTCGAAGCACAACAACTCAAGTCGATACCTTACCCTTTAGAATCTAAATATGTAAATATCGTTTCTGGATAAGCTGGATTGATCACAATTCCTGGAATCCTCTCGCAATCCCAGGTGATGTTTCTTTGGGCACCCCTGCAAAAACAGTACCTTCTTTCATCAGCAAGGGAGCAAGCAAGCGGCCATACTTCGCCTCGCTCTTAGCATCAACCTGTCAAGAACATTCAAGAACGCCAAATAGTTGTCGTCTATTGGCATCTTTTGCAATTCATTCCTTCATTCAATCAATCAATCAATCAATCAATCCGTCAATCAATCAATCATCTTCCATCTTGGTCCTTTTTTTCCATGGGTACATTGTCAAATCATCGCACATGACAGCATGTCCCACTGGGACCTGTCCCACAAGCATAGGCACCAGTGTCACGGGTCGCTTTGGATTCTGCCTTAGGGGCATCTATTCAAAGCCGAAAAAGGAAGCAATGCGCAATGCCAACATAGTATCCATGTATGGTATATTTACCTACATTTAGGCAATGTTTATGGTAAATGTATGGTATGTTGCATAGTTTCCATGTATATTTACCTACATTTACC
>OMLO01002359.1_pt1 | contig 15199 bp, 8 predicted proteins | sample 1674811 | NCBI WGS metagenome assembly OMLO01 (sample SAMN06265003, study PRJEB25207) | coral metagenome | isolation source: Coral host | place: Mexico:La Bocana,Puerto Morelos, Mexico | collected 2008-11-13 | reverse complement strand
GGAAATTATTAGAATTTTGACAAAACGCAAGTGAAATTATTTCCTAATTTCACTCGTCACCATTTGATTACCCATACGAACTCGTCAACTATCACGCATAGAATTCTACTTTAGTACTACTAGTCGTTCAGAACATTATTTAATAGTTTTCACAGAGCCTTTGAAGAAACAAAGAAGAGGCCGTCATTTTGTGCATGTCCAGTTATGCTATAGGAGATATTCAATTTCGATTCTTGTTGCCTTTTTGCCTTATTTTGATGTTTGCAAAAGATAATTGCTCAACGTAAACCACAACTTACTTTTTTTTTAACCTAGACCGCGTAACTCCACGCATTATCCAAGAAATCACTGGATTTATGTCACCAGCAAAAGGTGAGTTATAGATTATGAGATTAGAGTTTTAGATAGTTGATAATAAAAGGAATAAGAAAATAGCCTCATGTAAATACGCACGCTGACTGGTTTAATATCGTGTTTTTATTAATTAGTACAAAGCTGCTTCTCGTTGAAAAGATTAGTTAAATCCTTTTGCCAGACTGGGAAAACACAAAGAAGCGGCCGTCAATTTTTTTTTTTTTTTTTTAATAAGGGCACACTGCTACGCTACTTACTATCTATCAAAGAGTAGATAGTGGGTAGCGTAGCAAAGTGCACTAGGGTCTGCTTTATTGTGTTTGGGAAGGGGATTTAGATTAAAGTTTTGAACCAGTAGTAGATTTAAAGTAAAACAATTAGATTATTGCCATTCGATTTTTATGCGATACCGAGGTGTACCCCCATCGACTATTAGGTATTTTAACTCACCACTAAATTCTCTTTTATACAATTCTCACCAGGTGATCTCGGTTTAAAGTGCCACTAGGATAAAATTCTCGATATTCCTCTTTATAGCATTTTCGTTCACAGTAAGTCTTTCCCGAGATCCGAATTTCAATATATTTATATTTTATTTCCGAGAATTTACGGCCGCCATTAATTTTCCTTCTCCCAGTCTTACTTGAGAATTTGAGTTAAGATGTCATTTTCTCATAAATGCCACATGGGCTGAATTTACAATAACAATTAGTACTGCAATTCTCGTAAAGAATAGCAAAAAACTTAAGTTCTTATATTCGTGCAATTTTCTACACTAATTGTGATTATTACTTTACCTGTGTGGTATTTCATTGCCCTACTTTTTTTCAATTCAATGGAGGGAATTCGGCTAGAAAAGGAATGAAAAAATGGTAAGAGCCATTCCTCTTGGTTGGTCCTGTCTGATTGGAAATGAAGAAATGATGATTTTATGTTTCATTCCTGACATCATTCTCTGTCAACAACTATTTTAAGATTGAGAAAAGTTGAATTTTTTAAATAAATTAATGTAAAAACGCTTTGTTTTTTGGATTTGTAATAAATTCGAGGCATAGCAGGATCAATTTTGTGTTTGGTTTAGTCTGGCTCAACTGCCAACTGAGACTGCTCGAGTACTTTTCTGAGTCATTCTCTAAAAAAGAAACGGCTTTTTCTTACTTTTTCCTGCTTCTCGTACCTGTTCAACGCCTCGACAAGACGTTTTTGTACTTTAGCTTCAGCCAGTGACGTAAAATATTACCTTATTTCTCAAAACTTTCCGCCATTTTAAAATGCAGAAGGAAAAACTTGTGGTAATGAAGTTTATCGTGTCTGTCCTCTAAAAGATCATAGGCGAGAACCAATCAAAATGCGATAATAACTTGGTTTATTCTATAAACACTATTATCATGAATTGTTAGATTTTGCGTAGATTAGGTCATTAGTTTATTCGGGTGAAGAGCCATTTCATGGATATACCGTAATAAAGCTTTTATTATTATTATTATTATTATTATTATTATTGTTCGTATTATTATTATTATTATTATTATTATCATCATCGATCTAGAGTAATAAAGCCTTTATTATTATTATTATTATTTTTATTATTGTTCGTATTATTACTATTATTATTATTATTATTATTATTATTATTATTATTATCATCGATCTAGATGTAGCGAAATTCATCAGTTTTTCTTTTTTTTTCTTTATAATAGTCAGACCCTCAAATTTAATATACACCAGTCAAAGAACGTTTTTATTTTTTACTTCATTTTTTTTGAGAATAACATTGTGTTGATAATTTTTTTTACAGCTCTTTTAATTATTACCACTCTTTTAATTATTATTATTATTATTATTATTATTATGATTGTAAGTCCTTAAAGTCTTGCCGCTTCTAGTTCATTTAAAAAAAAATAGAAAATGTTAATTATTATTATTGTTATTATTTATATATTTTTTAGGTATTGGTGTTCTTGTAAATAGGAATTTGAGATCAATAAAGTTGTTTTATTTTATTTTTTATTATTACTATCATTACTATTATTATTATTATTATTATTATTATTTTTAATGCATATAAATTTAGTAGTTGTGAACACTTAGAACATTTGAAAAAAATTATTATTATTATTATTATTATTATTATTATTATTATTTTTATTACCACTCTTATTATTATTATTATTATTATTGTTATCATATCCCAGGCTCTAACTTTAAATTTTAGAATACTTTGCTTCTAAAATTAATTTTATAATAATAATAATAATAATAATAATAATAAACTTTAGCTGCTTTTGTAAGAATTTACTTTTAATTATTATTTAATAAACATTTTTATTATTACTATTATTATTGTTATTATTATTATCATATTACCTTCGTCAAACCATTTTGTTGTTGCTTTCTTGCCTTGTTTAAAGGTTTGCAAGATATAATGGCTCAGTTCGGAGTACTATTTAGTATGACTATATTTTAATCCTTTCTCGCTCAAATCTACAGTTCCCTCAACTGATGACCTGAGCTCGTCACCACTGGGAGGAGATTTTGCACGTAAGTTCTAGTTAGTTGATAATAAAAAATTTAAATACGCATGAGTTACGTTTTCGAAGAAAATAAGGAAATTTTGGCTAAAATCAGACGATATTCCGCAATATTGGGAAGATGATTCCTTAGGATTAAAAAAAATTATCAACGAACCGAATTTTACAGCTAGAAACAACGGTGTTCGGGTTGTAAAACGCTTTGCGACACTTTCGTGGACTCTTCTCAACTTATTTATATCACAGGATATTTGTTATGTACCCTTGTCTCATGACCATATATGAGCTCTATCATATCGTGTCGGGTTATAGACCCCTAAGCCAAGACATTATAAAGGTAAAAGAGTGCATGCCCCATATAGGCCTAGTACCCAAGGTAATTCCTCTTTAGTTATTTTTAGGTATAGTACCCAATCGTTCGCGTATGATTCTTGCGGAGGATTTGTTTGTCTGTAACTTTGCCGTCAAAGCGAAGAAAATACCTCCAACACTTTGGGGATGCCTTCTTCTAAATAAATATCAAAAAAGCAAAGAAGCTTTAACCCTAAGGTCTAATAGGGGTTTAAGTAAGAAACTGATGTCTCCTACCCAAGCAATAATAAACTGAATAAGGCAGGCTAAAAAGTCTTTCTATTAAACAATTGAATTTTGAGCTCGTCAACTATCACGGATAAAAATCGAGCGGCAAAAGTCAAATAGTTTTAGTACAAATCTGCTAATTGTTTAAAACATTATTTAAGTCCTTTTCAAAGAAACTTTGAAAACACAAAAAACGGGCCGTCATTTTGTGCATCTCACTTCATGCTAAAGAAACTATCCAGCGTAGTTTCTTGTTGTCTTTTTGCCTTACTTTTATTTACGCAAAAGATAACTGCTCAACTTGGACCATAACTTACTTTTTCCTTTTTTTATCTTCTATCGCGTAAATCCACGCATTATCCAATAAATATCTGGATTTGGGCCAGACCTGAGAGGTAAGTTTCATGTAGTTGATAATAAAAGGAAACAGAGAATAGCGCTACCTAAATACGCGGGCTCTTTTAATAGTTTTAGATGGTTTTTCTTAAGACAATTAGAGTACGAGTCTTTTAAGTATCACGCATAGAAATCGAGAGCAAAAAGTCAAATGGTTGCTAGTCGTATAAAACATCATTTAACTCGTTTTTACAAACACTCTGAAAACACAAAGAATAGAACGTCATTTTGTGCATGTCACGTCATGCTAAAGGAGATATCCAACTTATTTTCTTGTTGCCCTTTTGCCTGATTGTGATGTTTGCAAAAGATAATTGCTTAACTTGGACCGTAACTTACTATTTCCTTTTTTTTTCCTCTTATTACGTGAATCCGCGCATCATCAAATAAATAGCTGGACTTAACTCAGCAGGGAGAGGTAAGTTTCGTGAAGTTAACAATAAAAGAAAGCAGAAAAAGCGTTACGTAAATACCCGCGCTTATTAGTTTAAAATCGTGTTTATATTTAACAATTAGATTATGAGCTTTTTAACTATCAACCATAGAAATTGAGAGCGACAAGTCAAATGGTTTTAAAACACATCTTCTAGTTGTTTAAAACATTTTAAAATCATTAAAAATGGAAGAGTAACGAGGGTTCATAATGAGTAAAAAATTCAAGCGTTCTCTGGTTAAAGATTTTTGTTAAAGTTAAACTTCTGGCTGCCAAACTACAGCCTTTAAGGAATGATAAAAAATGGCGCGAATGAATAAATATATAGGGTAAAAAGATGTGAAAAATTACAGAATAAAAATGCGTAATAAGGTGACAAGAAATAAGAATTTGATAGAATATCGTCGGGGTAATGGTCTAGCATTGTTATCCGCTTCAGTTGTCATGGCAGTATGCCATGACTCGAGAGTTTTTCGCACGCGATAGTCTCCTTTGTCCATTACTCTTGCATTTTTAAAATCAATTTGATGATCGTTCATCCATACATGGTTTGCGACGTTCGATCCTTTGTTACAATATTTAACGTTTCTGATGCGTTCTTTTCTTCGCGTCTGTAGACATCTGCCGCTTTCTCCAATGTAGCTCCAACTGCAGTCATTAGAGCGAATCTTGTAGACCAGATTTGTTTGAAGGTGGCCGAGTGGCCTGAATTTTGGCGAAGGGAATTCCTGATGTGCATGACTCGAAAAACTCTCGAGTCATGGCACACTGCCATGACAACTGAGGCGGATAACAATGCTAGACCATTACTCCGACAATATTCTATTCTTTTGAAATAGTTTTCTTTATTCATCAAATTCTGTTACTTGTCACCTTATTATTCTGTAATTTTTCACTCATTTTTGCCCTGTATATTTATTCATTCGCGCCATTTTTTTTATAATTCGTTAAAGGCTGTAATTTGGCAGCTGAAAGCTTATCTTAAACAAAAATCTTTAACCAGAGGACGCTTCAATTTTTTACTCAATATTAAAATCCTCTTCACAGAGACTTTTGAAAACACAAAGAAGAGGCCGTCATTTTGTTCATGTCACGTCATGCTAAAGGAGATATCCAGCTTAGTTTCTTGCCTCTTTTTCTTATTTTGATGTTTGCAAAAGATAATTCCTTAACTTGGGCGATAACTTACTTTTTCCTTTTTTTCTCTATCTCCTATCGCGTTAATTAATGCATCATCCAATAAATACATGGATTTGGACTAGATCTGGGAGGTAGGTCTTAGGTAGTTGATAATAAAAGGAATTAGAAAATAGCTCTACGCAAATACGTTCACATGTTAGTTTAAAATCGTGTTTCTATTTAACAATTAGGTTATGGACTTTTTAAATATCACGTATAGAAATCCAGAGCAAAAAGTCAAATAGTTTTAATATAAGTCTACTAGTCGTTGAAACTATTATGTAAGTCCTTTTTACAAAGAATTTGAAAACACAAAGAAGAGGCCGTCATTTTCTGCATCTCACGTCATGCTAAAGGAGATGTCTAACTTAGTGTCTTGCCTCCTTTTCTTATTTTGATATTTGCAAAAGATAATTGCTCAACTTGGGCTATAACTTACTTTTTCCTTTTTTCTATCTCCTATCGCGTAAATCCACGCATCATCCAATAAATATCTGGATTTAACTCAGAACGACTTGGTAAGTTTCATGTAGTTGATAATAAAAGGAATTAGAAAATAGCTCTACGTAAATACGCGCGCTGATTAGTTTAAAATTGTGTTTCTATTAAACAATTAGATTGCAAGCTTTTTACCTATCACGCATAGAAACCGAGATCGAAAAGTCAAATGGTTTTAGTACAAATCTGCAAGTCGTTCAGAGCATTATTTAAATCTTTTTTACAAAGACTTTGAAGACACAAAGAAGAGGCCGTCATTTTGTGCAGGTCACGTCACGCAAAAGGAGATATCCAACTTTGTTTCTTGCTGCCTTTTTGCCTGATTTTGATGTTTGCAATAGATAATTGTTCAACTTGAACCATAACTTACTTTTTCCTTTTTTTTTCTGTCTCCAATGGCGTGAATCCACGGATCGTCCAATAAATATCTGGATTTAACTCAGCACTGTTTGGTAAGTTTCATGAAGTTAACAATAAAAGGAATTAGAAAATAGCCCGACGTAAATACGCGCGCTGATTGGTTTAAAATTGTGTTTTCTATTAAACAATTAGATTGTAAGTTTTATACCTATCACGCATAGAAATCGAGAGCGGAAAGTCAAATGGTTTTCGTACAAATCTGCTAGCCGTTCAAAACATTGTTCAAATCCTCTTGGAAAACACAAAGATGCGGTCGTCAGGGCGTACTGCAAGGCTACTTACTATATATCACAGAGTAGATAGTGAGTAACATAGCAGAGTGCGCTAGGGTCTGCTTCATTGTGTTTGCGAAGAGGATTGAGATTAAAGTGGTGAACTAGTAGTAGATTTAAAGTAAAAAAAAATAGATTATTCGCATTTGATTTTTATGAAATATCGGGCTGTGCACTCGTCGACTATTACACATTGTAGTTCACCAAATTGTAGTTCACTAAATTCTCTTTTACATAATTCTTGGTCCTGCACCTTTCTGTAGGTCTTCTGTAGCATGGTTTTAGTAGAAAACCATCGCCAAACTTAATTTCTTATCCACTTAAAAACTCATAAGCACTCAAAATTTCAGGAAATCAACCGGGTTTCTAAGAAAAAACGTTTTGTATTGTTGCAACAGCGACGACTGTTGAGCCGTGAGTAAACACTTTTTTGGGGAGAATTTCCACCCAAATCTTCCTTATTCTCCATTGACCTACCGTGTTTAATAAACAACCAGTCAGAAAATTCGAATTAATTCGAATATCCTATGTCTCCAGAGCCCTTCGTTTCTCTTACCTAGGCCGCGCCAGCTAAGAGAAGCGAAGAGGGCTATCGGGACGAGAATGATATGAATATGGTTAATCAAGAGATTCTCTTTGGCCTATTCAGTCGCGGAGCACTATGAACTAGACATTAACGTTTTGGGATCCGCCATCTTGTTCGCAATCTTCAAGCGACTTCATTTACTTTATTTACATTTAACATCTATTTGTTAATAATTCCAAGGTTAGCTTATGTTCCAACATCGCTCGCATGCCTGCTTCGCCGCATCGCATGCATGCATGTTTAAAAGCGACCATGCAAGGAGTACCAAACGTTACATCTGCCCAAATATTGGCCTCATTGCCATGAAAAGCAATGAATAGGAGTGAACTCCACTGAATCCGATGCGAAGATCGTCACACCTCAAATTAATAACTAACAAGGCAACACGAATCATTTCACTGCTTCCCTCGCATGTTATAATCTGTGCACATTGAATCTTGCTTCTTTTGCAGGACGTTGTTAAAGAACTTTTATTTAGCTTTGTTAAGTGTCAACCCTGGAAATTAAAGATCAGCATTGCATAAAGAAAATCTTTATTTCAGTTCTTCAATAAGTATGACGGTGTATCACGGTTAGCAAGTAGACATCGCAATAAATGTACAACAATGAGTAATCTACAAGAGTCTCTGTCACGCAACGATTAACCCGACACCAAAATTTTCGGAATGTTTGGCAGAATTGAATTAATGCACCCTTTGTCACTACATTGTAGAGTGAAAATTTGCAAAGTAAGTAATACAGAACCTGTCTGGGCATGCAAATTACAATATTAACCTCGAACTTTTTTTTTGCAGTTGGAAAGGTTGAGGTGGAGCCTAAGCAACAGAAACAAAAGGAAGGTTCCAGAGTGGAATTCAAATGCATACATCACGGAAATGAAAAAGTGTTTTATATTTGGCGCAAAGATAATACGGAGATATCTGGTCAATGTAGCTCTACTCTTGTCTTGGATAGTGTTAAGCTACGCGACTTTGGCTACTATGAATGTGCAGTTGTCCTCGACAGTGATGATGCTATCGTACCATCATCCCCCGGAGAACTAGATGTTGTTCCTCTCGATGGAAAGAGTGAGTGTTGTCACTAAATAAACGTAACCATTATATCTTTCATGGGAAGATTGCGCTATTAATACCTCGTTCTTGTTGCTTTCAGAGTACAGACTTCTCAGTGAATTAGATGTCAACACCAAAGAAAAGGTTGGAGAGCTACTGCTTTCCTCTAACACCTGGAGCGAAGTTGCTTTCGAGCTCAACATGAGCCGTGATGAAATAGATATACGAGGAGACGGAGGGAGAGATGTAATGAAGTTCCTGGTGGAGACTAAGCCAGATTTAAAAGTTTACGACTTTTGCAAGATCTTGAAAAAACGCAAGATACAGCGTTTTGATATTATCAACGTGTTACTTGATCATCTTTCCGTCCGTATAACATATGTGTAATTTGAGTGCCAGTTAGTCCAAGGGCCAGGACCCCCAAAACAACATTTCGGTACCACTAAGGGGAGTAATGCTACCATACATCTTTGAAAACTGTATTTTTCTCCAGTTCCATATTATGTATGATAGCGATGCTAAATAAGTAGTTTAATGGATTTATCACGTGACGAAGTGACGTCACTCCTTTCTACAAAATCATCAAGATGCAAATAAAGACGGCTTAAAAGTAGTCTTTCCTTGGTTATTAATCACAAAAGGGTACATCATATGTGACGATGATGTATACTTCTAGCAGATGAGTTTTTAAACCACTTATTAAAAACTGAACGAGCTTTAAGGATTTGTTTCCATGGCAGCTCTTGAAATATTTAGATTTCAAAACAAAACTTTTTAAATATTGTTTAAATGCGTTGATCTCACATAATTTTCAGAAAATGAAAGCGGAAATAGTAGCACATCCAATTATTTGGTGAGAAGTAATTGTTGCCAAGACAGCCGGTCACAATTAAGACGCCTCCGCCATCTTGGATTCACCATCTTAGATATCAAAACACCATTATTTTAAGGTAGAATGAGGCAAAAATGTTTGAAAATTAAAGGAATTGTAGCTTTTCACACAAAGCACTTACTATATAATTAAAAAAAAAACACTTAAAAAGCTCACTTGTGTTGAAGAGGCACAAACATTGATAAGAAATAGTCAGTGAGAATATTGTCTTAAAAGAGGAGCATAATTTACGAGATGAAGTAATGATTTATTTTAAAAAAATCCAGTCATTAGATTTTTTTTCATCATTTGCCCACTACGAATTGACATTAAATCCCTTCTGTCGACACTGTTCTAATAAAATTTTGACTTCGGGGATTTTCGTAATTCGTCGTAAATCGTTTTCACTGCATGTTCTATATTGTAAAAAATTTAAATTTTTTGCGATAGATCATTCACGTGGTTTCTGAACTATTGTTTGCCAAATTGCTTGAAATTCTAACGACTGGATCGTTAGAAATCGGCAAGTTTCTGTAAAAGCAATCGGTCTCAATTTTTCGAGCAACTGCGCATGCGTTGCATTAAACTGGGTTCTTTCGGTAACAAAGAAAAAGCTGAGAATTGTTGGGCTCTTTGCGTCGTTACCTTTTCTAACAAATCTTTGTGATAAAAGACTAAAGTCATCAATACACTGCGTTCAATGATAGAGAAAAAAGCGCAGGTGGTGCAGGTGTCGAGTAAATGAAATGATCGCTCTATTGACGGCATGTTTGTTTTTGCAATACTTGTGCGCGCGCTGAATTGCATCAGCAAAAGCGCGCGCGGAAACTGTGTCCGGCCACCTTAAGGCCATTCGCAAGACAGGTACAAGTGTGTAGCGTGCATAATCTCGCACATGAACAGGACAGAAACTTAAGAACTGCAAGGACTGGTTCTCTGCACATCCATTTGATGGAAAAGTTGTCTTCCTCCTCAACATTTCGATGACCATCGATGACCAACTTGTAAAGGGATATGAGGGCAGCTCTGCAGACTTGTGCGGCTGAAACAATCTCCACAAGGTGGTAGCTGGTTCAAGGCACCTTTTCCTTGTTTGGCAGCACAGAATACCTTACAAAAACTTCTCAAAGCCTTACAGACTCCATAATCATGTGATAATCAAAGAGCTTTAGACCAGTTAACAACATAAGACAGTCAATGAATAAATCAATGAAAACATATACTCCCTATACCAATATCGTAGTTCGTTGACATCAAAGGCCTTTGAGGTATAATTGTACATCCTGTAGGTGAACTCTCGGAGCGTAGCAAATATCTCAATTGTGAGGTTTTACTCCGTACCCATGCCATTTCTTGAGATAGGGACTTGACTTACTTGGTCTAAAAAGCTTGAAAACTGTTACCCAGTCCATTTTCAAAAAAGCACTGGCACTGTCGGAGTCAGTGAAGGGGTGGAGAGAGGGAGGCCAGGAGGAGATCTGCTCAGTTCTGAACCCAACATTAAAAAAATTCTTGACACAACCATGTGTTTTGTTTGAGTCTTTTGACTAAGTTTGACAAACAAAGAACATGAGATGAAGCATTGCGAAGCCAAAGAAAGAACAAATATATCAGCATCTTCCGTTGCGCGTTAACTACAGCTCAGTATCATGCCGCTGTTGCATGCGGTGCATGGAGAAACGCTCTGGTATCTGAGTCTCTCTTCTCTCTCTCGGGAGCCCTGATCGAATTATATCTGTAAACGTCGATGACCATGGCATATATATATACGCTGACTGACTGTTACTTTATGTCAAACCACTGAAATCATGCTGCCAGCCACTTCAGCAAATGTTTTCTTGTCGCCTCTTATCCTCTGGACCATTGCAGTCAATAATTCGCGCGCGCGCTGTGAAATCATGTTTACAGCTGTCATATTCTTTAAGGTTCGGAATGTTGTCGTATTAAAGGGATCGATCCAACTTCCTTCGAAAGTCGAAAAAAAAAAAGAATTTCACGTCTTCTTCGTCCCGTGCTATTTAGATCAGTAGACTGGAAAGTCTCAGGAGGGTCCAGGTGAAGCATTTCATTGGTGTGGAACCGCACTAGGATCCTGAGCAAATTTGTCTTTCTTGCCTCCGCCAAGATCCCTTTAGCTGTTACCTTGACAAATACCTTCAGGGGGCAAGGACCGCAGCGATCAGCACCATTGTATAGAGAGAAGATGGGGACCCGACTGAATGATCAGTTTCTTTTCCTTGTCCTTTTTTGCCCAATTCCCGGAGGCGAAAGGAGGTTCGGACCAAAATTCCTGGCTTGGACAGCAATGCCATTTGCTCAACGAGATGTTCCTGCACCAGAAAGCGGCTCTTCTAGTCCATAAATATTATCCTACGCAAGCTTTATTTTAACATATGGCATGCCTGAATATTTTCAGGCAAAGTAACCTCATTATTGGTAGTCAATTTGGTAGTACGTAGTCCCATCCCACATTGACCTAACATAAGTTCAACATTGTTTGCGAAGTTTTTAATGCGCTTGGTAATAGCATGTTCTCGCGAAGTTTCTCTCTTCTTCCAAGGCAAATAATTCTAATATCACTTGCAGCAATAGCAGCTTTTCTCATCGCGCATCTAAACAGAAGTCAATCTAATGAGTCAAAGGATCGCGTCTTCTTGCACTTCTTTATATGCAGTCTCCTTTTTACGAAACATTGTATATGTTGCAGCTAAAAATTAAAATTCAGTTAAAAAATAACTTTAGCCTAGTTTGATTCCCAATTTCCTTTGTCTTCTAACCCTAATAAGGGTTAAGAGGCAAAGGAATTTAAATTTTACCTAAATTTAATTTCTAACGCAACATATATATTCGAGTAAGTTCTGCTCGTGTTTGACTCTTGCCGATGAGATCTCTTCGCTTTTCGAATTAACTCAAGAATTTGTTTCGCACTCGTTGTTTGAGAAATGCTCTCAACTAATCCTGCTTCATGGTAAAAAAGACTATGGCATTCCCTGTGATAACTGACTTGAGGAGTTTTTCCTTACTTGGCATTCTAATTGTAACCACCTTCAAAAATTTTAAAGCATCGAGATCTTCAAACATATAGGGTTAATTAGGAAACTTTCATCCAACGAGCAGTGAATAATACAAGCCCGCTTAGTTTGGTCTTTTCGAATAAAACTGTCAAGTTTTATTGCGAGCTTAAAGCAGTCGCGTCGATCAGAAACTCTCGAACGTTTGTAAGTATTTTATTCAACGAAGTCAAAAACTACTTAAAAGTGTTGTCCGTTTTTCTGTCACTTAATAAAAAGCTTCGTAAATGCGAAACTTTGACGAGAACTTTGAACTTACCACTATTCAGCTCGGAAGTTACCCTTGATGCTTTTCGAGTTTGTGCTGCATAGATTTGTTTGAATTTCTCCTTTTTAAATCAACTAATAAATTACAACATTTAGGCAAAAATGTTTAGAGAAGCTGTAAACTATAACTGAAATGCAGTGATAACAGATATTACAAATTATAAACGCATTTAAAATAATTGTTTTAATGTCAGTCTCGTTTCCATGCCACAGTAATATATTTTTAAAAAAAGAAATACACAAAAAACACTGAAAGCTACTCTTTCTCGATTGCTATCAAGTAAATTTGAAAAGTCCTTCATAGAACCTTTCATCAGATATCATTCACATTTTCTCCCCCTGAGTGGTACCGAGGACCTGCCATGGTCCATGGACTAAGTCGCTTAACGGCTAGCACACTGGATTGACATTTATAACAGGGTCTCAATGAGGTTAACCGTTGTTCAGGCCCGAACCCGGAGCGGAAGGGCCGTAAGGGCCGCTGAGAGACTGGACATTTAGTATATTATGGGATGTTTTTTTGTATAACCATGTGCTTTGCTCGATCGATCCACGATACTCGAAGACGTAAGAAATCGTGTAATAGTTTCGTTGTTAGTTTAAATTAAATACATTGTGAACTGAACAACCGTTAGCCGTAAAACAGCCAAAAATTTAGCCGTTAGGCGTAAAAATGAAAGAATTTCAACCGTTAGCAGTAAAAAAAAATGTTAACCGTAAAAAAATTCTAACCACAAAATAAGGTTTCGAGATATTTTGTTGAGTCCGATGTGTTATGCGTTTATGTGTTCTGGTAGCGAGAATTACAATCGAAACCTGAAGTGTCGAAAGTGTCTGCATAATTTGTCGCATGTCGCCACAGCACAACACAATGCCTCCGGAACCTCTTCTCCTGACACCACTTCCTGACGTTGTTCACATCGGTAAAAGTCTCAAATGCAGCTGGTCGAACTGGTTCATAGATCTGAATGGACAAATGTCTAATCTAGTATTAATCCTCACGTTGAGAGACTCAACAGATTCTGATGTCCGCAAACTGCTAAGAAATATGCTCACCTTGGAATACGTACGAAATAAAGATAGGATGGCAGTGCGACTTACGAGGCCTGATGTGATAGACGTGTTGAGTAAGGTGTCGCTTGACGTACACACGCTGGTTCCGGAAAAGTATAGATTTTGGACCTCTAATCAACAAGGGGTTTGTTGCCCGGGACCTCTTCGTAGTATTTTGGCCCTTGATTACGACTTTAACGCCTCTTGCTCTCGACTACTCAAGATAAGGCTGCTCCAACCAGCTGATGTAGTAGAGCTGCAGAATGGGGTGAAAGATTCGAGAGATTTATGTTTCAGCAGAGGTGTAGCCTATATAGCAGAGCGCGGTAATGCGTGCATAAGATTTGAAGACCTTGATGGAAAGATTAGGCTAAACCCCAACTCTCTACGCTCCCGTGCTGGTTTGGAGAGAACGCTAGGTGACTACAATCTGTCAATTGATGGAACCGTCCCTACTTTATGAAAGCGTCTTTCTCAGCACTTGATGCAACAAGAAGCCAGGGTGACAAAGAACATGTTCCAAACTAATGTGCCGCTTTCGAAGCCTGCAGCTGTATGTGTGGTCAGCGACGACTTGTTACTATATACTGACGATGGTCACCGAGTTGTTTATCAGATTCAGCTGGAACGAAATGGGGTTACAATAAACGGAAAGATACGGAAACTAATAGCCTATAAAGAGGGTATTCATCACTTGGAGTCGATTGCAAAATCTGATTTTTCAGTTGTTTACTTCGCTGCGACAAAAAGTCCACATTGTAACGGTTGCCTGTACTGTTTTGTCATGGAATCCAGTGAGGTAACAAATGTGCTTGAAAATATGACTGACAACTGCAGAGAGATCAAGAAAGTAGCAAGATTCAAGGGCACACTAGTTTTCACAGATGTTGGGGGTCGTCAAGTAAAGTGGTACAATCCATCGACCAAGAAAGTCGAAACTCTTGCCGGTAATGGAAGCGAAGGAGCGCAAGATGGGACTGAAAAAAGCGGCAGCTTCGTTCAAGATCACGGCATTTGCAGTGTTCCAGATACACTTTTCACAACGGATGCTGTTCCAGGGAAAAGGAACCCTGTGACGGGTTTGTCAGGAACAACAGACTTTTTAAAACACCTTGGCATTCTTCATGACACCTTTGGTATCACTTGCAAAGCCTCTACCTCCCGGCCAATTACACCAGAGTAGGTCATTCAGAATCTGAACACAGTAGATGAGTACATCAAAGCTACGGTGATGAATGTCTCCGGTGGGGTACTCCCTTATATGGGCTATATAGGTATGTGCGGCCCCAAAGGGTATGGTTTTTCAGCCGTTTTGTTGGGTATCGATTTTAGCCATTTTGCCACCATTTTACTCATAAATAGGGTATCAATTTTTACACTCTAGTCTTCAATTCGGTATTTTTTTACAATAAGCTACTTTTTCATCACGCCCTCCTTCTCTTACCCGCGCTTTGCCTTCCTCTACCCTGCTACACAGGCTAGATAAAGCCAGCAACAAAAGCCCTTCCCCTAATCATGATCTAAGAGTCAACTCATAAATAGGGTATCAAGGTTTTGGTTAGGTCATAAATAGGGTAGGGAAAATCGCAGATTTTGGTCATAAATAGGGTAAGGGTTTTGGGAAGCGGGCCGCACAC
>OMLO01002358.1_pt1 | contig 15199 bp, 8 predicted proteins | sample 1674811 | NCBI WGS metagenome assembly OMLO01 (sample SAMN06265003, study PRJEB25207) | coral metagenome | isolation source: Coral host | place: Mexico:La Bocana,Puerto Morelos, Mexico | collected 2008-11-13 | reverse complement strand
CTTTTTTGTTCTTACCACATTTTGACGTCATCTGTGATCTATTACTGAACAGACGCACGGCAACATGGAATCTATTGGTAAATCTATCTATCTATAATTGTGTCACAATTACGACGTAATGCATGTAACTGATACATTCACGAAAACGAGGCGATGCACGACTAAAACGCATACATGTAGTTTAAGCAATGGCTGCCTTCGTGGACAATTCCTCGCTTGATGTAAGAGAAAGAAATTCGATGGCTATTACACTCAATATACATACAAAGTCACACACTGTTCACGGTAGACCCACACTAAAACTATTGGAGCGTTTTGGGAACGGGTTGATCCACGAACTTTACGAGAGATCAATTTACAAGCCATCCTTTACGAGTGAACCTTCTATCGGGAAATATCAAGCAAAACCACGTACCTGCACATGTAAAAACCAGAAGCTACTCTGAAACATCTCGGAAGAGGGGAAGGAAACTGCAGGAATTTGTTTATGAGCGCTTTGGTCTCAACATACCGAAGTTAGAAGAGTTACAAAGAATGTTTGTAAGCTTCATACGAAGAGGATAAGATTAAATAAAGTTGCACAACATGAGAAGAAGTATTTGTTGAATTGTTCTGTTCCAATATATCAAAGGATAATTAAACTGAAGTATTTATCACATATGTTTTCTTGTAATAAACCGACGTGTCTTTATAAGCGTCAGACCCCGGGGGGGGGGGGTACTCCCTTATATGGGCTATATAGGTATGTGTGGCCCCGAAGGTATGGTTTTTCAACCCTTTTGGTTATAAATTGGGTATCGATTTTAGCCATTTTGCCGCCATTTTGGTCATAAATAGGGTATTGATTTTTGCACTCTAGCCTTCAATTCGTTTTTTTTTAGGAGAAGCTACTTCTTCATTGCGCCCCCCTTCTCCCATCCGCGCTTTGCCTTCCTCTACCGCGCATGCTAGATAAAGCCAGCAACAAAAGCTCTTCCCCTAATGATGTAAGAGTCAGATCATAAATAGGGTATCAAATTTTTGGTCAGGTCATAAATAGGGTAGGGAAAATAACAGATTTTGGTCATAAAAAGGGTAAGGGTTTTGGGAAGCGGACCGAACACCCCTACCAAATTCCCCCCGGGCGTCAGACACGTGACTCAAACTATTGTAAATTTCAACTGAGTTCAGATATAGAGAAAAACCCTGGTCCTACTCCAGTGTACACTGACCCTAGCAAAACAATAATTATTCATGACCGGAAATTACAAAATTGTGTAACGACAGCTTTAACCCTAGTCACGGTTGGGTTCTCTGCCTGTTTGTAACTCTACCTGTTTTAGTAGTACTTTTTACACAAATTACTACACTATATCATTAAGAGTAGCCCGAGTAAACGCCTGTAGGCATCTAGTTTACATCTTATTGAATCGCAATAGTGCCTATTGTGTCCCGCTTCATTCTTCAAAAGATTTTGACACATGTAAAACAGGTGGTCCAAAGTGGCCCTACATTCTGTAGTTGCTCCCTCTTACCGTAATGTCCCAGCAGCTTCCTAGATCGAAATTTCACTCGTTAGGTTTGACATTGCATGTCAGGATACAGTCTAAAAAGGGCTCCACATTTGTAAAATAATCATGACCAATAGCGAATGTCTATATTAAATAGTTCCATAAAATTTGAAATCATTGAAGTTTCTCCTTTTGCTCATCTTCTGATGCCAGCACTACTAGCAGCTTGCTGGAAAGCTGCTCGCATGAGAACATAATGATGTCATCATATCTAACATCCCCTGCATTACATGTATTTGGTATTTTGGTTGTCTTGGATGACCCGACCACTGGTAATTTCAAGTGCTGTTAATTGTGCTAACATATACTACAACAATAATATATTAGTAATTCTTTTTGTTGTGTTTTCCTCAGGGTAAATGTCGGAAACTTTATCATCATTTAGCTTTGATCACGGAAGTCAGCCAACTGTTCAATGTTTTCTGGAGCAGGCCTGTCTGTTACCCGCACACCACCGTCAAGCCCTGGTTTAAAAAAATGTATGCACTACCCTCCACCATTGCCTTGTCCACCAGCACAGCCTTCCTTAATTCCTCTGTCACTTTCACCTGAGTGCAAAATTCCTGTTGCCCCAGTTCCTCCGCCAGTTAAAGCAAGTGACCTTCATTTGTCTAGTCACCCAGTATCACTCACTGTGCAAGATGCTGCTGTACCTTCTTCCAACTCTTTGGCTTTTTTACCTCCACCACCCCCACCACCTCCCCTGCCTCCACAACCTGGAATGCCACCTGGTCATGGCCCACCTCCTCCACCTCCCCCTCCTCCTGGAATTCTGACCACTCCATTGTCAGGTCTTACTGCCCCAAGAAAACCTTCTGCTTCAAGAAAGAAAGCCATTACGCCAGGTATTTTGTGCCATTTATTAATGATCATATAGGTCAATCAATTTGAGGTTGGATTAAGAAATAATTGATATCTTTGGGTTCACATGTATAATGCTGAAAATGACTAACAGTGACAGTCACAGTCATTGAATCTTTTATTCCACTAGTACCTGAGGTAAACATACCTCTATATGCACATGTATTTGAAAACATCTTTTTTGTCCTGTAACAATTGGCACATGTGGACTCAAACTTACATTTAATTACCATGCTGCAGTAATGGAGGCATAATTACACTGTATGTTGTTTATACTCCAACAAGACGCATGAATTTATTGCTTTGCTTACATTATTTGTAGGTGTACACAAAGTATGTCACAGCTTTTTCAGAATCATTGTCAGTAATTCTTATTTTTTCAATGTTATTGTTCTTTAAAGTGTATATGACATGAAAAAATTTTTCTGCTTATTTGAAAGGCATTTTGAAATACAAAAGAATGGCGTTTCTCTTTTTGAAATATCTTTTTTCGTTTCAGAGATATTGACATTTTTCTATTATGCAAATTAGATCAGTGATGACGTTATACGATTTGCAACTAACAAATGGTAAAATGCTAATAAAAAATATTCCTGGAAATATTAAAGCAGTGTTCTTGAAACTTGGCACCACAAATGCGCATCACAGAAGGAACAAAATGACACCCTTAGTTCTGTTGCCATAGCAACTCTTTCAGCTCCAGTCTCTCTCTCTGACGTAAAAAACAAATGTCATTTGCAGCCTTTAAAGTGAGACAAAGGGTCCTGCTTGGAACAAACATAGTTCCCATATTGTCTTAATTCCAATCATTGAATTGGCTGCGGTAGATGGTGCAGGCTTAAGACAATCAAAGGAGACCTATGGTCAAACTCATCGACTCACTCGTGAATTAGTTATCAGTTTACAGAAACAGTTCACTTGTTTTTACAAGATGTTCTGCTGTTTCCAACACTTTTCTTGGTCTAACATTGTGAAACTGATAATGGTACTTTTCAATTTTATAGGAATGGTTTGTGATTCATTTATAGGTTTCGGCAGAGTGTTTAAACTGAATTCACATCAGCTGGTACATTACTAACAACATAACCATGAATAGATAATTGTCCACCTCTAAGAAGTTGTCATAATATTATTTGCATGAATGGGATACATAGGGATTTTAATATTTCTTGTAAAGGTGTTAAGTTTAGGCATTCTGGTTTCACAAGAAAATTAGACTTCTCATCACTTAGGTTTGAATGGCAGGCTGAGCTAACCCATTCTGTATTGTCTACATTAGCTTTACCAGTTATACATACATCAATTAGATTTTTTTGCACTTGGTGTACAGTATTTACAGTTACACACAACTGACCATGAGCTATTATAGCCAGCTTGGAAAAAAACTAAATTTCACTGTAGTAAATAGAAACATGAAATGAATATGGCAAATGTGATTGAGTCTTTTCGTGATAGCTTTGCATGTATTAAGTGCGACTCTGAATATATATGTACTTGCTGTGATCAGTTGTGGTACTGATCATCAGTTACAAACTCTGAAATCTCTTTCTGATTTGTGCATTTTTGTTCAGCTCTCTGACATTCTCAAGGTTGTTCAGTACTCTCAACAACAAGTCAACAATTCACAATCCTAATCATGACAATCTAAACTTTGATATTCTGTACTGGCTCTTAAGTACACTTGTCTAAAATTACTGTTACACGATCTCCTTTCGGCTCTTAAAAGGCTTTTATCTCTAAGTTGTGGTGTCCATTCACTTATGATAATAATCAATGTCTCATCCGGTTCTTGTTTACAATACATATGTTTTAATTAAGGTAACAGTATAACCCACTGGACCACCCGCACGCGATCCGCCCTAGTGTTCTTGGTTTTAACAAAAACCATATAAACCCTGGAAGCTTAATAACTAAAGGTTATGACCAGATCTGTTTAAACAGTAAAAACTCTACCGTTTCTCCACGAAAAAAAAGGCATAACTTTTTAATGAGAAAAATAATCAAAATTCGCAGTCACCTTTTAGTTGGCGAACGTTCTGACAACATGCTCTCCGAATTTCGGCCAAGTTGGTTAAGGGGCTGCCGACTTGGAACTCGAAGTGCACGTACAAATCGCCAATTTTTTGCTTTCGAGAAACAGAAAAAAACTAAAATTTGGCGGCATCCGAGTGTTATAAGATTATCACAAATTTTGCGCGATGGCAACTGAATTAGTGCTTTGGGATGGGCAGCTTTCATTTTGGCATCGTGTAATCCACGATGAACCAAGTCCATTTCACAATAGCATGTTTTCCATACTATTCACATCTCCTTGACAAAAGCGACATGCCGAAACAATTGATCTGCCTTTCCACTTCTCTTCATCAATTCCCTCTGCTTCGACAGTTTCTTGCACAACAGTTTTATTTATTTACTTGGGCTCATTTCGCCTTGCTCGCTGGCGTTTGGTGTTAAAAGACCCTTTGTTTCTTTCCGCTAATTTAGCGGCTCACTCTTTGTCAAAAGTGTTTTTTACCTTCTTTGGCCTTTCTTTAGCCGGTGAAAACGGGCAAGATCGCTTTTTCTTCCTCGAAGACATCCATGCATTGATTATGGCATGCAAAATCGTGTGGGTCAAACCACATAGGGGTAAACTCGGCATGTTATTGATGTCATGTGAGACCCTGCCTCAATAATTATTCATTTGACAGAACTTGTTAACTCTAATAAATTATGCAAAAAAATCTTTCTCACCCAATAACTAGCGACAGATATAATATTTTTTCGTGGGGTTTTTTTTATTTTAAAGATAACCTCAAGATTTATCCAACCATTTAAAAAGGTAAAATTATGCAAAATGGCAAATTTTCCCCTTACTGATACCATAATTAGATTTACACGCACGCTATTTTTGTTTAAGGTTACATGTCACGAGCTGCGTTACTTGAACAGATAAATGTTTTGCAACACCAGGTATTTGTTGTACTAAAAAGCCACAAAAGTTCTTTGTTTTTGTCTGAGCTCTTCAATTGTACTGATGTGCAGTTTCTATTTAACCGCGCGGCCATGGGCTGAGCGCGGTTCTTAATCTACCCTTGGTTTATTTTTTTTTTTGGTCTGTAGGCTGAACCAAACTTCTCTCGGCCAGAATTCGAATGATGCAATTTGTGTCGGTGGCCAGACGCAGACCTCCATTCGGCGTGATGTTATTCACCAAAAGCCGTTGAAACATAAATACAGGGAAAATGTTACGGATATTGGTTCCTTTAATGTGTGTAAAATATATTTTTTTCGGTTTTTCTGTATATATATAGAAGGCATGTCAGAGTTGACCTCTCTGATGATGAACAAGATAGTCTTAATTTGCAAGTGTTTTTTCTCCAGAACCCAAGGTCGTTAATTTATTTTGAATTTTGTGAGTATCTGCTGTGGGCTTAGGCAATTGAAGTGAATTCTTTGGGTGTTTCATCAAAGTGAGTTTAGAGACCAGACGCAGATCTCCCACTCGGCCAACTTTGAATTATGCAATCTTTATTTTTTCCTCGCCAAACTTCGTTTCTTCAGGGTGAACAAAAATCTCAGATTACAAGGTCACACCAAACTCACGCTTTGGCCGGAAATAGGGTGATTTTCTCAGCTGAAGTGGTCAGATATCACGTAAGGATTTTATGAGCGCAAACAGAGGAGTTAAAAAAGTGCGGTTGTAAGTTGTTTCAACTTCTTGTTCAATATGGCGTCGGGCTTGGACTGCACCGTCAGGCTTGGGTGGTCTTGTTTGGCCCAACTAATTATGAAGAGTGTCTACACTGGAGTGAGTGAGTGAGTGAGTGACACATTTGCATATCTGAGTCCCCACAACAAACTCGTTTCAATGTTTCGTGTCTCTACGAGTTTAAAAACTGGGAATTTCAGTTTTTATTGAGACAACACCAGCGGCAAAACTGTTGTCATGGTAACAGCTCTGAGGGTGTCATTTTGTTTCTTTTGTGATGCACATTTGTGGTGCGAAGTTCCAAGAACACTGCTTCAATAGTTTTATAGATATTGTTTATTGAGTATTTTACAATTTATTAGTTGCAAACCTTATGATGTCATCACTGAATGGGATCTAATTTGCATAATAGAAAAATATCAACATCTCTGAAACGAAAAAAGATATTTCAAAAAGAAAAACGCCATTCTTCTGTATTTCGAATGGCCTTTCAAATAAGTAGTCATATACACTTAATAAAGGGTGAAAGTTTCGAAAGAAACTGTGGTGCTGCGTTGGTGGGGGTAACAAGGTTATTTGGTTATGTCAACTAAGTTGAAAATGTAAATTGGCCACCGTAACGAGTTAAAAAGCTGACGTTTTGAGCATTAGCCCTTCATCAGGGCGAATAGAGGAATTGTGGGTTGTGTGTGGGTTTATATGGAGAAAGTGGAGCTCTGGTATTGGTGGGAACATAGCAGCGAGAAAAACATTAAAAAATTAGTAGAGTGAAAAGCGTTCATTGATACCTATGGGATTAAGAGTGCCGATTTGGAAAATAAACTTTTGTTCAGGAGTTTTGCAGCTTTCCGAGCTACCTTAAATGTAACGATTAGGGAAATTAAAATGTCTAGCGACTGGTTTTGATCCATCCATAGTAGAATGAAAAGCGTTCGTTGGAAAGGAATGACAAGGACGCATCAAAACCAGTCACTAGACATTTTAATTTACCTAATCATTCTAAGCAACATATGGCAATCTGCAGCCTTCCTTACATTTAAGTTTACATTTTCATTCTACTAATTTATTCTTGTTTTTCACGTCGCTATGTTCCCACCAATAGCGTAGCTCCACTTTCTCCATAACTTATAAACCCACACACAACCCACAATTCCTCCATTCGTTCTGACGAAGAGCTAACGCTCGAAACGTCAGCTTTTTAACTCGTTACGGTGGCCAATTTACATTTTCAACTTAGTTGATATAACCAAATGACCTTATTATTCTTTACACTGACAACAAACATTTGTAAAATCCAGAATACGGTGTTTTATGAGGAAAATTTTGGAAAGAATTCCATCTTATATGTTAACCTCACATACAGTGTTGTCAGTCCCCAAATCATCTTGAATCACAAATTATTTTTAATTAGTTTATGACAAAGACTATGCTTTCCCGGCTGATTAACAAGTTATGATCATTTTTGAAACCCATCTACGAAGTCCTGGACATAACCATACTTAAACCCAGCATCAGAAATCTCAGGATAAGGCCAATACAAGAATACCCATTTCTGCTTGTAGAAAAGCAAAGATGGAAAGTCTAGCTACATATGTAATTGTTTTGTTTTCTCCCTTAAATCTGTGGCATCCCTGAACTAGCTATTACAAGAAGCTACAATAGCTTGTTATCAGTCGATTTGTCTGTTGTTCATTTTAATCATTGTTTTTGGCACAGCATCTCCAATGAAACCACTGTTTTGGAAGCGTATACAACTAAATCAAGTGTCAGACAGTAACCCAGAGATAAAAGCAAGTGACACAGTGTGGGCAACTCTTGAAGAACCAGTTATCAATGTTGATCACTTTGCTGAAATGTTTGCAAAAGTGGGGAGAAAGACAGGAGGAAAGCTTCTCTCTTCTAGATGCATAAACAAAACAAAACAGGAAGTTGTTCATTTGCTGGATAACAAGAGATCACAGACTGTAGGAATCTTCCTCAGCAGTCTTCATGTCAACATGGATGAAATAGAAGATTCACTGTATAATGTGAACACCTCTATTTTGGATCAAGAAAACTTGCAGTCTCTCTACGAAATTGTGAGTATGTTAAAGAAGATTATGTATAACTTACTAATTATTGTAAAACAGTCATGTTACTTAACAAAATGGGTGAATTAACATATTTTTGACAGGCTGTGCTTGCTTTTGTAAGTATTTCAAAGCTGTTTTGCTCTTTTTACTCTTAAAAGATGGGTTTTGAAAGTTTGATTGTTGCAAACAGTCTTTTCACTGCTACTGCAATTGTGAAAGCAGCACTAGTACATGTACTATGTAATTTTTGTCAACTTCCCACCTACCACACAAGTACAGTTAATAAACAAGAGCACCCAGGACTTAATAGCCTCGATTATCTTGAGGAAAAACATTTTCCTGACCTCAATCTATTGAAAAAAACTGAAAGAAATGAATATAATATCCAATGATATTAAGATCAGTTGAGGTTATTCAGGGGAAAGTTGTGTAAAAAAAACTGGGAGATGAAATGTACCTTTTTACTTTTGAGGTAAAAAATCTGGGGACCCTACTCCTTGTATTAGGTGGCATTAGCTACATGTACATTACTCTATGAAACACAGACACTTTTTAAATGCAAAACTTCTTGAAATGTTGGACATGGTTTTTGTTGGCATGTAAGTTCTGCACCAAAGAACTACCAAAGTAACAACAACAGCTGGCATGCCTATTCCAATATCTATGATTGCTGAGGTTGTATAGAAGAACTGTATGATTATGATGTATTGAATACAAAGAACTGGTAATTGAACACTGTCCTAAGGCTTTTTCAAGCCTCTTTGTCTCAAACCATCATTTTATCATTATTCCCTTGGATATGCACACTTTTTGTATCTTATAACTTGATTATTACTATGCTGGCCACCCAACTATTATGGATTTATTTTCTGACAAGAAGTTCATATAAAATATTTTCTATAACACTCCATATGGCAGGGCACTAAATAATACATGTATGTTCTATTTTCTCCATCCTGAGTGACATGCTTGCAAAGTTAAGTCTTGCATAACTTGAACTTGAGAGGAGAACTTTAACTTTGTCTGAGACATTAGAGCATATTTGAATGAGTGAAAGGTTTCCTCAGTTTGAACTCAATGCACTAAATATTGTTCAGATAGTTTACATTCCAATTGATAATAATACATTGATAAAGAGTGTGTCTGTTTTGATTATGTCTGTGAGCCTGTTTAATGTTGGACACCAAGATAGCTCTGACACTTACACAATGTACACATTTCCCACTGGTGTCTGTAGTAACCAGAATCCTCTTTGTCTCAAACCCACTGTCTTAAGCAGGGGGTGTCTTAAACATCTTGTACAACAATATACGTTAATTATTATAAAAGATGTAGACTACAGGTACCGATAATATCAATAAGAATGACAATTTTGTTGTGGCTGTAGTTGTTGCTGTCGTTGTTAGTTTCCAGTTTTGAGTTTTGTAACAGGTTAACAAAATTAATGCAATTCAAGCTAATTCAATATTTCAAATAATCTCGGCGTGTTGAAGAAGATTTCATTTTCCTCAGAAGAGTCATATCCTCAAACGTCATTGCTTTGTTGTTATGCAGAGGCCCACAGAAGAGGAACTTCAAAAGATTGTTTCTTTCAGTCAGAAAAATTCTGATGCAGTACTTGACAGACCAGAGCAATTTCTGATGGACTTATCAAGAATTAGCTGCTATGAGGAACGGCTGTGCTGTATGATGTTAAAAACAACGGTGACTGACAGCCTGTTAGAGATTGGACAGAAGCTCACCAACTTTAGATTGGTTTGCAAGGTACAGTGTATCAATAAGACATTTCCAGTTCTAGCAAATTCTGTTTCAATTACATGTACATGTAGGAATTTTGGGTTGGGGAATTTACTGTAACAAGACAAACTCTGCCGTGTACATTTACATTCATTACAAACCTTCATGATGAGAGCAGAACATGTTCTTTTGATGAGCTGGTTGCAGGTAGCGATAAGAACGCCGCATTTGTTTCTGCTTTCTGCTTTGTTTTCCTGGTGTTAATTGATGTAAAAGCGTAATGTGGTCATTTAGTTTGTACTTTTAAGCCAGTATTCCTTGAAGGTAAAGATTCATTGGTGTGAAACATCCTTTTTATAAAAATGTAGTTCATCAGTCAAAGTGTATCAAAACTACCAGTGACGTGAAATTTCTCTGAGAATGTCTTTGCAGATATTAGTAAGACAGACTATCTAATTGGAGGTGCTCAATAGAATATCAAGTAAAGGCAAATGTGAACCAAAATATGGAGCAATTTTACAGCTTCTGGTTTTCTTACCCATGTCACAATGAGTGGTGGTCATTCTGGTGTAAAATAATGTTATCTTGACATAAATTCATAGTTGTATATATCTGGATCATAATCATATGGTTAATTTATTACAGTGCCTCTTAATTTCAGTGACAGTGTCATTATCTATAATTTATAGATGCTTAAGTCAAGCAAGGAAGTCACCAATGTTCTAGGCCTGGTGCTTGCCTTTGGAAATTATATGAATGGTGGCAATGTTTCTCGAGGACAAGCAGATGGTTTTGAGCTGGAGATCCTTCCTAAACTTAAGGATGTGAAATGCAAAGACAATACCACCAACCTGCTGCATTATCTTGTAACCATTTATATTAAAAAGTTTGATAAGGTAAGACCATCAGTCTGAAGCGCTAGTGAAATGTTTTCATGGTTAGAAAAGTCCATCGCATTATTAGGCAGCCCTTACACAGTACTGCATTTGAAAATAATAAAAAGTTGAGTCATAAAATGGAATACATGTGTGGAATTGAGTTTAGTTAACCACTGCTGTTTTTGAACCTGCAAATAGCTTGGTAGTAAACCTTTTTGAGGTGGAGATGACAAGTGGTTTGTTTTGGTGGCATCATTTCTGGATTTGTTCAGACATAGGGCAGTGGTGTTGATTTTTAATTTACAGATGTGCAATGGACTAGTGCACTCATAATAAAATAATAGTAAAATGATCAAATCTTTATTTCTCCTGGCTGATAAAAAAGCAATCTGCTGAACCTATCGGAGGAGCTGGTATAAACCGGTGATAGATAGATATAAAACATATTCATCTAAAAATACATCCACAGAATAATATCAGAAGAATATTAAAAATGAGAAAAATATGTAATGAGCAGTACAATTATCTACATCTAAGAAACACTTAAAAACCTTATTTTAAAAACTGAAAACAGAACTGTTTTCATTTACTCTTTGTAAAGGTTATTCCAGTCCTTCTTAGCAACATACAACAAAGAATGTGCCATTGCTGAAGACATAGTTTCCTTTAAAGATCTTTTATTAAAGATCTTAACTTAATAATTCTTTAAATGATCTGGACAATATACCTGACCAAACAAAAATGTTTATGCCATTTTGGACTACAGTACTAAGAAATACTCACGTGATCTCAGTGCCACCCACACTCTATCATTGAATAATGATCTTGTCAAATTACAACTTTACAAACTGTGTACAAAAAATGTGGCAGTGCATGTAGATGAATAAAGGACACATGTCCCTGGGAATGGACCACATGACCAGCAGATAAAATGACCTTAGTTCAGTGGTCTCTACTTCCATTCTCATGTTCTTGATTAGTTTTTTAATCTTCCCAAATTCATTTCAAATTATCAATAGAATTGTAGCATTACGTTGTTTTTCCTAACATGCTGCTGGACTAATGAAAGTATTACTGAGGTAACCAAGTACAAATTGACTGCCTTGCAGATTTTAAGATCACGGTTGCTCAGTTGCAGGGCTTATAAGTTTATGTAGTGAGATGGGTACAAGGTAGTCAGGGTTTTTTATCCCTTTTTCTAGAATGCAGGAACTGTAAATTCTAAGTATCCATTGCCAGAACCAGCTGACCTCAAGGCAGCATCTCAAGTGACCTTTGAGGACACTGAGGCAGAAATCAACACCCTGAGAAAACAACTAGATTTATGTGATAGAAAGCTCTCAAAAGTGTTAAAAGAAAGTGAGGAAAAGCTGCACCAGCCATTCAGTGATGTGATGAGTTCCTTTCTGGAGAAGAGTAAAGATGAGATAACAGCACTGGATCAAGCACTAACAGAATGCAAGACAAGGTGAGATGTTTTACTGGGGGACCAATTCTTACTATTAAAATTGTTTTTATTGAATTATAATTGAAGTTTAAGTACAGGGAGAGATTGGTTACAAATATGCATTACTTGATAGTTAGGTTTTCTGCCTACCACCTTTTGGAATATATATTTCACAACATGGTTGTTGCTTTTATCAGAAACAATAGCACAGTTGTTGCACACCTAAAGGCTGGTCACAAGACTTCAAAAAATCCCATAAGGGGACTCCCAGGGCTGGTTTTGTATAAAGGGTAAAGTTTTTACATCATCGGCTTTTTTCTTCAGTAAAATTATTTGTGATATATTTATTTGTGTATTGAAAATATTGTGTATTATATTCTATTTTGCAAAGGTAATTTGTGCCCATGTAATTGGTTCTTGACAAGGTTTGCACTTTCGATGTTTGAGGTGTCTTTCCAGTCCATTTTAGTCAGCTATGTTCTGAACATTTTTGAACGACAATCTGATCAGCCCTTCATCTGTTTATGTGTGAGCATCGCTGCACTCTGAACCTCCTATTAAGACTGCAGGATTTACCTTAACATAAAAACTTTGCCGAGTCTCTATTGTTGAAACCTACTGTTGTGAAGTTGTCAGTGCACTTACTGTGGCCTATGGTGTTCATGAATTGAGTTGTCATTTTTTTCAATTTATTTGACAGGTACTTAAGTCTATGGAGATACTTCAGTGTTAAACCCTCAGCTACATGCAGTCCACCACAAGAATTCTTTGAGCATTGGACCCACTTTAGTTCTGACTTCTTGCTATTCTGGAGGAAGGAACAACAAGTTATTGCCAAAGACATTTATGAAGAGACAAAGAGAAAAGTTTATAAAGAAAAAGTGGAAGGATTAGCTGTGAAACCTGCCACATCGACCGGTTTAAAGCTAAAGTTAGCCTCTTCAAAAAAGTCAAATGCAAACTGATCTATCAGACTAAAATGGGGCCTCGTCAGATTATAGTTGCTATGATCTGATAGACAGTTATAGGGAGTCTCACGGTTCAGTGCATGCTCAAGCTTTCATCAGAGAATGAAGTAATCACAGACTTAAATTTGGGTAAGCAGATTGACTGATGCCCAGATTTTACAACACAATCTGCAGAAAATAATCTTGTATTGATTGTTCCATAAACAAGTGAATCAAATAGATTATATGAAACCATCCTTTAAGGTGTTGGTAAAGCCAGCATTGTGAATAATCAGTACTCGCTCTAAGCTCAGTGTAACACTAGCTACAGCTGACCTTAGTAACAATTAATGTATGTGACAGCAAATAGTCTAACTTCAAGTACATTGTCAGTATAAGTAATCAAATTATTTTGAGTGCAATTTGGATTAAATGAGCACTAGTAAATTTTTCAAAGACTAAAAATAATTTGTAGTCATACAAATACTTATTTATTCCAAGTTGCACAAGAAAAATCATTTCATTGCTTGTTAAAAAATGTAATGTAATTCAATTTAAACTCTTTGTCTAAGATTTAAGATAATGCAACATTTGAGACGTACTTAATTTCCAAACCGTTATTTCGTGTTTCGCATCCTTGTACTCAGGAAATAGGCCATTTTTGAGTTACCACATGCCTCAGTTTCAAAACGAGTCTTCATGCAAAACTTACCTTTCATATGAAAATGAGTTTGAATTGCATGAAAATAAACCCCCAGGCAGAACACAATTCATATGAATGGGTTTGCACAAGGACTCATTTTGATACAGAGGCACAAGGTAACTCTGAAATGGCCTATTGCTACAGCCAAGCAAAATTAAAAGAAATATTATTTGTAACAGATTTGAATAAGTGACCTCAAGATGGTGGACAAATATTGCACCAAGCTATGGATGCATCACACAAAGACATGATGCAATTATACATAGATCTAGAGAAGCTTTACAATTGTTGATAACTCAGCCATAGACAATTCGTTCCAAAACAAAACAGGCGTTTTGAATTAAAGCATACATGTAGCTAGTAGAGGGGGTCCCTCTACTAACTATGATAGCTCTAATACCCAAGCTACATAAATTATTTGTTTAATTTCAGATAATGTATGGGCACGTTCCACAGAAATTATTTGCGAATTTCTCCGCTATTATTTAACCAAACCAGACCAAAATTAACAGTATTAATACCAGTCACATAGGAATACTTTTCATCAAATATCAGAAGAATATATGAGCTATAAGAGTTATTTAAATTTATGTGTGTTATATCTTGTTTGTGTATTTATTTATTTATATATTATTTATTTATTTATTTATTTATAGAATTCCTCTACTTCATGTTAAATTGTAATAGTTTGTAACAATTACTGTAAGAGAAAATGGAGGTAGCAAGATATGGTTGTACCAAATTATTATAAGCTCTTGAATTAAATTACATTTATTTTATTCAACGATCATGAAATTTGATGGATTTAATGTATCATGCAATAGTTGAAAAGTATCTCACTCAACAATGTCAGAAAGCTAAATGGGGCCAAGGCTTACATAATGAGTAGTAATATTATCGCCAAGTGCCTCATTGACGATTCTAACAACATAGTGTTGTAGTCTCACCAGTTGTGACAAGGGAGCTTCATAATTATTACCCCACGGTACGCAAGAAAATATAGTTTTGCAAAAATATGTACACTCTTGCTAATTTCACTACTAATGCAATCATTATGATCATGCCATGACAGGAAGCAGTCGATAATTAGTCCTAATTATTTCAAACTGAAAGACTGCTCTAGATAGTGATCTCCTTATTTAAAGATGGGGATATTGATTATAATTATTTGTCGTGGTTAAATGCCAAGTATTTTTCTTTTTTTTTTTCATTTAATTTTTGTACGACAGTTTTATTACTTATTTTTTTCTTGGCTTGTGAGCGGGCGGAATTCTCTAAATCCTGCAATCTGATTGGTTCCGGGAGCGGGCGGA
>OMLO01002357.1_pt1 | contig 15203 bp, 9 predicted proteins | sample 1674811 | NCBI WGS metagenome assembly OMLO01 (sample SAMN06265003, study PRJEB25207) | coral metagenome | isolation source: Coral host | place: Mexico:La Bocana,Puerto Morelos, Mexico | collected 2008-11-13 | reverse complement strand
CCGAACTACACAAACATGGAATACAACCCTTTACTACCTGCTGCAAATCTAAATCCAACATCCTGATTTCTTTCCTATAGTTCTTTCCCACACTTTCCGTGCAAATTTCTTTGTGCAAAACTGGAAAACTATTCATTTTGGATGTTTTCCTACTTATCGCTGGCAAATGGCCCAAACCCAATGAAGAAAACATTTCCCTTTTAAAAACAAACTTGACGGAATTGAAAACACATTTGGAGGGTTGATTGGAGGCCGAACTACACAAACATGGAATACAACCCTTTACTACCTGCTGCAAATCTAAATCCAACATCCTGATTTCTTTCCTAGAAAGTCTTTCCCACATGTTCCCTCCAAAGTTGTTTATGTAAAACTGTTCATTTTGGATGTTGTCTATTTTTCGCTGGGGAATGGCCCAGTCCCCTCCCAAAAAATGTTTCTTTATTTATTTACAAAGAAGCTTGAAGGGATTGAAAACACATCTGGAAGGTTGATTGGAGGCCGAGCTACACTAACATGGAACACTATACCCTTTACTACCTGCTGCAATATTAAGTCCAACATCCAGATTTCTTTCCTAGAAGTTCGTTCCTACATTTTCCCTCTAAATTTATTCATGCAAAACTGTTCATTTTGGATGTTTTCTACTTTTGGCTGGAGAATGGCCCAATCCCAAGAAAAATACATTCCTTTCTAGCAGGTCCGATTTGGATTTTTCTGGGAGGTTTAACATGGCACAGTGCCACCCATCTAGAACCAAATATTTTTGATGCCCGCGTTGTTCCCAAGTGAAATAAGGCCACACTATTCAACATGTCCGCAATTTTTTGGGCGGATGTTAGCTTCCGGCAGCTAAAAACCATGATATACATATAATCAAAAATGTCTATCAACAACTCCTAGCGCAAAACGGGAAAATGGTGAAAGGCACGACAAGCAAATAAGGACCAGGTTTCATGTTTCAACAACAAAAAATGAGGGCTTTCGGACCGGTTGGCGAGTTTGAGACGAAGTCTCACTAAAACATAAAGATAAGCGGCACTGGTCATGAACTGAATGACAACCAGTTTTCAGTGGCGTCCACTTTGGAGTGGGTGTCGTTGTCACTCATTACCAAAAAAAAACGTAACCTACCTTCTACAATCCTACATTATATCAAAGGGAATATTGTGTTGTTTTCCTTTTTTGCTGTGTTATTCCTTGAGGTTTTTGGGTTGTTAAGTTTTGGTGATGTTTGTGAGGGGATGTGATGTGGGATGTTTATATTGTATGGGTATGGTATGCTGTTAAGATTTTGTGAGGTTTGGGTTCGTTGATTGTCGTTGCGTTGGTGTGTTGTTCGGTTTTTAGTTTGGGGTGTGCGAGTGTGGGGTGTAAAAGTTCAAATGTGACATGTGTATAGGCTACCTATTACCCCTGAAAATTCTCTGAACAAAGCCCCCCGGTTTCAGTGCTTTGAGCAGGAGGCCCTCCGGGCCACGGGCGTGCCAAACATATACCTATACATCTATAGTGTCTATTGTGCAAAACGCATGTGCTTGAAATGTCGTGCCTCCGGCTCCAGAAACCTTGTTTTTCTTGCCATCAAATGCCGAAAGACCTGACAGATGTTCCAGCCTCGACAGTACCTGTTTTCTTTTGCCTTCTCACAGGAAAAGAGGCATTTTTTCGCAAAACGTGTGTTTCCCCCAAATCATGAAAAAACATTTGAGCTGCCTCTGCAGAAAGGGTCTGGCCCTCATTCTTGTCCGGGCGCCGCTTGAGGACGAGCCCGTCGAAAATCTGCTTACGAGTTTCCAAGGCCTGCGCTCTGCGTGCTCGTAGACAAATGGCAAGCTTCTGGGCTAACCACCGGCCTCGTACCTCGACTCATCCATCTCTCCGCGATTAGCAAATATCTGCTAGTACAAATACTTTGAGAACATTGGACTGCTTCTACGCAAAATGTTTTTTGTGTTTGGGAAACGCTTCTTTGCTTGGACTGTTGAGACGCTGAAAGCACAACACCAAGTGGTGAAGGTTTTCCTTGTTTGATTTCATTCACGCGCTTCAAGCATGCGCTCTAATGGTCAAAGTTTTTATGCTGCCACTGCTGTTTTGAGACTGCGCCAAAAATGGTAGAGGAGCCACCACCAACCTACCTGCGGAATGCAAGGTAGCTTACGCGGGGGTGTTTTGTTTGGAGTTGCTTACGCGGGTGGTTACGCGAGGATTTTTTCGCCAGCAGGTCTGAAGTCAGCTTCGAGGCAACTTTGGTGCAAGCTCTCGTCCCGCTATTGGCTATTTGATGCTTCATTTCCTTTCATTTGGATCATTTTGGCCTTTTGTGGCTTGATTTCCTTTCATTTTGGCATTTTGTGGCTTCATTTCCTTTCATTTTGGCCTATGGCTGGGGCTATCAGTTGCTTACGCGAGGCTTACGCGAGGGCTATGCGGCGCTTACGCGGGGGGATCTGGTAGCTTCTGACAAGCGTCACTCGCAACTGCAAGGCCATCAAATCCCGCAGGAATCCGGGTTCAGTGGTTTGACCACGAGACGAAAAAGGCCACGGGTGTTATCGGCCGGTTTGCCGCCAACCTAGGCCCACTTTTTTAACGAGTACCGCCGCGGAGACCGCGATTGTCCGCCGCGGAAAAATTCGAAATGCAGCCTCAGCCAAGAAAACAAACACAAAATCAGTGATTGAGGCAGGAGTCAGATCAGGAGGTTCCCGGATCAGCAAGGAATTTAAATATGCACGAAAATGCAAAAAAAACAAATGCAGAAAATGAAAATAAATGAGAAGAATGAAAATAAATGAGAAAATATGATACACTAATAGTCCCTGAAATAATTGGTGTAAAGTGATAGGATCAAATCTGTCAGTTGTGCCCAGCGTCAATTCCTCCCTGAGAATCCCACTGCTTGCTTCGTAAACGAAGCACAAACTTTTGGCACTTCTGGCAACGGTTGGGGCAATCGGTAGCGGGCGGGAACTGAGATAAAACTCGGGCGGCGCTGAACAATTGCCACCCCTGGCCTTGGAAGGCCAGTCAGCGCGCGATCCGAAGACTTCTCCTTCGCCTCGGTGACACCGCAGTTCTAGGAGATTTTCAGGAAATTGCCTTTGAGGTTCTGAGAAGTCATCTTTCCCCCCCAGAAACGACTTCACTTATATGCTAGTCAGGGTGCTGGGCCACACAAATTTTTGCCTGCATGGTTTTGATTGACTCATGCAAGTTTGGCTGACGTTATATGTTGCAACTGATGGGTTTTCATTCCAAAACATAAGACACACACAGACACACACTCTGAAAGTGATTTCACTTGTGTTTATTTCACGGAGATGTGGGTGTGAGTGGGTATAGATGGGCCAAGTAAGCAGGATGTAAGGCTTACATACTGCTTACATACTGCTTACATAAAAGTCGGACGAACTCCAAACATGGTAATTTGCCACATTTTGTGAAATGCTAGGTCCAAAACCCCACAAACCATGTGGAACCGGACATTAGGGAAGAAACAGAAAAGAAAAATCCATACGTCATCAGGAGAATGAAATTTTTGAGCTTCTAGGTGGACATGTGCCTTTGATCCAAAGATATCAAATATTTACAAAAAAGACCCAATATGTATTCGAATATGTAGGCCATATATGGGCCTTACTGAAAGAATAAGTAAGCCTTATGTAAGCCTTATGTACTGCCATATATTGCCTTATTTGTGTGAGATCCTCTTCCGTAGGTCCCTGAAAATCTCCCTGAGCAGTTCACAGGATGGGTGGTCGACGCTATCGGCATGAAGTGCAATTCCAAGGCACTTTCCCATCCGAAAGCGTCCGCCAAATCCTCGAACACTCCCACAGGAGTTGGGCAGGAGAATCAAAATCTGCATAAATCTGCTGATCCTTCCACAAGTTTTCCGCTAGAATTACTTTACTGCAAGTGATGCCAATCTGTAGAGCTGAGCACAGCTCCAAGGAGCAAGGCATCTGCTCGGTTTGAGCCTGGTGTTTGGCGATAGGGATTACCAACACCATGCATGGACATGTATTGAACGGTATATTCTCGACCAACCCAAAAGGGTAATCCTTCAATCGCACAGCACCAATGGATTTCCCTCCAGTCAAGTGACTAGTGACTAGTGAAAATCCGGAAGAAGAGAATCCTTCAAAAATTGGCAGTGAACAATGGTAAAGCTCCAGCTTATAGGGGTTATAACCCAAGCTGCTCATTTATAAGGTCGTTGTAGTGGCTATATAACTATAATTTAAAAGTGGTTTTTGGCCCACAAACCGTTGGTGACTTTTTGGTTCACCAAAAGACCCACATGAGCTACGGACGAGATTACTTGTTTGGGGGAAATGCCATCACCAAATGTGGGGAGCCCCCTATCGGTTATCAGGGTTTTGGATATTCGGGACATCAACATCAAAGCAGAAGCATGCAAATTCACATTGCGGGATGATTTGGTTTGCTACATGATCGAGCAAGCCAAGATGCGCGAGTGCCTTTTGACAACAAATGCAAATAACTATACTATAATATATTCGAATGCCCCCCCGTTCATCTTGGTTGCACTTAACTAGGGGAACCCTTTTTATCCCACAAACCTCATTTTTTTAAACCTCTTTTTTGAACCCTGGAGGACGCAGTGGAAGGCTACAGTAAATCCACGGAAGCTAACAAAAATCTAAAAACCCAATATCCCCCCCAGAGATAGAATTTATATATGATACATACCCTCCAGGGAATTAACATATCCTACCTGGGGAAAAGGAAAATCATCTTCAAAAGTGCCTTTCTATGGGATATGTTAGTTCCCAGGAGGGTAGATGCATGAGCTTTTTTTTGAAGGATGTAAAAAAAACATCTCCCCAACATTGATGACGTGACACAAACGGACACGTGGACATGCTTGTTCGCAACCATGGGAAGAATTGGAAGTGACAAGGAGAGCTGGGAGTGGCTTCCCAATCCTTGATGATTGAAAATAACATATGAGAAAATCCGCTTAGGCAAGTCTGCTTACGCACGGATACGCAAAGTGCGTATCCGCCGCTTACGCAACAAGTATAGTCCTCAGCCTTGCGAAACCACGATCATTTTGGAAAGCATTCCACATCATGTACCGTTGAAAGTTCATGAGGCAAGGGGAACTTTTTCCGGTTATCATTATCTTCACCTTGACTATCAACAATAGCTCTGGGTCTATCGTTTTTGTAGTCGGCACCAATTTTGACATGTAGCATTGCAAACCACTTTTGCCACGGAGGAATTTGTTTCAGTTGGGCGGGACTAAAACACGGGGCATTAAGGTCAGTCTTCAAAAAAACCTGCTTTGCGGCTTCATCAGCTTTACGATTGCAAAATTGAAAGTCGCTTTTTTCCTACTGAAATGTGGAATCCCCAGACCTCATCTACCAAGTGATTCAATTCGTGATCCTTTTTGTTGGTCAACAAATTCAACCTTTTGAGTTTTGGGGGTCACGGAAATTCTAGTTGATGGTTTCAACCCATCTCAAAAATATGCCCGTCAAAATGGGTTCATCTTCCCCAATTTTCCGGGGTGAAATTGGAAAATGTTTGAGTTGCCATCACCTAGAATTTCACTCACCAGCCAGGTTTTGGAAAGGGCCTTGGCACAGGCACCATGAATCACGCCTTGAGGATCACGCCAGTTAGCCAAGTAGTTACAGTAGTAACCCCCCATTTATCAATGGTTGTTTCTGGTTCCCTTCATAGGTGGTAGGTAGCATATAATCACCCAATTGGCAATATATAAGTGGTATATTATAAGTGGTATATACTGCCAATTGGGGGATTATATGCCACCTACCACCCATTAAGGGAACCAGAAACAACCATTGAATTTATAAGTCCAAAAAAAGACCATGAATGGAAGGGGTCCCACAACCCCAGGTCTGATCCTCCAAGTGGTTTCCCGTAACATCTCCAGTAGTTTCCTCTGACTTTTGTGCTAAACCTAGGCCCCATTTTTCACCAGACGTTTCGTCCTCACCAGAAACCGCGGAGGAGCGTGTTGCAAAGATACGCAATTTGGGCTGTAGCATTGCTGCCAAGGCCTTTCAACAAAAAAAGCTTGGTGGTACCGTTGGGATGGTACCCTTATATAATCAACCCCATATACACCTGATATAGTGTAGATTTAGATTGCTGGGGTTAAACAGCTAGGGTACCATTTGAAGGGTACCACCATCTTCCCTATGAGAGCTGGAAAAAACTCACAGAAAATGCTGGCTACCCTCCTCCCCCCCACATTTAAGGAATGTATACCCGAGTTGATGGGCCTTCTAAAAGGTATTTTGTTTGAAACATGGCCATTTTGGGTATCTATATATCTTAAATTTTGGGGGCGTCATGAGAAAAACATGGTAAGAACCCTTCGCCAATTTTCAGAAAGCATCACAAGACAACTTTGCCAACAGCAGCACCAACACCTAACACTGAAATGACCATGATATTCTTAAATTGAACTTTCTGCAAATGCATTTCATCTTACACCCTACAAAGTCAAAAAAAAACTTGTTTTTCATTTTGACTTACAACACATTTGCAACAAAAAGTTCCCAAACTTTTTTGACAAGTAACTCCCGGACTTCTTTTTAAAACTCCGCCTGCAAAGGAGGTGGCTTGGTAACACTCTCTGGAATATCTCGCACGTACACAATCTTTCCTGGCCCCATGCTGTCAACGTTGTGGGTTTGCACCAAAAAGGCATCCCTTAAAAATACGTCTTCAAAATCTTCCCCTTAAGAAAAAATGAAAGTTGCGGAAAACAAAGGCATTGAAATGTGTTGTTCCACCAAAATGAGTTGGTAAAATCTAGCTACTCTCGAATTCTGGCAGTTTTCTTTATTTGGCCAAAACAAACCAAACTCACCAAAAAAACATTCCCTGTACAAGTTTTAGATCCAGCACCTGCATCATTGAACGAGAATTTCGCGGATTTAGATCCAGCGGCAAATGCGTGAAAATGAATAGAACATCTAAGGAACATCAGGGAACAACTCTACATTTTAGACCTTCAAACATCCAAAAAGTTGGATCACTTTGGAAACGTTCGAAGGTGATTTCACTTGATTTATCGTCCAATCTGACCAATCACTTCTCAACACTAGCGGCTGTTGATGTCTGTTTGCAACTGTTGTTATCGGTGTGCATTCCCCATGTGCAACAGCCCAGGTGCTTGTGGTAGCTTAGGAAGACTGTCACCACCTTTGGATGCAAAGGGTGCAATTCAGACTTCCGAAGGGATCAAAAAAGAGCACTTTGATCTTTGGGGCGCAGGGCAAATAAGGCATGACAAGAGCAAGCATATTAACACGGAGATCACATCGGCAAATACATTAATTAATAAATTCAAATCATCCGATCATCCAATCATTCAATTATCCTTCTCCCGTGGGCCGTCAAGCAGTTTCTATTCACTTCAACAAGTGGCTTCCAAGGACTACTCCGGTTTGACCGCGGGTATGCGGGCAATGGTAAATAGCCAAAGGGATACTTAAAACATTGAACAAGTAACAAGTCAAACTCCGATGCTGGGCCGGGTATGCAACAAAGGACAAGATGCGTGATGAGCTGAAACTCAGTGCGTTCCTGTGTTTAAAATCATCCACGCATTTCCTTTTAAAACCCATCTTTTTGGTGGCTTCCCTTTCAAATCTCAAGAAAAAATCTAAGACCAGTTAGGTGGAAATCATAAATGCTTCCATACAGATTTCAAACCCCTCCCACGGGTATGTAAATTTCAGCCCGCAGAACTCCTGGGGGATAAACATACAGGGAATACTATACAATAAAATTTTGATACCCTGTTCAGAGGTATGAAAAAATATGGCTTTCAACACCCCTGGCCTTTAGGGATTATATCACATCCTTGTATCGTTAAGTGGTACACCCTCAAGATTGTTTAGATGGTTTTGTTGGCAAAAATCAGTACTAACAAATCTAAAACTGGAAAAGTTGGTTGATGGATACTATCGTAAGATATCCTAACAAGCCGCATTGTCGCCATCAAAGCCTATTGTGAGAAGAAAAGAGCGAAAACATGGTAATTCACATCAAAAGATCGCTCAAATGATATTCCCGTCTTACGCTTACTGTAGTATGTAAGTGTGCTGTATAAGCAAAAGTGATTCATGAAAGCCATTTCTGCTGAATATTGATGTTGTACCACCGCATTGGTATGCTAACCCTTGTCACCCTCATAGTGGTCAAAAAATTCCAACCTTTGAAAATCTGTCTATGGCATAGATTTTTTTTCAAACAGACCACCTTTTTCAGTGATTTTTGTTGCAAAAAAGACTTCTCACTTCAACCATCTGAAGGTCCCAAGCTCAACTCCGTGCTGGGGACATTGTCTGTAGGGAATCGCTGCTTCCGTCCTGAGCTGCGTTCAAGTTATCACTGAACTCGGCCAATGATTGAAAGGAAATGCTGGAAGTTGGATTTCTTGAAGTTGTATCATTTCAAGATTCAATGATATCTAGTTTCCATCTAAACTCCACCAATCATACCAATCCAAAATCGGTCAATTTCCCTTTCCAAGGAAGCAAATAATTCAAACATGCAGCTTTTTACAGCCTCTAAAAACTCACGACCAACTTTCGTCCTTTTGGTGAAGACGCCGTAGGAAATTCGACAAAACCGGGCCGTTTTTTGTGTTCAACGAGACTTCAAATGAAAACGTCTGAAAACAGCGATACAATGCGTCAAATTATTTCACGAAGAACAAAATATAATCAAAGATTACCCTGAAAAATTATAGTTTTTCAATGCCAGCAATCAAAGAGACTAAGCCTCCAGAAGCATCAATCTTGCTGAACAATTTTTGAGTCCCTCAGGCTGAATGATTGGAAACATCGCAGCTATGATGGCTTCACCCAAAAAAACAGGCATTTCCCCGTGAAAAACCATGAAAGGTCACCCCCCCTCCAAGCCAGCCTGGTAGTAGGTAGTGGCTTGCTTTACAAATGCTCCATTGATCTCATAGGTCTTCTTCACACTATTCAGAGCAAAGAACCTGGGTTCTTACAAATTCTGTTGATGCCATGTTTCTTGCTTTAAAAAACGTCCATCCAGTGGTCAACAAAAAAAACACCTTGCAAAAACATCAAGGTACCCGTTTACCTCACGGTTTACACTCACTTGGATCATGACGAAGTATCAACATGTAACACCTGGAGTGCTTTTGTGTGATGAGCCATATCACACTTCAATCCCTTGGTTCGTTTCTAGTACCTACAACGACGGCAGGATCCAAAAAACAATAAAACGCACAAACTGAAATTTTGAAGAAATGTTGGGACCCGATTCCTCCATGGTAATGGTGAACAGTAAAAAAAATGATTGTGTTTTTTGATTCAAACATCGATTTCTACCCCTTCCTCACCAAAAAGCTTATCCACTGCTGCAACAAAACAGGTCCCACGGGTGTCTGCCTTAAACCATTCCATGGATATCAGCATCACGGTGGGGGACATCTAGGTGGACCCCGCTGCAGACGGCAGTTTTTCAGGGAAAGATGCCTCAACCGACCCGTATATGTTAATAACTCAAGTCACATACATCTATGTATCACAAATGATGTCACGATATACGTGTCAATATCTATATCATGTTTATCATATATAGTGTTTTTCCTACACACTTATGTTATTTCATCTATAATATTATGTTAATATCTAATAATATCGAATCAGGAATTTCTTCATGTCATAAATTGATGTGGAGAAGAAACTGTTATTTCACACTTCTTCGGAATATCCCCGGTCAACGGACTTCACTCTGCACTGAAAAAACTGAACGACCCGTTCCGGCGGACGAGGGCCTCCGAAAACGTTCGCGCAGCTCGCCTTTTTTTTTGGCCACCCCAAAAACACCGGAGAGGCGCCAACTGACATCGAGAAATGTTTGGTGATTTCAGGTCTTTTTGTTGAGAGAAAATCATCCAAACGTATCCAAATACTCCACCCGCTGGGAAATTAACTTGTCCAGGATGACCCAGGTAAAGGTGCCCAGCTATGGCACTTGGTTATTTTCGGATGGACCAAGTTCGGGAAAAAAACAGTTGAAATGGACCATTTTTTTGAAACAAAATCTGGGAGGTTCAATAAGGCACTCCAGAATATCAAAAATGATCCCCAAGATCACCTAAAACTGTTCATTTTGGATGTTTTCCTATTTTTGGTTGGTGAATGGCCCAATCCCAATGAGAAAAACCTTTCACTTTTTTAAGAAAAACTTGACGGAATTGAAAACACATTTGGAAAGTTGATTAGAAGAGCCACACTGACATGGAATACGGCGCTTTAATGCCAGCTGCAAATTTAAATCCAACATATGGATTTCTTTCCTAGAAGTTCTTTCCTACATTTTCCCTCTAAATTTTTTCATGCAAAACTGTTCATTTTGGATGTTTTATATTTTTTTTGCTGGAAAACGGCCCAGTCCCCTCCCAAAAAACATTTCTTTATTTATTTACGGAGAAACTTGAAGGGATTGAAAACACATCTGGAGGGTTGATGGAGGCCGAACCACACTAACGTGGAACACTACCGTTTACTACCAACTGCAAATTTGATTCCAACAAATGGATTTTTCCTGGTTTTGTTTAAACCAGATGTTTTTCTAAATTGTTTGATGTAAAACTGTTCATTTTGGATGTTGTATACTTTTCGCTGGAGAATGGCCCAATCCCCCCCAAAAAATACCCTTTCTAACATGTCCGATTTTGATTTGCCAGGGAGATTTAATATGGCACAGTGCCACCCATGTAGATCCAAATATTTTTAGACGCCTGCGTTTTTCCCAAATAAAACAAGGCCACACTATTCAATATGTCCGCAATCTTTTTTGGGGGGGGATGTTAGCTTCCACTAGTTTAATTCTTGCGATTCACATAGAATCCAATGAATATGCCTATCGACAAGTCCTAATGCAGAAGGGAAAATGGTGAAACGCACAACAACTGCTACCAGCGAACAAAGATTAGATTGGTTGTTCAACAAGAAAAAGGTGAGTGCTTCCCGGCTGGTTGGCGAGTTTGAGGCGAAGTCTCACTAATAAAACAAAAAGAAAAGTGGCAATGAATTGAATGACAACCACTTTTCAGAGGCGTCCACTTTTCAGTGGACATCCTTGTCATTAAATTCAATTTTTGTGGATTAGCTCACTACAAATAACCTTAACTTATTAGAGACAACCTTCTGCGGTCCTACTATTGTAAAGGGGGTAATACTATGTTTTGCTTTTTTGCGTTTTGTTGTGTTATTCGTCGAGGTTTATGGGTTGTTAGGTTTTGGTGATGTTTGTGATGGGTAGCGTGCTGTGGGGTGTTTATGCTGGTATGCTGTTAAGTCTTTGTGGGTTTGCGGGTTTGTTGATTGTTGGTGGGTTGATGTGTTTTTAGGGTTTGTCGGGCGGGGTCGAGCGTGGGGCGTAGAAGTTGAAATGTGACATGTGTATCAGCTATCCTAGCTGGCTCCAGTTTACCGGTAGTGCCTGGGTGAGCCCCTGTGCGCGTGCCCACCACCAGTGCGCCTGCCCAAACTCAGATTTTGGTGCTTAGGCTACCCCTATTTTCTGTATAATTTGTTATCAAACCCATTGCAGGCGGTTTAATCATGCATTCTTTCACAAATGGTGCGCTGGCTTCAGGTGTTCAAACTCTTGCCGAAGCAAAGAATCATTCCACATATGTGGCAAAACCAATGATGTACAATTTGTTCCGCCTTTCTCCTTGCATGATCATGATGATCAAAGAATCTCCCAAGAAACAATTGTTGGTGACCATCCGTGCGATTGAGCCTGGCGCTTCACTTTGTCATTGCTGTTGGCCGAGCCTTTCTCGCCTCGCCTGCCGGAGGAACGAGCGCTGAAGTCAAGCCCTAAGACTCTGCTCCAATGAATACTGCAGCCAAGCCTTCTCCTTCCAGCCTGCCCTGAAGAATTGTTCCCTGGCAACTTCCAAGACTGCCAAGCATCGCATGAGTCACATGGAATGTGTTTTTTCATGCCAACTGGGTCACATCCTCAGGGGCCAACGCAAGGGCATTGACATGTCCAAGAGGGTCATCCGGGAGAACCTGAGCTGAAAAGGAAAAGGGCAACTTCCTGGACCCTCAAAACGCATGTGCTTGAAGTGTCGTGCCTCCGGTTCCAAAAAGCTTCCCTTTCTTGCCATCAAATGGCGAAAGACCTGACAGATGTTCCAGTCTCGAAAGTTTTCACAAAACGTGTGTTTCCCCCAAATCATGAAAAAACATTTGAGCTGCCTCTGCAGACCCTGTCTTGTCCGGGCGCCACTTCATGAGTTTGTTGAAGATCTGCTTGCGAGTTTCCAAGGCCTGCGCTCTGCGTGCTCGTAGGGTGAAGACAAATGGCAAGCTTCTGGGCTAACCACCGGCCTCGTACTTCGACTCATCCATCAGTCCATTCACTGAGGCAATTGCCTGTTCCAGGCAGTGCATCCCATCATGTCAAAAGGCAAACATGTAATGAGTCTACGGCTTTCTTTTGAATTTGCCTTTTCAGGAAAAAGAGATTTTTTTTCACAAATGCGTTTTTATTTGCACCTTTTTAAAATTAGTGTTTTCCCCAAATCATGAAAAAACCTGGCACTTAAGGGACTCCATTTGAGCTGCCTCTACTGAAAGGGTCTGGTCCTCGTTCTTGTCCGGGATGAGGATTAGTTTATTGAAAATGTGAAAACAAGAAACTTTTAGCATCAAACAAAAGCCTCTTGCACCCGCGATAATGTGAGTTCATCTACCACCTCTCTAAATCATTCCACAGTTTGTGTCATCACCTTGGCTTCCAGGCCTTCCTGCACCAGTCCCTTCGCCTTCGCCTCGGCAAAGGGAAAACTAACTTGGCCCAAAGGATGTCCAGATCTTCACCCAACCAACGGCCTTACCCCCTCGTGGTTGTACCTATGTATTGGATCATGAACCATGGTGTGCATCAGGTGCTGTCCGCACAGCAAACCTGCATACATGAGCATTTGTAGTTGCTCTATGCGCACTAGACTTTGCCCCTGCACTGGCACAACCTCATCAGCTCCACTCACATAAAGGATTCTGTTTGAACCTTTTAGCTATTTGCTCAAAGCACTTTATCCATGGGACATGTGACATTGAACAAGCTCGACCCGCAACCGTTGACCACCCCTTTGGACCTGTTAACGGTTCACGCTGAGGGCATCGTCGTAGAATTCCATGGTGGACGGATTTCGCGAATAGTGGCGGATAAGTTTGGCGCAATACTGGCAAAAACTTTGCCTCTGTGGTTGCTCTATGCGCACTAGACTTTGCCTCTGCACTGGCACAACCTCATCAGCTCCCTGTAGGCCTGCCGAACTTCTACGCCTCCGTTGAAGTAGTCATCAATTGCACGTCAGTTACCATGAAGTGCTTCAAGAATTTATGCCAAGCGCGCGCGTCAGTCGAGGTTAGGACACCAAGCACAGATCGGCATATTTTGGGCTTTGGGCTGGAGCGTGCAAGAAACATTGTCAATAGCTTTGTTTTGTTGCAGTAAAATCAAAAAGCTTGAAATTGGTGCAGTTCAACTCTTTTTGGTGAAGGTCCTATGGCGACTGCTTTTTCAAAACTGTTGGAAAAACAACGTTTTCGGCACTGTCGTTGACGCGCGAAGTTTCGGAAAAAGATAGACGCATATAGCAGCCAAATCCCCAAAAATAATGTAGAGCAGTATTTGGTTCAAGAAGGGTGGTGTGGGACTCCTCAAATCTTGACGCAAAACAGGTTCGCGCCGCGTGCGCCACACCATTCACAACCACAACCACAACCACAACAACAAAAAAAAACAGCAACAACAACCACCACGACAACGACAACGACAACGACAACAGCAACAACAACGATGACGATGACGGTGGCACAGCAACAAATAGAATCAAATAGGTACAGTAAGTACAACTAATACACAGCAACAAAAAGATACAGTAACAACAAGTACACAACAACAAATAGACAACAACGAATACACAACAACAAATACACAGACAAAAACCGCAACTACGATATTGTGCCCGGCAGCATCGCCGGCTTTGCGAAGCCCATCAACTTACAACATACCAATGTATCACTAAATTATAAAACAGCTAAAACACACACACAAGAAAAATTTGAGCATAGTATTCTATTATATAGTGTTGTTGTTGACATCCGCATAACGATGACAACTAGTTCATCCATTTCATCCTATCTTATCCGGTTTGATTTTGTTCACCCCACGTTCACCTTGTTGTAACCGAAAGGATCCGAGGTGACCGCAGCATCTTCTGGGTCCTGGGGGTCGCGCATGGACAAGAGCCAACTAGCCAACCAGCCAAAGAATCCAAATAGGCAAAGATACTATGCAAACAAAGCAAATAAGAATACTATGTGCATCTGTATACATGAGCATTTATATACACTAGCATTGCCAGTCAAACACTCAGATTATATCATTTAGTTTCACTTAGTCGCCAAAACAAACAGGAAAAGGCCACAGGACTGTTCTCATTGCTGGTATTTGCTGTATAATACCAAAGATTCTCTTGAAGCAAGATACATCCCTTTCAATGCCCTATTTTTGTGGCCTGTGGTACAGTATCTGTTTACCTTTAGCCAGTTTAGCCTACGGTCTTTTGGCATGACTGGCATGTCAATGCCCTCGCTTTTTCAAGCAAGATTTTAATTTCCAACTAAAATCCTACTAATTATGGAATTAAACTCCAAAGCATAGAGATTCCCAACAAATAGAACTATACAATTCCAAAAAAAATGAGGCGGGTGAGTCTGAATATGTAAATCCCAACTCATTCTAAAGTGACCAGTCGCTTGCAACGTGGAAATTAAATCCTAGGCCCTTCCTACTTACATATGTCCAAGAAGGTCATCCAGGGAACTCCGATGCTGGGCCGGGTATGCAACAAAGGACAAGATGCGTGATGAGCTGAAACTCAGTGCGTTCCTGTGTTTGAAATCATCCACGCATTTTCCTTTAAAACCCATCTTTTTGGTGGCTTCCCTTTCAAATCTCAAGGTAAAATCTAAGACCAGTTAGGTGGAAATCATAAATGCTTCCATACAGATTTCAAACCCCTCCCACGTCTATGTAAATTTCAGCCCGCAGAACTCCTGGGGGATAAACATACAGGGAATACTATACAATAAAATTTTGATACCCTG
>OMLO01002356.1_pt1 | contig 15204 bp, 8 predicted proteins | sample 1674811 | NCBI WGS metagenome assembly OMLO01 (sample SAMN06265003, study PRJEB25207) | coral metagenome | isolation source: Coral host | place: Mexico:La Bocana,Puerto Morelos, Mexico | collected 2008-11-13 | reverse complement strand
GACCAAAATCCGAAATTTACACCCCTAAGCGAGACGACGAGCATCCCCGTCCATTTCATATCGGAGTCCCCCCCCCCGGGACATTTTCCTTAGGTAATTTACCCGTCTTACCTGGGGAAAAATCGATCACACATTTAAATTCATGTTTCCCTAGGGCAAAAGTGCGCAGTGTGATAAGCAACTATAACTTCATGGGATTCTATTCGCCCCATTATCAGTTCTGAATATCAAAAGGGCATAGAACGATTACCTAATTTACCTGTCTCAGTAAATTTGAGCGCGATGTATTGAATCAGTTTTCGTATGACATGTATGTATGAGCTCAATAACACTTTTGTCCCCAGAAAATTTCCCAGTATTTGAAATTTTTTTTCTTGACATTTTTTCTTGAATGTATACCAAAAAAGGCCAAACTCTCAGTAGTTACTGAGGCTCACAGGATCTTTAAACGATGTCTGGAGTAAATTCGCATCCGGCTTGATGCCTTCTCTTCGTAAGGTTGTGACGTATGTTAATGAGATAATATAATGACAAGGTGTCAGCAGAACGATCACTCTATCTATTGTGTAGTTGTGAAATGGGGATAAATACAACTATTCGCTCTAAAATCCAGCCAAGCACCATATTATGCCTTGTATGGGACTAACTAACATGGGTTTCTGGTCTTGTGCAGTCCCTAGTGTTATTCTATACCGAGAACATATTATCTAGCATGACAACAAACTCCCGGCAAGGACGGAAAAAATCAGTTTAGCAAAGAAAGCGAGCGATCTGAAGACTTCGGGGAGCAAAGCGTTCGGACTTGCCGAGAGCCTGTTCATAGCTAATATTATAATATTATAAGGTGGAAACAGTTGTTATATGGCTACCCCACCGAACAGCAATTTACCAGGTCCTGGCGCGATTCTTTTTGCTGGAAGAAGAGGTGACCAAGAAAGGTTGCATAGTCCGTAATGGGGGCTCGTAATACTCATCAGCTTCCGGTTAAAAGTAGAAGTCATTCTAGAACTGGAAGTTTGCAAAGCAGATTGCAGAACGCGACGCAAAGCGAAAACGATCGAGCAGCAAAAAGCATGGGCGCGAAAAGAAGAAACAACACAGGAAAGAGGAAAAGAGTTCGCACTGACTACAGAGGAATTTTGAATCTTTCGATTTGCTCTTTTGAAACCTATTTCAATGATAGTTCTGCTAAGCTGGAAAACAAAGAAACCTCCTTAGACAATTTTTTCTGCCTTGCCGGCTCTCTTTCTGATTTGCATAATTTTTTTTAAACTTTTCTAGTCTTGCGGACGATTTCAGGAACGAAAACTGACCACTCGTTATGTAGTTACTTCTATCTTTTTGGCGCCTGAAAAAAAAAACAAAACAAAACAAAACGAAAGCCGATCAAAGAACTGCCTTATTTATTCGAGGATAAACTGAGGTATTCTTTTACGGATGAGCTATCCTACATATCTAAGTTTCGGGCTTTTTCAGTGTAAATTTACAGTGTAAATTTTGTGGTGATATTTGGGTATATTTGGGGATAAAGAGTTTTTTCTCAAAGGATAAGTGAAATTTATGGAAATATAACATTTTGACGATTTGATGTTCAGTTGTAAAATTAGATTTGAAATTAAAAATTAGTAGACGTACACCAAACAGATGTCCACCAACCTGGAGTGCCCTTTCGGGGGCGTTCAACTGTTTGGTAGTGTTCCAATTTTTTTCTTTCCTTTTAATTCCCCCTTAGACTTCGTAAAATTTCACTTAAACTCTCGTGCACCCCCGCCTTAAAAATAAAATAATGCATTATACCTACGCAAACGTAATGCAAATGAATATATGAAAGATTGATCACGTCTTCATACGCAAACGTAAATTACCCTTGCCATAGATAGATGTTCCATTGAATGGTTACTGTAGAATCGCAGAGCTTTACTACTGAAATACAACTGTAACAAGCAAACTATCTCACAGGATAGTCTTAAGTGCGACAGTACTACCTGTGATATAATTCATTTTGTAGTCAAGTCAAGAGAAAACCTATACTGCTTTAGATAGTAGTAGTTAACGATCACACGAAAGGCGTTTTGTTCGCCGGAGACAACGGGGGGGGGGGGGGGGGGGTCTATAGATAAGGGAATCTGAGATAGAGTGAGGTCCTACAAGCTGTTATCCAGTTTGCTTAAATGATTAATTTCGCCTTAAAAACCAGAAACCAAGTCAAACTGTCGCACCGAAAGCACTTAAGGGAAAATGCCTATAATTTACACTTGTACGGCTTTATTCTATAACTTAACGAATAAAGTTAAATTAATTTTGTACCAAAAAACTGTATCAAGAAATCTTTACTCCAGTTTGAGGTTTGCTTTGCTTCGTTGTGTTGTACGTTTTGGACCTGAAAAGTTATCCTCCAAACCAGACTCCAAACCTTGTATCGTCAAGTTTGTTAGCAGTTGCTTTGTAAATGGTTTAGATGGGCGGACGTTGTTAGAAGGCTGTTAGAAGGTTGGCGGTGTAAAAATGGACGGTATCCATGTCGTTAGTATGGCTTAATGCTCTTTTGTCTTTGTTCGTCAGCGAATGTCGGAAATTTCCTAAAAAATGGTAAATCACACTGTAAATACTGTCGCCGGTGTTTGCGTAAATCATCATCTTTTCAAGGCAATGGATCGGCCCCTTTAGATTCTGACAGAATAAGGGTTTACGCCGAACACCGATATTAAAGAAAGGCTTTTATCCTAGCAGGGGCCTTTGTTAAATGATTCGTTCTTTCGATCTTGAAGTAATGTAGGAGGAGATTACTTTATTTCATTTTGCCGCCAGGAAAAATATAAGTACACGAGACAGAGATATCAAAAACGTGGCAACTCGTAGATAGTTCAGTGCTGTCCGCAGTTGCGTCTCACGGTGCTGGCCGAGAATGAAGGCCCAAGCTGTTGTTGTGTGTGCTGCTCTTCTTATTCTCACAACTCTGATTGCCGAGAGTAATTGCTGGACTTCACCTTTTCCAGATGGGAAAAGGAATTTGGATATAGGGGCTTGGAACAACCTTGCATCTTCTGATTCGCCGTTAAAAGTACGATTTCACCTCTTTGACCGACTAGTTCACACAGCAATCAGCTGAAATCAATCCGGTGAACACAACTAACTGGTCAATAACTTGATAATCAGATGATGGGAAAAGAAACGCAATGAAAAAATGCCGGTGGGAACGTTTTAGTCAATCAAAAAATGAGAATGGGACTTTGTATAGAAACACAAGGTTCTTTTTCTTTACGATAAGTAAACATGTAATTAAACATTTATGGTTCGAAAAAGTTGATTTCTTCTTTGTTGTTCTTTGCTTACAGCTTCAGAGGGCCGCAAATAGCGTTTGTAAAATGGCTAGACGTAATGGATGCGGGAGAATGAAGGGGAGAGTGAAGAAAAGAAAAACTGATGTCTACGTGAAGGAGTTACCGTTGTAATCACGACTAAACGAAGATCATCCATTCAGATAATAGTACAAGTGATTTACAATACTGTGATGAAAATTAAAGCTGTTCGGTTGTTTTGTGTTTCATACGAAGTGTGCCGGCGCATTTAACGCCAGTGTGGAGCCGGGTGGTGAAGGGTATTTTAGTAACTCGTGAATAGCGTTATTGTTACCAGTTATTACGTTATAATCTTGTATAATCGTAAAAGGCACTTCGTTCGGCCCTTTTGCGCTAGCGTTCATTGGAACACAGTTTTCTTTTTGCTGCTTGAGGAAAAAACACCGTGACAGGCGGAGAAAATGACGAGCATATCGAATAAGAGTATTCTTTGGACAACTGACTTTCAAAATCCAATAAAATGTCTCTTTTTCAGCCTGTAATGGCAATTTTTTCCGTGTATTGGGAAAGGACCACTTTATTTCCCGTGAGATGTGATCTTGACCCTCTCTTCAGTCTGCGGAACACGTGCAGTTTTCTAAAGATACTCGCTCAAGCTTTCTTATCCTGTTATTCAGTGAAAGAATAGCTCTACATACCTTCTCTGTAATTTTTTTGACAAAAACGTTTTACATGTACTTTGGGCCTGTTCTAGTGTTATAATGTTTGTCGGCAGTAGTTGCAAAGTGTGGACAATTGTGGTAAGTACGCTTGCATAAAGCAGACACGAAAAGCAATAGTTGCCTCCTTCGTTTTTTTACCCCCCAAATTCTCCGTTTTTCCAGTGTGGCGTGCGTCATAAAGTGGTCAAGCTTCTGCGTTCGTGCGCAGGTGTTAACTCTTTCGACAACCTTTAAAAGAAGAACTCTTTGATAAAAAAAAGAAGAAAAAAAACTCTGTCTACACAAACCATACAAACTTTTAATTTTCATTTATTACAACAGTAACACCAAAACTCTATATCAACATAATGGACTTCTTAAGCTTCTATTTACTGCGCTTTCCAGCAACGTGCGGACTCTAAGATTCAAAGCTCAACCGACAAATGCGCTTTTCGCTACTGCCAACCAAGTGTTTGCGGCTCCTCCCAGCAACATAGTCGGAAGCTGGGAGAGGCCGCCGAACACTTGATTGACGGCAGCGAAAAACGCATTCCGCAGCGAATGCACTTTACCAGGTAACGGGCTTCTGACTTCACAAATCAACGCGTGTCGCGTCCGTGCTCTATCCCTCTTCCGAGAGTCCTGGGTACTAGTGCTCGAACATGTCAAATGAGACCACAAACGGACAGGTTGATAAGTTTGTTTTGGTAGAAAAACGCCGATGATTGAACAATACAGTAACTTTGAATATATTTAAAAGGTGTGATTTTCGACAGACACAGCCTTGGTCGCTACAAACTAAGAAAGTCCTCAGGGCTGGAGTGGGCGACAGAATAAAATCTTCATACACAGGCAGCCTGTCATCTTTGTGAGCATGCACTCCCGAGTGAAGATGTCATCACAAATCACAGCCAGACTTTGTCTTGCTCTTTACTAATGGGGACGAGAAAGAAGAAGTCTTGTGCACGAGATGGTGTCTACTCTGCTAAAGCTCAAGTAGACTTAATATTGTGGCTAAGGAATTATGCGATTACCACGGCATTGCAGGCGAAGATATCTCGTGGTGTTGTTGGGTTTGGTTACAGCAATGTCCGTGTTATGGACTTATTGGATTGAAAGTCATCTCCAACTTGATTCTGAAAGCCTCCCCGAAGTCTTCCAGTCGACAAGACCCGAAACAGCTGAGTTTTTGCCCCTCAAGGAAGGTAATTTTCAAGAAAACGAATTTACAAGAAAGAGAGAGGAAAGTGGAGTGGCTCGTAGCCCCTGGGTGGTAAGGGGGTATACAGTTACAACACAGGCTAAGGTGGCCAAGAAGATAACAGAAATAAGATTATTACAAAGGCTAAAAGAGGTAAATGTTGTTTTAACCTATGTCAACGTATTATTAAAGCTTGGTAAGTACGATGTAACAGTTCATTTATGGAGCAATGGAAATTTTCATTAATTGGGTCAGTTCAGTTACACCTACACGTGTTTCGTCTTGAGTGTCATGAAATTTTTATTACATTGTAACCACTATTAGGCTTACGTTGAAAAACCATAAATTCATTCATGTTAAGATTAGAGAATTTTTTTAAACGTCGCCTGACTAAAGCACTGATTGATAATCTAGTACAGTTTCTTTGCATTGCTTGCATGTTAGTTCTGGTCAATAGCTGGAGAATACCCCTTAAGATCGAGTAGTAATTAATTAGCTTCTTTCACTGTGAAACAATACAAGGACAACTGACATTTTTTGGATTAAAAAATTGTTGAATAATTAAGGACCACTTTACAGTTTGATGAAATATTATAATTCTTGCCATTTGTATCCCAGTAAATATTTTGATGTTTTCTGTTGATTGAGAATTTTTTTGATTTTTATTTTTTCTCTTAGTGTTTTATCATTAGCAGTTTTCAGATTTTATTTTTCTTTAAACTGTGAAACAAAGACAGCCAATTACACTGAACAAACTTTGTGACATATTTTCAAGATCTCTGTAAATATCTAAAAAAAATTAATTTGTAAAATGAAGTTGTGATGGTGAGATAAAATTGTCATGTTTTCTAGGGCTGGACAATTTTCTAGTTATCAAAGTTTGATGATAACATGAATTATATATTGGTGTCTTTTCTTTTGAACCTTTTTGCTCTTTCAGTTTATTGTAAATTTTATAACTGAATTTAAAATTGTAAAGCATGAAGTCAATGAAGTCAAGAACTTTATATTCTATTTAAAATAATTTTGTATTTGTAAATAGTAAAAATTCTTTTTTCTCTTAGAGAGATGGGTGTTTGGTATTCAACCTTTTGATCTCTTTGTTCAAGCTTATAATTGGGTCAAGAATACTTTTAACACAAGCAATACACATAGATCAGTGTTTTTGATATAATTTTTTTTACAAAATTAACTAAATTGTGCAGTTCCAGAAAATATCCACACCCACCAAGGAAGCTTAATGGAAATTCCAAGGGTAGGGGGAGGGGTCTCAAAAGCACAATTTGTTTAAAGGAATTTTAGAGGGGTGGGAGGGTTCAAACTAAAAGAGCTTCTGTTGGGAGGGGGGTTTGGATAATTTCTGGAACACTATGTTACATAAGTATATGTACCTAGCAATGAAAAGTGTCAATAACCATCTTTTGTTGATTCAGATTCTGGGTGGGAGTAAATCAGGTTGAGGGTTTATTGAAACAGAGTCCAAGGTTTTTGATTTCAAAATGAAAAACAGTAATTTATTGACAAAGGGTAATTGCAACAAAAATGGTATCAAAGTAAGTTTCATGCCATTGGACTATTCATTCTATGCCATTGGATTGTACATAATCATATAGGACCATGTAAGTCATGTTGTTAGATCAGGCTTCAACCTCATTCAATGCCATTTGTCCCAATTCACCCCCCACGTGAAAATGTCTATTGCTTATAAATGAAATAATTATGATTGTGTGGTTCCACTCCAAGGAGGGTTATTGGAAATCACAAGGGGGAAGGGGATCTCAAAAGCCAAAACTTTCAAAAGCCAAAACATGAATTTCCTGAGTGACTGGGTAGGGAAAGGGATTCACACCAAAAATCCTCCTCACACCAAAAATCCTCCTTGGGAGAGGAATGGGTAGTTTTTGGAAAAATACAGTTAGGATAGTGCTCATGGGAGAGTAGGTAAGAACAAAAGAACATAACCTCAAACTGAAATTCGAAGTTAAAAGTAGACACTTGCTGTGTCTTGTGTATTCAGTGTGATAATGGTCTGGGTCTGGCTGTGTAAAGTGAACTCTAATTATGATGTTGACTAAAGTCTCTTCACATTTCTACTGACTACATGAGTTGACAAAGAGAAACTAACTTAATCTTTACTTGTACAAGAGAAAACAGATTAAAGATGTTTCAATTTTTACATCTATTACATTTAAGACTTAGAGCAGTTTTCAATTGAGTGCCAAAAGTAATCTGGCAATACTTGTTTTGGTTTTACTATGATTTAAGAATGGCTGAGTATTCTAAATTATATTAAGTAAGTACCTATTGGTTTGGTTTTGGTTTTTCAGCACTCATGCAATTGAAAACCACTCTACACATGTATTCTAGTGAATTAATCAAGTTAATTATCCTGGCAGTTAGAGGAAAACAAGCTGCAGAGGCAATCAGAAGTGTTTCTTGTGAACTTGCTGGATTCTCTTACAAAGGATGTCTTGGAAACATTACAAAATACCTTTAAAGGTCTTGGTTACAAAGTTACTTGGTTGAGAGAAGCTGAGAAGTCAAATTTAAAGAAAAAGGAATGGCAGGGACATAGGTGGTGTTTCAATGGGAAAATGAGAGGAAATTCTACTGTAGAGTCTGCCTGCTTTCAAAGAGATGATCTCCTCTCTCTTCCAGAAACCCAGAGGGTAAGTTGTATTTATTATGTATTTCATTATTAAAACAGTTTACAGCACTTTCCAAGATGTAGATCTTGTTGGGCCATAATAACCAGTCTATGTTGGCTGATGTCTAAATAATGGTATAGAAAACTGCTCAGTCGTTGTTGGATTCAATTTTTATATTGGTATAGAATCTGAAAGATGGGCTTCTTTTTGCTATTTCAGGTATCGCCAGTTCCAGGAATAGAGAAACTACTTCTAAGGAATGATGGTTTCTGTTACTTGATGTCTGCATCCAAGCATGTTTCAGGTAACCGTTATAAAAAGATTACTATGAATTCCCATACATAGGGTTTCAAAACATCTCTTATTATTTTTGGTAGTGCAGCTCATTACATATCATGACGAGATGCAAGAGGGTCTGGAATGGAAGTACCCAGTTACTGTTCTAGTAAAATTGATGATCTGGACCTTTATGCATCATTTTGTTTCTAGTGCAAAACTCTTTTTCACAGCTGCCTATTTTAATGCCTTGCCTATTGCTGTCAGAGTGAAATTTGAAGGTGAAAGGAATGCAGTGATAACTACCCCATCTTGTTATGTGTATATAAGGGGGGCAGGGGGTTTATACTTGTGCTTTTATTATTGTGTGAATTTTCTTGGCTAAAGACGGTCCCCCCCTCCTGGAAGTCTGAAGTTGCCTGTGCATATGTTATGGTCACAATTAAATTCAGGTCAAAATTATTTTAACCTGGTTTGATTCTCAATTTCCTTTGTCTTCTAACCCTAATTATTCATAATCAATGAATAAGTAGGGTTAAGAGACAAAGGAATTTAATTTTGACCTGTAACACATATTTTCTAGCTAGCTATTAGAAATATTTATTTAGTCACTGTGTTTTTTTTTTCTTAATTTCTTGGCTGTACTTTACTAAGTCTAGAATGACAAGGATTTACCCTTTACCCAGATGACTGTATTGTAATGAAATCCTTTGTTTATAATAATTTAGAGGGTCCCCTATACATGTACCTCTTCTGAAAACAGTTTCACGCAAAAGTAATTGGCCTTTTCATGCATCACAAACAATTCGAAAAACAGCTTCCCCTTTTACAGAAAAAAGTAAGCAATCACGTTTCACGTGAAAATGCAAAGGCTAAATCATGTTTCACTAATGTTTCACTAAATCATGCAAATTCTATTCATGTTTCGCAAAACATACAAATACAATCATTAAAAAATTACATTACAATCATTTTTTGTCTCTTCTCTCATGTTTGCTAAAATGATACTGGATAACGGAAAAGTAGCAAATGAGAATATATATAGAAAGAGAAATAATAACTGACTACGTCTCAATTGCCTTCTTCCATGGCGACGCGCACTTCATGAAACTCCTCTATGAAAGTCACTGAAGCAAAACAACTTTCAGAGAGTTTGGCTCCATTATGTCTTGTAGGCCTTAGCTTGTAATGCAACAATTCTGTTTTTCATTTATATATTTTAGTTTTCACTTTTATTTTTTATTTGTTATCTTATAAACGTTTGATTTTTTTTGGATTTTTTTTCTTTGATTTTTGTTTCTGTGATCTGTGATCCGATCCGTGATCCAATCTGTGATCCAATCCGGTCTGATCTGGTTTGTTCCAGGCTTTGTCAACACCACAGTTTTGTTCATTTGGATCTCTTCCTGTCTTGCCACAGTTTGTGCCTCCAACAATGTCAATATTTTAAATAGTCCTTAGTGATACTTTTGATATCCTTTTTTGCAGCTTTTAAAAGCAAGCCTATATCACCCAATTGTTTTGTGTTGCCAGCACAAACAAAGTTGCTTCTTCAAGACATTGAGGGAGGAGGAAGTCAGTCCTACACTTTGAAATCTCTTGAATCGATCACTACACCATTTCAAAACTGGGGACATTCGCCAAGTTCTACTAGAGAGAAAATGTATATATTCATTTTTTGTTTTAAATCGAATTTTTTTTGATGAGTTTATTATTTGTTCAATGCAAACAGACTAAGGGTCAAAAGTTGTATTTTCTCCTAAAAACTTTGTTATACATGTATTCTTTTTTCAATGTCACTTATGCCAAGAGCAAAAACTCTCAACTAAGTTACAGCGGTGATTATATTAGCGTAAACACCTAAAATATGTCTGGAATGTTTATTGTGTTGTAACCAATCACAGGCAAGATCTTCACACCAGAAACCACAGGCAATGAACGGTTTCCTATCGTTTTGTTTTAGCACTGTCTTTTACAAGTAAACAATTGCTTTTCCTTCCTATTTGGTTACAGTATGTGCTGTAATAGCGAAGAATACAGGTTTGAGTGATTTTGAAATTTGAAATAAAGCCGATGTGCTGGGCCGACACACGCGACAGTTTGCCGCCATAGACGTTGAATTCTGTCTGCGGTCTTTCCAGATTGCGATCTTGCAATCAAGGAACTTCTGCAGGCACAGTAGTTTTGATTAAAGGTTCAATTGTTAACCCACATAAATCCAATCCCTTTGTTCTAAAAAAAATTTTTAGCAAGGATTTTGTTGTCAGAAATGAAAACATCACGGTTGTTTATTTTTTATTGTCTTCGTGTGCTAGTCGTTACATGGAAATCTGGTTGCTGTCACGTCGCATTGGCTTCTAAAATATTCCATTCTGAAATCAAACGGTGTACTGGATGCGGTCCGCAGCACTGATCTTGGGGAGCAGTGGTCTTTTAAATTCCCAATAAGACAGCTTGCATCCTTAAACCCCCCTATTAACTATGCTTAAACAAAATGAAAATAGTTTGTTTCATGACCGATAGGAAACCGTTCATGCCTGTGGGTTCTGTGGTGTGAAGATCTCGTCTGTGATTGGTTACAACACAAAAAACATTCCAGACATATCTTAGGCGTTCACACTAATATAATCACAGCTATAATACTTCCCAAAGAATGAGAACTGAAAATGGAAGAATTGTTTCATTTCTTGAGTATCTTAGACATTATGCATCTGGAAGCATCTTAGACTTGTTTTCTTGATTGTAAGTGGCATCATCATTGCATGTAAAACACTTGACTTGGATACAGATACTTGAAGGCAACTTTTTACTTTAATGAACTCTAGACATATTGTTACTTGGAAAGTAAAGTTATTTTTTGAGTACGAGAGTGCAAGTTTGAGTTTCTTTGGTGTTTTGCATGCAAGTTTAATAAATGAATAATAAACCCCTTGTATTGTGGATGATCAATATCATGATTTTATAAGTGTGTGACTTTATCTTTAAAGAGAGTTGCTGTATATAAAAAATGAACTCATCATGCATATTACTTGTGAAATCTACTGTATATTTTATCATTAAAAATGCTGAAATTGTTTCCACCTTTTGTTCCTCAGGAATGAGTTGTCAGAGGCTGTTGTACAGTCGTTTCCTGCAGATGTGCTCCTGATTGAAGACAAGACTGTTATAGTACAGGTTTATGCCTTAGTTACTTCAGTATCTCCTGTCAGGGTATACAGACACAATGAAGGACATGTGTATCTCAAAGGAACAGAGCTGGTAAAGCCTGTAAGTTAAACCTCACCTTGTATTAATTTTTTAAGAATGGATTGGACTTTCTGCGTGTACTAATGTTTAAACACACTAGTGTACTAGCTGGTTATTGAGATGTCAGATTTTCTAAGCATAACAACTTTTAAACAACCAGGTTTCCCACTAGACAAGCAATCAAGTTTTGGTAACTTTGTTTTGCAAGGTCTGGGACTTGAGAGTTAAAATTAATGAATCTAAACTCAAAAGTCATCTTGCTGTGTTCAGCTCACACATTTGCAATTAGGAAAGATAACTATGTCAACTCTGACAATACTGTAAGAATAACTGTTTTGCACTTACAAGAGAGGCTAGTAGAATTGAGTGAATTGTATCAACTACAGGCAAGTTCACCCATAACATCAAGAGCCCATTGAGCACGCTCAGCGGTAAAAGGTGATACTCGTTATACTGAGCCCTAATTGACAGCTCAGTTCTATATTTTGTATATAAATTTATACATGTAGATACATTGTATAAGGGTGATCCATTAAAAAGTGATGACTTTGATTGCATGGGCTTCAATTTGTGACCTTTTTTTGTTGTACATTGCTCAGTGTAAGTGGTATTTATAATCAAAAACTGTCATAACACTGTTTAGGAGGCTGATACAAACCTCCTCAGTGATCATTGTGTCAGAGTGTATAAATAGCAATGATTTTTTTTTTGTATTCCTTAGTATATGAAATATTGAGTTCACAGCTATTTAACAATTATTCCATGAGACCGCGTTGGATATGAAGTGATAAATAAGCAACGAGCGCTACGCACTCGTTGATTATGATCACTGTATATCCAACAAGGTCGAATAGAATAATTGTTTTAGTATATTCTCAAATCGGGTTTTTGCCGCCGATTTTTATTTCAACAATTTTACAAAGCAGAAAATTTTTAAACTTGGCGCACTATTTTCCATATTAGGTAAAACTCCGACTAATGGCTCATAGTTGGAGTTTTTGAGCCAATTAGAGAGCTAGAAATGCAATAGTCGGAGCTGAGAATATACTAATATCAATTAGACTTAGTTGGTTTGATTTGTTTGATCCTTAGGTTGCTTCTGAGAAATGGAATCTTTACAGGTTTCTTGAACACCTAGAGAGCAATTATGGTGAAAACAAAGCCAGTGAAGCAATAGAGAGGATGGATGACCTTATTGTGAAACTGTTACTTTTACTTGAACCTACTGTGGTTACCTACTTAGGTTTGACTCCTAGTGGAGGAACACAAATTTCCAGGTACACTGGAAGTCTAACTACATTGTAGTAAAGTGCAGTAAAGCATGCTCCATTGGCATTAGCAGGAAATCCATTTAATATAAACAAGCATAGTGCAACAATCTTAAAATACCAGCACTTTTTATTAAAATAACAATTCTGTTGTAACAGTTAATTGAGGGGGGTACTCCCAGAGAAATTGGGTGGGGTTGTGCAGCCCGCTTTCCAAAATCCTTACCCTATTTATAGCCAAAGTCTGTGATTTTTTTCCTGCCCTACTTATGACCTGACCAGAAATTCAGCACCCTATTTATGACCGTTGTGGCTGGCACAGGTGCTGTAAACTCTTCCTCTGTACAGTCCTACTTGCAGTTATTAAATTTCTAATAATACTCATTTGATGAATGTTCAGGTGCAAGCAATGTTTCCAGGCCTTGGAAATCACTTTTACTTTTAGTTTATCTCTCAGTCCTTATGTTTTAGAGGTAAGTGTTTAGGAGAGGATGTAATTGGCAATAATGAACATTTATTCCACAGGCATGCGTTGGACACTTCATTGGCTATCTATCATCTCATATACAGCAAGCGAGATTGGAATAATTGTTTTAACTGATAAAAGTATAGAAAACTAGACTAAAATAAAAAAGTGTCCCAAAAAATTCACTTAAGCTTACCACATTTGTTTAGCTTTGTAAAATGACTCATAAGCCATGATGTCTCAGCCAATGAAAACTCTTATATTTTAATGGAACAGCTCTTAAAAGTAATCAACATTCGTTTGCTCCCATGCCCTCAACAGAAATCTTTATGTGTAGTGCAACAACTTAATTCCTACAATCCAATTAACAAATAAAGTTACTGGTTTTGAATCTGAGGCATGATCATCTTTCCCTGGAAATTTTAAATCTGAAATACAACCTTGATTATCTGGACTCACTGGAACTTGAGTAAATAGTCTGGATAATTGAGTCTGATAATTGTCTTCCCATCCAGAACAAGCATTTTGGAACATTCTGCTGCCTCTGAATTGGAAACTTGTTTCTTCTCCTGGCGAACATCTTCCTTGTCACTACTGTTATTTTCAAGATCTTATCCCTGTTCTTGTGTATCTCAGAGATCTGTTGCTTGCTGATGCCAAATTCAAGCACTAAATTTGTTCTTTTTTCTTCTTTATCGAAATGTAAAATATACTAATAAGTTTTTAATTATCCTTCATCAAGAGGTCATTAATTTTATCTAAATTATCATTAAATTTTATGGAGAATTGTATTTCTACACTTTAATGTGGGTTAATGTGAGCTCTAAAAACTAATCCAAGAAGTTTATTTGGAAAGTCCTTCATAAATGAATCAAGTGCGTTAAATACTTTGACAAAAGACAGAGTATTGAAGAAGTCCAATATATATATATATTCACAGCTCTTCCTTTCTTCTTTTGAAAGTGGAGGAGGTAATGTGCTGTTTTAAATGAACTTTTGCCGACTTTTAGTATAATCTCTGAAGTTTTTACGTTTTGGAGACCAAAGCTCATAATATTCATGTAAAAACAGGACCAGAGAAAAAGTCCAGATAATCAAAAAGTCTGGATAATTGATGTCCGAATAATTGAGGTTCAACTGTAGTGTTATTGTATAGTTTTAGACAATGTGAAAAGCTTGTCAAAATTGACCGAATTTGGATGTGTTTGGTATTAGGAAATGGACTTGTCAATTTCGGTAATAAAATACATTGATTGGCATGCACAAAACATACAGTTGAAACATCATTGGATTTTCTCTAGTGGTAGATCAGATTTCAGTCAATGGTTGATAAGGTGGCAATCCACAGTAGTAAGGAAATTGTATCTGTCACTGTCAGGTATTCATTGATGTGTGATTGGCTGATAATAATAGATCTTTGAAACTACTGTAATTGATATTGAGCATCACTTTTCATTAGTGATGCCAGCATACTGCATTAGTTTGTAGAGTCTTAATGCATGAGTAAGAAAGGAGATGAAACACTCTTGGTTACTGATTGCTGGTCATCTTTAGATTCTTGAGAATAAACTGTAAATTAGCAGGTAGTTTTGAGCCTTTTGTTGTTGACCAGATTTTTTGGAATTTTGTGGAAGGTGGTATGACATGTTCAGTATATTTACTTGTAAGTTTTTCTTTATTTTCTATTCAAGGTTAAATCTCCTGGTTTTGAAAAAGTTTCCCAAAGAGTAATTCAGGACACTGTCAATCTGTTGTTTAATATGTCATCCACTCCTTTGTCCCATGACATATATCAGAGGTTGGAAGTCATGATGGAAAAATTGGTAATCAAGGTCAGTGAAATGAAGAGCATATCCTTGAAAATATCTGGTATCTATACACTAATGCCAAAACAATCCTTCTAAACATAACAATTAATGTGATACAAAAGATACAATTAAGCTGCATGAGGGGGGCGTAAGGGTTTGCAGTGATGTGGTTTTGCGTTATTTTTGGTGCGGTTTTGCGGTAATTTTCATTTTAACTCGCGGTATTGCGGTTTCAAAACACTAAGCGGTTTGCGGTTATTACAACCGTTAACTCGCGGTTTTCGGTGAAAA
>OMLO01002355.1_pt1 | contig 15208 bp, 6 predicted proteins | sample 1674811 | NCBI WGS metagenome assembly OMLO01 (sample SAMN06265003, study PRJEB25207) | coral metagenome | isolation source: Coral host | place: Mexico:La Bocana,Puerto Morelos, Mexico | collected 2008-11-13 | reverse complement strand
TATTGTTTTTTTTTAGCAAGAAATTTTTTTTTTTTTTTTTTTTACTTTTTTTTTAAAAAAATTATTTTTTTTTTTTATAAAAAAAATTTTTTTTTTTAAAAAAAAAAACCTTTTTTTAAAAAAAAAAAAAAAACCCCCCCGGGGGGGGGGGGGGGGGGGGGGGATAGACTAGACCTCTCAAACTAGGTCCCTGATGGGTTTTGCAATGAGGCAAGTACTTATGTACACTGCATATCTCACGTGGAAGTTGTTTGTACTGAATTTCAAAAGTTCACAACTTTCATGTGCAAAACAAATGAAAAACATCGCATGATACACTCGAGAGACCAGCAGACAGTACCTAAATAAGGTTTCTTCATCTTTCTTCCCCATGCAGCAGCAGCAATTTTTCCCTCTGTGCCTCTCTTTCCAAATCCCCCAGGAACAAGGATACCACTGAAAAATATTGACAGAAAAATGTCAATTGAAATGGCTGAGGTCATAGCCCTTGAGCTGTGCTGAAGACCTTGGCAAACTTTGCTGGGAAATATCACAATAAAATATTATTTATCCTTGCTTACAATGGAGTAACGAAACAAGAAAGAACTTTTTGGTTGAGATCAGGACTAAGGTAGTCAACAAGAGGCTCTAAAACAATTGATTTTCAATGCACTTACTCGCAGCTGCAAAGCTTCTGCCAAGCTTCATGATATTTTACGGCATCTCTCTCCTGCATCACCTTTTCAAGATTTTCAGACTCTACCCACTGCAAAATTCATCATGTGTAAATTTTAATCCAAATTCTTTTAAATTTGGAATAACTAAAACCCTAAATTTTTAGTAAACAAAGTGACAGAAACCCACCTCAACTTTTAGACATCTGTTGCAGTGAAGGGATGCATGTTTGAGAGCTTTAAGCACAGAAATATATGCATCTTCTAGTTTAGTGTATTTTCCAACCAGAGCAATCTTAACTTGATCTAGAACTCGCTCCTCTCTACAAACAAAACAGAGGAACATACCACAAGATTAAAGTTTCTGTGTTATGAAGTGATTCTGGATGGGCTTCCAACCTCCAGAAAGCACAATAAGAACATTTTTCCCAACCTAAAAAAGAACTTAGTTTTTTAGCAGACAAAAGCCAAGCAAGGAACTCTTTTTTAACTGGCATGGAAGAAACTGATTCTTTTAAGTGAGTGATCACTGCATCTCATCTTTCAGCAAGGTTTATAAAATGAGTTCACCTGAAGTACAGTTAACTGAGTAGATGTAACTACAACACACGTGTTGAGTTGTTTTTGTTGCTTAACTGTACCTCTCAGCTAGTTCTCTCCACTGCGTCATGAAATGCCTTGGCTTTGGAGAATTGATTTCCATCTTAAGTCTCTTGGAAAAGAGCGACACAATTCCTTGACTTGACAATAACAATGGAACTCTGTAAATAGATTTGCAGTCATGGACATCGATCACCTGGAAATAAACACAAAACAATCAGTTGCAGAAGACCTAAACTGCAGGACTATTGCTATGAAAATCGTACACATTTTCATGTATAACTCAATGTCACCAATACTTACAAACTAACTGCTTCACCATAAAAAAACAAAATGCTTATCCATATTTTCCAGTGTATAAGCTGAACTGGTGTATAAGTCAACCCTACATTTACCAATAATATTGAGATTTCATTATGCACATCAATGATGTAACACTAACAGAGTTTCAGTAGGTGACCTTAAAAAAAAAACAGTGCCCAATATCCTGAAACTAATTGTGACAAGGGAACACCAAGCAATCATGAAATAAGCCAGAAAAGTGATCAAGTAAACAAGCCACCATCTTAGTTCACTATGTATCCAGGCAACTCGGTTGCAAAGCCATTTGTATGGTTACCAAGTTTGCTGTTGTGTTGAACGTTCAGTTGAAAGAGTGGAGAACAAAAGTGTGATTTTACAATGATAGAGGAAAATTATGGTTTAATACCTAGAAAGTTTTTTTGTGGATTTTTTAACTCTGAAAACTCTGTTATGCTAATGAATTCTGACTTTTGGATGAATGAGTTGACTCCAAGCTTTTGGCTGGTGTTTAAGTCGAGGTTGATTTTTTGGACTGATTTTGTGGACATGAAAGGTCGCCTTACACACCAGGAAATATGGTTACGTAGTTTATAAAGAAATTGTTTTCTCATAGTAGGTGAACTCTGCAATCAAGGAATCTGAACTTTATCATATATATTGAAATGTTATCAAATCCAACATTTCTCACCTGTTCTGGAGGCACATGACAGAATAAAGACACCTTTTGCTTGACAGCATTAGTGACAGCATTCTTGCATCTACACATAATCTGTAATTTGGTTATTGGTAATTAACAATTAAGCTCACAAATTTAAAAAGTTATTTCATTTACATGTAGCTTAAAATACTCAGGGGAAAAAGTACCATTCAGTCATCCAGGACAAGTAGATTTTCTGTTCTGGGTAAGTAGTTTTGCATTCTATTTGCCCGATGGGCAAGGGATCAGGCAAGCTGTCTGCCATCTATTTAGCACGAGAGCACACTAACACTTGCCCAGGGCAAGCAAAATTAAAAAACTACTGGTCCCAAGGGCAAGCTGGAATTTAAGTCTCTTTTTGAACCCTAAATACTCAAATACTCATGAACATAAGTAAAAGCACTTTCTCCAAAACAGAGCAATTTCACTCGTGTGGCCTCCAGCCATGCAAATTAAGTGGCACACAAAAAGGGTTTACAAAAGAAACTCGCAAAGGATTGGTTTGTGACACCAACATGACTATCATTTCATTACGGTTGCCATCACATCAAGTGACCACAATCTAATGTCACCTTACCCTTATGAAATTACTACAATTAAGCCCACAATTTAAACCAACTCACCAAATCAGGGGTCAGACCCAAACCACGCAATTCTCGCACACTACTTTGCGTTGGCTTTGTTTTCTGCTCTCCAGTTGAGTTAGGCTGAAAATAACACAAACATAGTCATTGGTTAACCCAATAAATTAAGCTATCCTTCAAAATAAAAGCTCTAGCATTTTATAAGTTAACGCACAAAACCCTCCAAAGCCTTCAAATAAAACTCACAGCTTGTTATTACACAATCAGATTGCTGTGTGCTATATTGACAGAGTTCTCAACTTTCACCAATTTGTGTTTTCTTTGAGAATTTGAAAGAGACTGTATCAGTTAAACAAGCACTGTAACCAATCAATGTTTCATGAAATGCTAAAGTTCAGGGATCTAGAGACCAAAGGAAACTTGAAGCTAACAGTTTACCAAAGTAGAAGAAGAACAGAGAAGCAAACTTAACCGCATTAGGATGGCCAAGAGATAGAGGAAGATTTCAAAAGACATACTTTGAGAAGCGTGCAAAACATAATCTACAAAAGCATTTACCATCCAGCCATGATGTAGATTCTTAAATAGAAGTGTACAAATACATACATGTGTTACAATCAAACGAGTAAGGAAACTCTCCTGTTCCTTACAATACCTACCTCGGGGATAAGACTGACATGAACCACACAAAAGTTGTCTCTCCCAACTCGGAACTGAAATTGTCGAAAGGCCTCAATGAAAGGCATACCCTCTATATCTCCAACAGTTCCTCCCAGCTAAAGAGACAATACATGGCAGAAAAATATGATAAGTCATTTAATCAGCCTGCAAGATTCTACAATAAAAACAAATCAGGGATTTCTTAAAATATGCAAGTATTCAGTGAGATTTCAGAACCTCGCAAAGAAAACAGCACATAGTTATTTGAACCTACATGCATTTGTTCAGTTTCTATAAGACTCTTATGAATCATTTTATGATGTAATACGAAATGCACTATTTTGGTTAAATATTTACTGAACGCTGTGCCACTGCTAGTCTCCAAATAATTTTTATTGGTTGGCGACATAAAAAATAACCATTCCATACTTAAATTTTCTAGTAAGAACAGAGGAATGGTGGTATTTTGTTGATGCTTACTAACCTCAATAAGACAAACATCAGCCTGGTTAGTCTTTTCAACAGGCTCACCAGCCACCTTTGTGACCCAGTCTTGAATAGCATCTGTTATATGAGGGACCACTATGTAAAAGTGCATGGATAGGAGAAATAAAAGAACATAAAAAATTAATGACCAAGCAAAAAAAAAGCAAACAAGTTAAACTAATACGTCTTGGGGAGGGGACATAAAGTACCTATGATGATTTCATCACACATGCAGCAGATAACTTTGCAACCTTTCCTAAAAAACTGCCAGGTAACATTTCTAGGTGTCACTTGTTTCATTACATGATTTGGTTTTTTTATGGCAACCATGGTGTTATCCAAATCTGGAGATACATCATCACAAAACAAAGATGTGTGTCAGTGTTCCAGATAAGTGAGGTGTCCTTGGTGAAAAACCTAACAAGGTCAGCTACAACAGCACATGACGCAACGAACTATAATAGGTTGACAACCTGGCCTGAGAAGTTATGTGAAACTCTGTAGGTGTATCGCACCTTGAACAGTCTTGCCCAGATAGTCGCCACGTCTCTCCTTGTCAATCACACTCTGGTATATTTTGCCTGTTGTGATGTTGTTATTTCGATGAAGAGTAACATCCAGGAACCTTTCGTAGTTACCAAGGTCCAGGTCTACCTCACCTCCATCATCCAAAACAAAAACCTCTCCTGCAATGTGTACATTTAAATAAACCAAGGTTGACATGCATTGCAAAATTAGACATGATTGCTACCAAATTGTATCTACTTAGGAGAGGTGTCTGTTTGTTTGTTCGTGGCCAAGATTGGAACTAGGTGACCAATCACAGGCAGTGTACACCAAAAGAAAGCAAAGATGTTTTAAAGGATTTCAAAGATTTCAATCTAATGCTTTATTTCACACTAAACAATTCTAAAAAATCTCTGCTTTTGTGGTTAGTTTCAGTTATTTTCTTGACTCCCTACCAGTTGGCAGGAAGAAATACAATTTATGATCAACAGTGAAAAAAAAGAACAATTTCAGGATCTTGCAAATATACATTTTAAGACCTACAAACCCACAGGAACTCAAACTTTTAGGTTTTCAAAATTAATGTTAAGTCTCTAAAAGTGTGTATGGGGATATTGTAAAAGTGCTTTCTCTGCACTTCTAGACAATAGACAGAAAAATATAAATCAAGAAGATCAAGAATTGGAGAACGGGAGTGAAAACGTCTGTGACACTTTTCAGAAGTTTTGAAAATTGTAGGAAACAGCAGGAAGGAAGCCATGAAAGCCCACGTAATCAGCACGTGACCATGTGGGCGTCCAATAACAGATACCCAATTTGAACTTTTTGTAATTGGATACCCACGTCAGTTGTGTCAATTACGTGCGCTTTCATGGCTTCCTTCCAAGCTGTTTCCCACAAATTTCAAACTAATGTTTTTGCTCCTAAGAAATTCTCTTGAGACATTTATAATTCCGACATTTGTTATAGATACGATTAATTAGTAATTCGACCTCGTGTCGAACAATTCAGGGAGTAATCATGCTCATAATTTGAAGTCGGCCTTCCACTCATCCAATTTTGAAATTACTTGCACGATTATTCCCTGAATTGTACTCCACTCGGTTTAATTACTATTACTTATTATCCAACTGCACTTAAAAAAGTACAAATACAAAATGACTAAAAATATATTTGTACTCCAGAGGACCGGTTAGACAGGTTTTTGTGCAACGCGCAAGCGACGAATGGGATTGAAGTTAAGAAAAAAGCAATTTGGCGTGTTGGATAATAAGTTGTGTTGTTGTGTACTCGTTGTTTGTATTTTGACTCGCCCGTAGCCGAGTCAAAATACGGCACAACTCGTTAAAACACTCAGCGATAGTACACAACAAAACATCTAATAAAATATATTTTTCAGCTTCAATTCTCCAGAATGCAAATAAAAAGCTAATCAAAGATTAATTTTTAAAACGAATCAAAACATGTTCTGTAGAACATCAAGCCTTCAACCCATATTTCTTATATACTTTTCCAGCTTTTGAGAACCCTGGACAGTTATAAACACCATTCCTACAATATGTTTTCCCAAACATATCTTACGTAGCTTTTAACGTACGTCGACCACCATGTGTCGTAGTTTTCCAACAAACATACGCCACATGTGTAGGAAAGAGAACATTCTTTTCCCTTTGGCGGCTTTGATGAAATTTCACTCCATAGGTGGATTGTATTCTGCACTACAAAAAGGCTGCGTGATGATATTTTAAAATGACGTTACATCCTTTTCATAAAATGGCGGGATTCTCATTTCTGTTATTTTGATCCCATATTGCGCGCGCAAAACGTAATTAAACCAAACAAAAAAGGTTTATATAGCAGCTCATTGACCAAACGATGAAAAACAGTGAATTGAATTACCATGTTCATAGGGAGAGAATGTTCCAGCGTCGATGTTCAAGTAAGGGTCGATTTTGATAGATGTAACATTCAAACCACAGCCCTTCAACAACGCTCCAATGCTACTAGAGATAACTCCCTTGCCAATACCACTGATAACGCCGCCAGTCACCAGTATGTACTTCATCTTTGAGCTCTCGTTGAAGATTTTGACTTCAGTGTCCTGGTAAATTTAAAGAAGATGGGAGACAAGACTCGAAGAGAGAGCAGAACTTTGAATTTAGCTCGGTTATGCTCCACTTCTCTTCCCTCCCGCAAATTTCCTTGGGAGCACGTGTTGTTCTAATTAATTACTCCACTTTTCATTGGTCGTGAAAACAATGAAAAAACCGCATGACGTCATATAAAACGAACTGAGCATTATCTTCATTCCCAGGCGCTGCCTTCCTTTGTCGTTAGGCACGGCTGATCACGTGAGCACCCAGAATATGTTGGACGAGAGGGGTGGCATAGTATTTTGATTATTACTGTGACCAAGTTTTGCGGGAACTACCCGCACTAACGGAGTTCAAAAGTCGCATTTTGCCGATGAAGAAATGCTACATTATGTCTGCTTTCTCCAAATTATAGAAGACTTTTGTTCACGAAGAAATTCGGCAGCGGAATGGAGCTCAATGGAGCAAAAAATTTTCGACGGTCAGCACACATAAAACGTCACGTACCAAATCCAAATCAGCTGCAGTTGATCATTTTCTTGAATCTTTGCGTTCGGAGGTAATGTTTTTCTTTGTGTGGTATTTTGGATCTAAAAAGTATTTCTGTCACATGGCCGATAAGCCGAGATCTGTTATAATTTCACAACTGCTCTAGTTGTGTGTATAACTGCGATGATCCACCATAAATTCATATCTTTCTCCGCAGTTCAAATATATGATCTTTCATATATTCATTTAAATTCTTCACGTTCTACGGGTATATTACGAACTCACAATGTGACCAGCTCCTAGATGGCTTGATAGCTCAGTCGGTAGAGCGCTGCACCGGTATCGCAGAGGTCATGGGTTCAAATCCCCTTCAGGCCTGAATTTTTTTCAGGCTTTAATTTCACAACTGCTCAAGTTGTGTGTATAACTGCGATGATCCACCATAAATTCATATGACTTGCATTTTGTTTGCAGGGAAGGGGATCTTCTAAGAAAAGCTCAGCAGAGCTTGCTAAGATCTCCAGCCATTTATAATAGCAGCTTTATAACAATTTTTTGTAAATTGAAAATATAATGGACGAATAAATAAAAAAAAAAATGTAAAGGTCGACTGATTGCACGGCATCTATTACATTACAAAGGTCGGCTATAATGGGTGCTTTTCGATCCTACTATTGCTCCATTGTTCCAGTGAGTAGCTGTTCCCTTTGCCTGTTCTAGGCTCTCACTCAGCGCAGGCGGGCGACGAGCGGGACCAGACCCCGCCCGCTTTTTTCGATCGTTCTCTCTGACCGAGAGCCTGGAACAGGTTACCGTTTCCCTTATCGCCTGAAGAAGACTAGCAGTAAGCAGTCCGAACGTCGTGATCTACATCCCAAGTGACTGCATCGTGAGACAAATTAAACTATAATACACTTAATGATTGCATCTACCACGAAGAATAACAACCTTTTCCTCGAAATTTATGGAAGTTTTTAGCTTTGCCGCTCGCGAATTTCCTCGGGACGCGAGGAATAAAATGGCGGGTTCATCGCCAAATATCGCAGGCTTCTACGTCCCAACTTACTAAACGAATAGGAAGCTATGGTCCTTCTTATTCTAATCCTCTAATTTCTCCACCAGCTCGTCCTATTTCAAATTGTCACTGTTGCTACTGAAAACGAAAGAAACAGAAAGGTCTGAGTTTCTAAAAAAACTAAAAAAAAAACTGGGAGGACGACTAAGTGAACTTAATGAGAGCTCTGCGGCTGACTGGCAAACTGGCTGGCTTGATGGCTGGATGTCTGGCTACCTCTTCACAATATAAATCATATCTCGAAAATGATCGGGACTGAATAGGTTTTGAGGCGTGTTTAAATACACTAACTTTATACCAGGATTGATGAGGCTGATTATACCTCTAGCAATAAAGTACGCTAATTTGCAGAGAACTAAATTTATTAGTACCTCTTAAAAACTCACAGCATAAAACTAAAATTAAACCACACCCTATAAAATAAGGTTAAGTCAAACTTTAAGGCAGACTATACAAGATTTCCATCTCTATTCCGCTCCCTTTTTTTTTCTTACTTCGTCGCGAGTGACGCGAAAGGAAGCGCACGTTACGAAAAATGGCCGAGTGAGGAAATTTGTTTCCTCACTTGGCCATTTTTCGTAACGTGCGTGTCCTAAGCGCACGCCAAAATCGGCCAAAATTGGCCGAGCTTACATTAAAGGACCCATTATCGGGCCAGAAGGATGATGTGTACTCAATGTTTTTATACTTAAGTCGTATAATCCGTCTGGACTAACTTAAGCAAACATTTATGCTTCGTACGTTTATACGTCTTGAGTATCAAGACGAGCACAAGATGCATTACACGTCTACACGAACTATCCTTCGAAATTTGCCATGAGAGACGCACTACGATAGATGATCCGTCTAGACGCGTAATACGTCTTGTGCCAGTCTTATACCAGAGACGCATAACCAGATGAACTACAATTGTTTGCCCAAGTTCATCCAGACGGATAATGCGTGTATAGCATAAAAACGGCAAATTGGCTGTGCATGCAGTGTCAGGCGGCGTCCACATTGCACTGGAAAAATTTGAAAACGCGGCTTTATTTCTACGGTTAGGCCTACCGTGTAAACTAATCCGTCACGCTAATCCGTCACGCTAATCTGTCACGACAACGGAGCTTTTCCAAAACGCTCTTCAAACCTTATAAACTAAACTTTTCGTTTTCCTGTGGACGGAAAACATTTCGAAAAACCGCTTTCCGAAAACGATGGCGTGACGATAATCATGTGATTTCTCCGATCGAGTTTTCCTCAAACACGAATCAAAAATTGCCATTGATTGCCTCCCCTTCCCCCACCTGAAAAAACGTCCAGGAGGATCTCCAAAGTGAGCTGCAACAGTACAAAGTAATTAGATTACAATATTTCAACGCCTACTAAATACTTACGTTTAAATCCTTTTTCCTTATATTAAAGTCCAATAAAAGCATAAAACGCAACTGAACAATACTCTTATTTATGCATCATCCGTACAGACTATCAGAGCAATAATAAGGTGAAGTAATCCGGGCAACATTTTCTCATATTTTCTGGTCGTGAACCAAAATCGCATTGCAAGTTGAAAAAAAATCAGTTATTGCGTGCTTTACCAATCATGCTGTACAAGGTCTACAAGTCACAGTTGTGATAACAATTTGAACGAACTACCCAGGAGCCTTACCCTGTTGAGCAACTTTTTGCTACAACTTACAGTTTGGGTGGCGTTAACACTTTTCAACTCGCAAGGCAATGTAACACTGTTGCTCCACAGGTTGTGAGAAAATTCTGTTCATATTACTCATATTCGGCTTTTTCCTTAGCTGGGGATCTATTCCTCAAAAGTAAGGGAGTAAGTGACTTGACGCCTGTTGTCCCAAGCGTACAGTACTTTTTCTCTGGGGTTGTAATCCACCATGGAGTTGTAGCCGTACTGGTTTGTGAAGTGTATGTTGGGGTTCCATTGTTTTCCTGTTTTGGTGTCATAAGCAAAGTTGATGGTAGTGGATCTGGTGTTATAGGCGTCGATACAGTAGATCACTCCACAGGCCACAAAAGCATTGCCCATCGATCTCATTGGTTCTATTTAAAGGAAAAAAGTGTGCAATGGGTAGAGAGATATGTACTAACTATGTCGGTCAATTTAATTCAACAGTTATTAGTCAATGAACAATACCAGCAGGACTACTTTCAGGAGACATCACTTTTCGGCGGATCGTTACTTTACGAAAGCATTACCGAGGAATGTAACTGGAGTCTACCGAGAAATAACTCCAATTCAACTTAGTGGTCAGGGGCCCGTTTCTCGAAAGCCCAGGAAACTTTTCGGGTCCTCAAAGCAAGTCTAGCTGTATGCAAAAACAGAAAGCTGTATTCGCCTGAAACTTCTTGTATGAAGGTAACCTCTGGGCCAGTTGAGGTAGTTAACTAGAAGAACCAAGGCACGAACCGTGAGGATAAATGGCTTTAATCCCGCGAAACTAAACTGAACAAGAATGATACAACAGAACCAAGATGGCGGATGGTGAGAGTGGCACCGCTGACCGGTACTGGCGTTGTAAGAATAAGAGAATAAAACAGCTCTGTAGTCAAAAGGTTTCGGACTTCGCTCTGGCTTTCCGACTGCGGACAACTTTCGGGACCTTCGAGAAAGGAGCCCTTGAGCGGGACTTGAAACCTCGAATTCCGGATTCCAAGCGACACACCTTGACCACTCGGCCACGCTGCTTATTTACGGTGAAATCCCGTTAATATGGTCACTAACGGGCCAGGAAATATTGGCCGTGTTAACGGGTGGCCATATTAAAGGGGTAGAGGCAATTTTTTTGACTGGTCTAAATTGAGTGATATATGTATATATATCATATATCATAACTGCGTTTATGAACAACCTTCCTTTAATTAGCCGATCGGAATGCAGATACATGTATATTTTTTTTACAAAAATGAAACTTCAATCAAGACCTACACTATTAACCACGGTAAGATAAACACAATAGGTTTGTGGTCGTACGAAAGGTGTAAAATTACAAAAGATTATACCGGTTTGGACGTCAGAATGGGCCGTTGGCCGTATTAACGGGGTGGCCACATTAAGAAGCTCGTTTTGCTTTTCAGGTGCGTCAGAAATTTGAAGCCGTTCCGCGTGAATAAAAATCGTTCTCGAACGCGTCAGACACACAGTTGAGATATATAACAAATATCCCGTTCTGACCTCGTCTTCTAAGTCCGACTGTTATTTACGGATCCTCGTTCTCTACCCTATGATTTATGGCCCGCGGGCCTCCTGCTTAGACTATAAATCAATGAGATAATGAGGATCCATAACTTACAGTACGGCCCTCGAACTCGGTTGGTAAGATATATGTATTTGGTTTGTATGTTCGAGTGGAGTACCTGTATTTAAGCTCCATGTTCTCAATATGCGGTTACTTTTATGGTCAATTTTTGCTGCCTTTAATCGATTGCTGTTCCCAGGACTACCCCACAATACCCACAATCCCTGCTCGTCCACTGCCAGGTCCACTCCACTGTAGCCACCCCATTGGTAGGTCGTAGCTCTTGGTGTGTAGTCACTCAAGGTTATTTGAGCCTCGACGCTTTTTGTCTTTAGATTGTACTTGATGATATAAGGAGTGTTGCCTCTGTTGTGACAAGAAATAGTCTATAAGTCTAGAATTAAATTACTCCTACTCGCTTCCTGCCTCGTAATCTGGGATAAGTTATGATGTATGGACTACTTGGCCCGACACCGTCTTCATCTTTTCTGAATCAGTTTCCTCATAAACTTCACCGGGAAAACGACAAAACCTCGCCATTTCGTAGGTAGTGTAGGATGGCTTAGCCAATCAGATTGCTGCATTTGCATGAGTGAATACCTATCAAGTAAAGAAATGGTCCATACACCACTTGATGAAATCCAGTCCTCATGACATGTTAAGTGGACACCTAAAATATTACCTGTTATAGTACAGATATTGTCCGTACACCACTGCTCCAGTTCCGTCCCAGTTGTAAGGCAGACTGTATGTCTTACGAGTCGTGCCTGCTTTGAATTTCTGCATGTTTTCAAACTCTTCGACCACTTTCCTGTTGTGATATGACTCCAGAGTGAATATGGTTTCTATACCCATAATTCCTAGCGGGTCTCTCATCCAGGCTCCTTGTGTAAAAGAGCCAGTGTTGTGAGTGACTGGGCTCCAAACAGTCTTGATGGTTTTACAGCTGTCTGTTTGAAATGAAAAAAAAAAACAAAAGGGCCTCACCCCGTACAGTTGTAATGATCATAGTATATAGTGCATGTTTTAAATGCTGCTTCGTAATTAAATGACTATACTTTTGGATCCGTCATGAAGTTTACGTTCAAGCCAAGTGGCATAATGTGCCGGTGCTTATATCGATTTCAGTGAAGCATAAATGGACGATTCTGTGGGTCCTCAATAGTTCCGAGTACATGATCTTATACCCTCAAGAAGAGAGGTGAACTGTGGGATGGGTAAAACAGTGGCAGTGACAGTGGGCAACACAGTGACACTGCTCAAATTCTGATCGCTCGATCTGGAGTCTTGCGGGCTAAATGGTATCGTGCTTCACTTCTAAAGTCTTCAATGAAACAGAAATAGAATTAGATACGATATCATACTCCTTGATGAGATAAAGAACAGCTAGGTAACAATCTTACTCAATATATGAGACACAAACATTCCTTTAGTAATCACCTACAGTAAGAAGTGAAACTGATCGGGTTGAGCTTTATATGCGATAAGATAACAAAGACGCATATATCTTGAGGTTTCCTCGGCTACAAGCCTAGTGGTCTTTGGTCTCCCAAATCTTCGCCCCATCAAAATTGCTAGAATGTGTTTTTGTTGTGGCGAATAGAGCGATAAATGCTAGTCAGTTTAAAAAGTACTGCAAATCTACCTTACTCTTTATATTTCGCGCTGTATAGAACAAGCCTTTTACTGAACGTACGCTACTCTTCGAAATTCAAATATTCAACATTTCCCCTAAGTTCGATTACCAGCTGCTGTTTGGAAAATGAGCCCGCGCTCTTCAGGCCACCTAGGGCATTCTCTTCATGGAAGCGTACAGCGGACTCCTGAGAGCCGCGAAAATCAAACGTACATGACGCCAGATTCAGTCTTAATGCTGTCCGTCTTACCTTTTACTTCAACCGTAGTGAAAGCCTCTATAAAAAATTTTCCTGCCCCTGTAGCAACACAAAGATAATTTCCAGCATCCTCAAGTTTTATATCCCTGATGACCAGCCCTTCTCTTGACACGACACTCCTCCCCACGGGAAGGTCTGCTCCTTGTCTTTTCCAGCTAATGGCCGGCTGTCCATCACCTTTCACGCTGCAGTTTAACTTCAGAGTTTTTCCTGAAATGGCTGAAACTTTTGTGGGCGGCTTAACAGTAAACTCCGGAAGAGAGACCACGAGTAGCAGAGTTTTCCCGATAGCTTTTCCAAGAAGGTTAGATGCCGTACATACGTAATTGTCAGAATCAGTTTTACGCACATCAAATATTTTTAATGCGCTGTCGTTGTACTGTATCCTCCCCTGAGGTAACCGACCAAACGGCTTGACCCATGTTACCTGCGGACGCGGGTAGCCACTGACGTGACAGGCTGGAAGAGTAACGTCACTCCCTTTTATGGCGTACAGTGGTCCCAGATTAATAGACACCTTCGGTCGAACTATGGCAAACGAAACAACAAAGTTACAAAATTAGCTAGCTAGTTTTCTTCAAAATATTTCCAAGCTACCGTAAAAGATCTTTTACTCACTCACTCACTACCCGTCATGTCGACAAACGGCAGTAACAAAGGACCTTCACAGCTGTGTCTCCCTGGAAAGCTTTTGGATGTTACTCGATCTAGCTGTGACCCAAGCCAAGGTGTGTTAAGCATCTGGGAAATTATCCTTTTTCAAGGAATTTCGACCGAGGAAGAAAGTGGGAGTTGATAGAGAGTTGAGTTAAACTGAAAAATCTGAATTTATCAAAAATAGCTCCATCAGTATATGTACAACACCAGTGCAAGCCGAATTTCCGTGTGACCAACATAATTGCGACAGAACACGTACTAATTCATACCGTTTACTTGAAGCCGAGCTTCTCTCCGAGCCTGTCCTAAGATGTTTGTGGCTGCACACTGGTATACGCCCGCGTCATTTCTCGATACATTCTTCAAATGTAAGCGTTCTCCTGATGAACTTTGCAGTTTTACTTCAGTTCCATTCTCCAGTTTACTCCATACAATTGTTGGCTTAGGATTTCCGCTTGCTGAACACTGAAAAAAGGCTGAGCTAGTCTCGTTCACGATCCTTGTAGCAGGAGATAGCTCGACATCAGGGACTGATATCGACTCACCGGGTTCTCCTTTAGTTCCTGCCATGCCAGCGGGACCCATATCACCTCTCTCTCCTTTGGGCCCAGTCTCCCCCTTCAATCCAATAGGTCCCATGATACCTTGCTTGCCGCTTTTTCCTGGAGATCCCATAATACCTCTGTCTCCTTTATCTCCAGGTCTTCCTTTCTTCCCTCGCGGTCCAGGTGGGCCGGGAGGGCCTATTCGACCACAAGGGCCTGCCAGATCCTTTGATTGACATAATTGCAGGCTACCATCCGACAAGAGCTCGTTGATTTTAAGCATCACGTCAGCCGTACGTTTTTCTTCTTTCGTCTTTTCAATCGAGTCTGCTTGTCTTCTGTTCCTATTAGATCTAACGGCGTGCAATTCTATCAGATAAGAAAACAATAGCCACAGTTTGGAGTGGTGAACAATTTAAATTTAATAAAGTACAAGTGATATAAATGTCAGCAATAATACATCCCATTACGTGTATTACCAAAACTCTATGAGGGATTTCTTGCTTCAAGACAAGGTAATGGCAATCAGAAAAAAGCATCATGGTTGATAAGGAAGGTAACCTGACAATACTGAGGAAATCAAGGCTGGTTTTACACGATTCTAGACCAGGCGGCCTTGCGAATATGAACCGACACTTCTGAATATATATATATTAAAATTTACGGCAAAACACTGCTAATTCCCGTTACCAGTAATTAAAAAGCGTCGTTTTAGCACATCG
>OMLO01002354.1_pt1 | contig 15213 bp, 11 predicted proteins | sample 1674811 | NCBI WGS metagenome assembly OMLO01 (sample SAMN06265003, study PRJEB25207) | coral metagenome | isolation source: Coral host | place: Mexico:La Bocana,Puerto Morelos, Mexico | collected 2008-11-13 | reverse complement strand
TCAGAATGAACTTTTGACACGCTTGGTGAACATCAATGTCGTGCATGTAAGTCTGCACGAATTTCCAGGTGGATGGATACCGAGTGAAAAGCAAACCTAGACGATATGCTTGGGAAACAAGATGCCCAATAAGGCATGCCCTTGCTGGATAATGTCGTCTCGAGTTAAAACCAAGGTGTTCGTGGCAGTTGAAAAGAGCTCGTGACTACAAATCTGCTAAAGTACTAGTGAACCAGGCATTGACCCCTAAGGCATCAAATATACATTAATTTTTTTTTCAATATTTACTCCTCACGTACGCTATCAACAAGGACCTTAGGAACGCGCATTGTCAGAGCTGGCAGAACTTTCTAACAAAAGTATTAAATGAAAAATTTTGAAAATAACGTGCAATGGATAAAACTCGTATCGCTTGTAACTATTATTCTGAAAACTCTGGTTTTGTTTTGTTCTGTTTTCTGGTTTTTAAAATGAAAAGCCTCCAGATAAGGGGTGGTTTGGAGAAGAACAATTGATTTCTGCGGAGGTTTAAGAAGGATTCTCTAGAACTAAGAGAGTCTAGTCTCTTGTTGGTACTTAATCTGTTTTATGAGCTCCATTGGCTACAAATGATGATTTCGAGCAGTCAATAAACAGACATAGTTTCACGTGCCTTTAACATAGCTGATGACAGCGCCTTGGAAAATCAAAATCAAAAGATCTGTTAATGTAACTCTTTGTCAACCGAATATAGAAGCGGCAGGCTAAATATCTTAAAAGCAATCAACAAAAAATCGTTGGTATGTAAAGATTAATATCGGAAGATATGGCCTAAAACGAAACTCAAAACCTTTTCCTCTTCCGGATGCCCTTAGTTAATTCGGACAGCATCTGAAGAAGCGATAGCGAGTGGCCGTTGATCTTGTTACAAGTGACTTATCTAAATGACATCCATTAAATTCCATAGAAGCCACCTGCAGAACTTTTTCGCGCGTTGGAGCTTTCCTGAGATACACCTACAATGCCGGATGGAAGTGGAAGGACCACTTCAATTCGCCACTCCAATTCCGTCCGTGACGGAAAATAGAACTTAAACACACAAACAGTTCAAGACAAGCAAGATGTATAATTTATCTAGTGACCTATTATTGTATTGACTTCTTTGTTTTACTACAATTACAATAAGGATTTTATTAAATTGTGCCCTCAGATTGCCTTAGAGGACCCCCAAATTATTTTTCAAGAGTACTGATTAAGCTGTTAAGGTTGATCCACTTACGCGTAGAATTTGGAAGCATTAACAAGCATTTGAAATAGGTTCCATCTATTTGCTCTGCATAACATCAAAGATACTCTTTAGGAAAATATAATACATCCTGACCTTTTTTCCTATTTAAAAAGCATGCATTTACAGTTCTGTGTCAGTGCGCCTCTTTGTACAACTGTTACGTTTGCTTTTAATGAACTGTACACATTTTGCTCGTATCCTATAACGATAAAACCGCCTCTACGCGGTTACGAAAAATTTGCGTTTCTCATTCTTGATCTCCTTGATAAATTAGAGAAATTTATTAAAAATATATTTTTTTTGTGATTTGTTTTCTTCTTATCCGCTACCGCTGGTATATAGTCTACAGTGTGCCGGCTTTTGCGTAATTATATCAATTTGAATTTTTTACACTAATCGCCTTCGATGAAAGTTAAAATAATTAGCGATAAATACCCGACGAATTTAACCAGGCTTGTGATCGCTTCAACATCTACTTGTTCTGGATTCTTAGTTTTTATAGTTCAAAGTCTCTCAACTGTAGCTACTCTTAGCAAATTCAGTTCAACTCCACAAACGTCTGATTCTCTAACTCAGTTCTGCGGCTGACCGATGATTTCCAAGTGTGTTGGAAAAAAGTGTTGTCCGCATAACGAGCCCCCGTTTAACGGAGGCGTTTGGGGCGCCACGGTTTGGTAAGTGAATGAGGGAGAAACTGTGGTGACTGGCAGCGTCGGAGAGGGAACATATGGCGGTGTAGAATAATAAAGCTGATCGTATACTGTACCGAAAATAATTGCTGGTACTCCATTGTACTCGATCAGCTGTATGGGTTGAACTGCTGGCTGAATCGACGGTATTTGAGCGTTTGGTGACTGAGGAACTGGCGACACAAGAGGAACTGTTTGAATCTGCTGAGCTGGGAATTGAGTGTTAAACCCAGTTGAGAAATTGCCAGGGTATTGATGCGATCTGTAGATCAGAAAAATATTGTTTGTCACATATAATGAACAGCTGCTCTTTGTATACCAAGCGTGAATTTGCCAGTTGGAAATCCACCCCTTACAACAGAACGTAAATTAGAGAGAAAAACATAACAGTTTGTACAGCAAATACGATCTTCTTCGAACATCCAGTTCAACAATTGGCGAAAAAACTTGGCATGATATTTGAAGGAATTGATTTAGTTCACGTAGGAAGGTTGCATAAAAGATATACAATTCATGAAAACAGTTCACTTTATTGAAGTTTGAACCTTTTGTTTAGCAAGATTAAAGTTGTAAAACTTACGGTAATAAAAATAAAGAATTTATGTAAGGTCATCATCAAAAAGAATGCTTTGAAAAGTTTTCGCGAAGGGAAATCACGATTTGTTTTTTGTTTAAATGTTTTGCCGGACACATGTGTGTTTATAAGTACCCTACTGGTAAAATACTTCGCGCATTGTAATCAAGGTTTAGTGAAGTTTGTCGTTATTAGTTCTTGGCCTGACCAATACAATGAAAAAATAATTGGTTCAAACCAGACGTCTTTGTTGTTCGTTGTCTGTCTTATACAAACAACCTTTCAGCCTTTGACGTTGGTAAAGTGCAATTATTAGAATAGTTTTAAAACTAACAGAACATTCTTGTCGGAGCCAGTAAGTACTCGCACGAGTATAAAGTAACTATTCACTGACTCCACGGTAAATAATTCATGATGTCTTCCTTAATTGTCGAATATAACAATAAACAAAATTGTGTCGGAGACTTTGACTCGGACGCCCATCACTTCGCAATTGAGATATCTTTGTTTCTCTTATAACTATTATTGTCAGTTGAAAGCATGTCATTTGTGTTGCTGATAAGCCGACGTGCGCAATATTAATTCCATTCTTTTCGAGGTAAACGTTTTATGGCAATGAAAATCAGTATATATAGCAACGTTGATTTGTTTAACTGTTCAAAAAACCCGTGGAAGATTTTTTGCATATTTAGGAGGAGTTTTATTGTTGCAAATTTCGTAAAAAAAGGTTCCTTCATGAAATGATTGTCAGAGCTGGTATAAAAATTGTCTTCCTTAACATTGAGGTCACTCAGATTAAAAATAAAAGTCGCATGCTTTTACGCGTGCAAAAGCTGTTGACAGCTATCGAATGGTATTCAAATCATTGGCAACCTTACCCCATTATGGTATTCTGCTTGTAGGGAAATCCATAACTAGACGTCGCATTCTTACCATTTCCTACCAAAAAAAAAAAATACAAAACGTCGCTTACATTTGTTCTCAAACAGAAATATTTACTCTTTCTACGTACCGTGGTGTTACTGATAGCGTCTTCATTTGACTCAGCGTTATTCAAGCGAGAAATAAAGGCAATAATGGGTTAGGAGAAAAATTCTTTGGGTCCTGTCGGTTAAAATAGAACGATCTCGTACATCAAAACGCCGGTATCGCGGTAACGTTGTACTGACCTTTACTACTCTTTGGTTTGGCGCCGAGGTAGGCCAAATTTACGTTTGCCGTTCTTCCATCGATAATCGGCCTCTTATCTTTAATGGCCTTTTCAGCGCACGTTTTGTCGTGAAACGTAACCTAGAAACAGAGAATCGTTTAGCAGGAATTCTGACGAGGTGGGAGATAATAACGGTACTTTACCAAGACCAAACCGCAAAAGCAGCGATACTTACAAATCCGTATCCTTTTGAATGTAGAGTTGCCCTGTCTCGAATCACTACAGCCTCTTTGATCTCTCCAAACTGTAGGAAAAACTTTCGTAGGGATTCATCGTCTGAATCGTATGGAATGCCTCCGACGAACAGTTTAGTTAGTCTGGTGTCTTCGGGACTGATCATCTCGCCTTCTTCTTTCCGTATCAACCGCGTCTGATCTTTAAGCTGACTTTGCAACTGGAGTCGACAGGATTCCAGTACCTTGAGTGACTGATTACCGGCGCCGCTAGGGGTCTTTGTTAAATATGCAATTTACAGTTTTTGTGTGTACATATAACTAATTTGCACGTGTATGATGCGTTATAATAGTGCTTGTCTACCGAGTCCCTTGAGTCAGCCTTACGAGATTAAGGCTTAACCAATGATTTTACGGTGGCTTTCTTAAAAAGAGTCCTGTGGGACGTTTGATTGATGGAGCGTCGAAATCCGAGCTAATTAACGATTTTAAATCCCCTCTGACAAGCTTGGTTTTTTGAGACAGCCAAAAAGCGCTGGTGATAATTATGATATGAACTTCTTTGCACCCTTGCTCTCGTAACAATAGTTTGGACTTGACCAGCGGAATCTGGGTTTCGCAATCGCGTTCGACATCACCCTGAGGCACTACTTAATGAAACACTTCTAAGCACCTTTCAAAATACAATGTCCCTCTTGTTATGCTAATGTTACTTTCCGAATCACAAGCATCGCTGAAGCAAAACAATGTCGTGAAATGAGTACCACAACAGCAATCTTAAAAGTTATCTTGCGTTCTTAATTTCTCAAGATCGTGACGATTGAGCGGAACGACAATTTTCTCGAGCCGGCTTTGAATCTGCTCCCAAGAGGTCACGTTCTGGAACTTTGCATCGCTATGTACTGTTAAAAAAGCTTTAAAATCAATTCTAAATACACTCCTTAATTAGATTACATAAGCTAGGAATCTTTCTGTTCCGTATTTCCCTCAATTCTGCCATACAAATAATTTGGAAAAGTTTAAGACTCGTTCGTGACATAGTGCACGCTCGCGCATTTTCACTCTAGGCTCTATCGCCTTAAGGAAGTTGTTGATTTTAAATTCATCGCGATACCATACAAATTAGCCAGCAAACAATGTTTTTCTTACAATTGAATACTCTCGCGAAGTATTTATCAGCTTACAATATAGTTACGTGTGCATGCCAAGTCGGCTTGAGGGCCCACATCTGAATGTGAAGGACGCTTAAGAGCCTGCCGACATGCTGTTCATACGGGTTTCGGAGTTATGGTAATGCAACTGTTTGTTTAATAACCCTAAATAATAGAAGCAAATATTGTCTGAGTACTTTGTTTGTATTAAGTTCGTTTGTGTCTCTCGTTTTGATGATGTTAGCATACGGTCATCGTTAATCTTCGGCCCCCGCGCAAAACTGAGGCGGCGGAGTGAACACGTTTAAGAGGAATTCAGGTCTGTCATTTCGATGGAAGAAGACATGAAGAAAATCAGTGAAATATTACCATGCTTCTTTTGAGAATGCCGTTGGAAACAAGGCTTGAAATGACGGGGATCTTTGTTTAACACTTGAAAATAGTGTCAAGTCATAGTCACAGCCTGCCCACACCAAAGTTTATCATTACTCATGTCGCACAATATCTGAACCCTTTCGTCAGTTTATTTCATATGTATTTGCGATTTTTCACCATGATGCACGGAATGTGAAGATAGCTGGCATATCGCCTGCGAGCTTTATGGCAAAACCAGACTAATTGATCAGTTTCGCCTCAGGTTATAAATTCGGAGCCCTTTCCACGAATTTTTCGAAAGCCACACGAGTTTTTAAACTTTTTTTTCTCTTTTTCTGACCGCTTTTGTCCAAAGGATAAAATTCAAGCCGTGCGGTCCGAGAAAAAGTCATCTTGAAAACGGCCAAGACGTGAGGCGGGACGTGCATTAAGGGATGAAGGTTCGCGCTTTCCATAATTTGTTGACTTTGGCTCACAGATGTCATAAGCTTTTTATTGCGTTTTTATCGACTACAAAAGCCGGCTCTTACATTTAATCATCAAATAAGAATCTCATGCATGGCTATCGAGATCAAAGTCTTAAGGATCTGTATTATTGTCTTCAAGACGGCGTCTCATTTTGGCCCTTGGAATAATCATGCAGATGGAAACATAAAAGAGCTTTCTGGGCCCTTAAATTTGTGATGTGTTTTTTATAGTGAATAAGTTCAGTTTTCATGGTCTGCTTTTAAAACATGATCGAGTTACAGTAGGCAACGTGACACCATGAAGCAGACTTTAATTTATAAGCAATAGTCTCCAAACGATGTCTCGCATGAAAAAGAACAAAAACACGTCCACAAACAGAAAGTGTTTGCCATAGTTATTAATCTTGTGGCATTGGAATTTCCTAAAGTATTCCTAAATATAAGCAAATTAAACATCAATTTGTAACACGGGGCCCCGTGTCAGTTAAAATGTTTCTTTGCTGCCGAAGTTAAAGCAAGTTGGGCCGAGCTTGAAAACTGGGCGGAATTACTACCACGAATTTAGCACAACAAACAACCAACTCTTTGTGATGGTCTCACTTTTGAGTGAAGTTCTGATTTCTAGACGTCAGTTCACCTATGACCAAGTCCAATAATCGAGGAAACTAGTAGCTCCGGTCTCCAGCAAAGGCTTTTGAAAGGACTTAAAAAGGGTCGTGAAGTCATTATCGCAGAGGTTATAAGCAATGAGTTGTGAGTTTCATTACTAATTAGGGCCGTTATGTTGTAGAAAGCCAGACGCTGTAAAGCCTGCTGGATTACCTTGATAACTTCTCGTAATCCTGTCGGAACAACTGTGACGGCATTGTGTTTAAACTGATCGTTAACGGTTTGCTTTAGTTAAGATGTTTACGTCGTTATTTCTCAGTTTTAATTGCTTGTTGACAAAGTTAGACGAGCTTTGCAATAGAGGAAAGGAAGTGTCTGCTTTCATCAATACTATAATCAGACAATAAACAACGTTGCTTAAGAGGCAATATTTAATTCGACTATAGAATGCTTTGTAATCGCTACATACGAATACTTCGATCAAGCGTCAGTCAACAACTCGCCATTCCAGTTCTTCGATCGAGTCTTTCCGCGCAATCATTATGAAACAATCTTCAACCATTTCCTAATTCGGGAGATGGCTATTTTTCTTTACAAAATCTTTAAGTCCTCAAATTGGGTATAATACATTTTTAAGGTGTCCATGAATGGGATAATATTGTTTTTCTAATAAAAATTTGAGGACTGTAATGTGCAAGGATCTATTTCATACTGTTTTCAGAATACAAGAAAATCTGTAGCTCAAAAGCGATTTGTAGTTTAAACTGGCTGAAAAATCGTCTTTGTGGTGGCTACTATCTTGAACTCAGTCAGCTGTTAACGATTCAGAGAGTCCAAATTGTTTTGACTTAGGCGTAGCACTTCGTTCAAAGGTTATTTGTTTTGTCGGTAAAATTGAATATATGTTATGTATTAATATTCAGTTAAAGGTGGAATGTGCACCCTGCAGGAATGTTCGAGTTCCGTGCAGGTCACCACGTTAAGCTCTTCAGTTTGCTGATGTGAATGACATTAATACTAATAATTATAATAACTAAATTTAGACAGCGCAAATTTTATGTGAAATGGTCAAATGTATATGCGAGGCTGATAAAGGCGAACTTTCAACAAATGATTAACTCTAGTATACCATGATGATCGATGACAGTGTATGAATACTACCGTGTGTCACGAAAACAATATAGCGGCATGTCAATAAACATCTGCCATGGGGCCTGGTAAAGACTAGTACATTTGGTGATGCTTACATAACACAATATTTTGTTTTTATGCTAGCTTTCGGTATCCGCCATGTTGGATGGAGGTGTTTCCAGCTTAATTTGTTTGATTGTTTCGTTTAGTTATTTCACGTTTTCAACTGGCAAGCAATGAGTAGATGCGCACAAGATGATGCCCTACAAAGAATTCAGGAAGATTTTTGGTGACAAACTCAATTTTTTTACCACTAGGTTCCTACAAATCTTCTTTCACGTAGTTAGCTAGTGGGGTTCTGTCCTAGTGTACCGATTCACAAGAACCGATACAAAAGACCCGACAATGTTCAACAGCTAAACAAAGGTTCTTAAAGAAAGGAGTACAATGGCTATTCCCTCTGTGTACCGGTACACCAGGACACAACCGCTAGTGGCTTCTCCGTGGTGGCTAGACGTAGTCTATGGGAACGGCCCTTTTCTTGAGAGAAGAGTCAGCTTTAACAGGCTGGACATTAACATACGCGAAAAACGTTACGAAGTTAGTACAGTACGAAGAAACAAACAAGTATTCTCCGGAACAAGTTTGCTTGGTAAAAAGGAGCAGCTTACATGACGCCCTGTTTTAGCGAAGCGAAAGCTCTTCAAGGACGGGAAAAGTCTCCGAGGTCAAGACTCTCGATCTGTGAATTTTCGGTGGCTTAGTGGCTTAGTGGTAGTTTAACATCCTGGCACACACGTTACCTGTATGCTGCACGTATTCGTATGTACCAAATGTATCCGTATGTGTGCCCGTATGTTACTCGTGTGTTACTCGTCGTACTCAGTCGTGTGGTGTTTCAGTGACATTCTTTAACTAACAGTTAAAGCTATTTTCGTTGGTTTATTGTATAACTTGACACTACTCATCAACAAATACACTAAGTTTCAGAAAATCCTACTTTCAAAGTAGCGATTCTTTCATGAGGTCAACAGCTAATTAAGGTCCAAAAGTACGCACTTGAGAATTGCCTTAGACACAAATTCAGTGTTGGAGATCGAGTTTCAAAGCGACGGTGTACGAGGTTCATTAATTGTAAACGATTCTTTCGATTAAGTTTTAAAATATGTTTTGACAGTAGCCAAAATGTACGTACAGATGGCCTCTAAAACTATTGCAGAATCTTCAAATAGAAGTAGTCCTCAATTTTTGTCGCTCTTAGACGTAGAAGGCTTACTACGCGTACGTACAAAAATTCTTGAGTTACTGTTCTTGAACAAGCATGTTGTTAATGTTCATCAAGATGGCGGACCAGTTGAACACATGGTTATTGGACCATGAGCTAAAGGTGTTATGGGTAAATGTAACCCGCGTGACGCGTGACATGTGACAATTGAATAATTTACACAAATCACGTTAAGTCAACAAAAACTTCAAAACTTGCAGTAATCACGGTTAATTGTAGAATTGGAGATGTCTACCTGGATTAGTGGAAAAATGATATCAAAGGTTGGTTGCATGCAATGCTAATTACAAATTAAATAATAGTCCAATGCAAGATTTTAAAATGGGGATTCAGTGTCATACCGAAACAGGGAAAGTATACTATTCTTTGACAACTAATCCGTGCAAACAACTCGTAGTTACAAAACGATTGGTATTTTATTTTCAATGAATCCTAATCTATATTACATGTGGTATCAAATAAATTAGTTTTTGCACTTTATTTCTGTTCCTGTTTGCTTCTGTCGTATTCGCTGCAAGTACAATCTTTATTTACAGACAATAATGTGATTATTACTAAACAAACACTTTAATTAGTGAAGTACTGTAAGCTGTACGACTAAGTGTTTCTGTTATTAATACGGCTTGTATCTATAGAATTCTCGTCGGTAAGATGACGTTTGCACCTTAGCAACAGGTCGGAAATTGAACTGATTCGGGTGAAACATGGGTATTTTGAAAGAACGACATCGTCTAGATTGTGTTGGCTTGAATGCCGAAGGATTGTTCACGGACGCGGGTAATGTCCGGTAAAACTGGTCTGATCGGTTTGACTGCACTGCAAGTAACTCCTGCGCAAGGTGTCCAGTGTGACTGACAGGGAACTGTGGTCGCCTTGGTTGCCAAATCTCCATACGAAGTCTGCTTACCGATGTCCCTAACTGGCTTGACGGGTTGGTCTTGTGGATGAAAATGGATGCAGAATGTGCCTCTTCCTTTCGGGACTTTGCACGACGATTCTGAAACCAGTGCTGAAAGGAAATTATAAGGTTTAATTAACTGAATTATCAAACTCTACCATATTGACCTTAAAAATTCTCACCAAACGAATAACTTAGCTTCTAATGTTTCAAGACATTAACCGATCTTAACGCGTTCTTTTGTCTGGCTTTTCGTCGGTGGCTAGAAGAAATTAAAATTGATCTGCGCGTTTCTGACAAACTTGAATTGACAAATGTATAGGAAATTAGAAACTTTCCACAACCATTTTTAAAATGTCTTACGTAAACGCACAAATTTAGACTAATCCGTCATCGCGAACCATCTATTTCGTTTAAATTAAACCGAATCAAACATACTCACCTTCAAGCTCCTGGCCGATATCCCGAGTCTCTGCACCAGTTCCTCCTCATCTTTACTCATCAAATATGGCCCCCGCCGCTTATACACTCGTTCCAGCTCCCACACTTCGATCGGCGAGAAGGTCGTGCGCTTTCGCTTCTTCCTCGCTGGCTGTTCGGCATGCGGCGATAATTGATCGGGCTCGCTGTTACAATTGCTGGTGGAACTTGTATTGTTAGAACAAAGAGACGATTGTGGGCTGGCATCGCTGTAGCTGTGTTGAGGACTTGAAATGTGTACGCGAAGTTCAGAACACTGCGTGGTTTTCTCTGGAAAAAAAAAGTTTAAAACGAGTTTAAAACCATACGCAGATAAAGATCAGCAATCCAACAGCAACACTAGAAACTAGAGCGTTTTTCAACTGAGAGTTGTAAAACCGAAACCCAGCTAATTATTCGCCAGTTACACCACTCAGCCAATTTTAAACCGTAGTAAAGCCGAAACCAGAACCAAAGTAGTTGACGTATTACTTTCGACACTCAATTTAATTGACTTTATTTATTTAATTAAAAACCGCTTTAATCACCCTTACACAATGTTTTAAAATTAGTGTGAACAACAAACGCCCTTTATATTAGCTATTTGGTTCAGTCTTCGACCATGTGAAATTAGATTAATCATGCCAACAAGAAATCGTAAAAGTACTGGATGAAAACGCAACTTTTAAAATGCAAATTATAATCTCGTCCGTGGAGGGCAACTAAGGTTCTTAGTGTTTTGCTCAGTTTATGCATGAAATGGCAAATATTTTGTGTTATAGCCTCCAAATTTATAACTTTGACGTAAGCGATATTCACTGTGGTTCAAGTATCAACGAAGTACTATGAAGAGACACTCACCGTTGTATGGTAAATCTTGGTGTTTCGGATCGTCTTCTAGACCCAGGATCGCGCTGATAGAAAAGGACAGTGACTTGTTGGAGACTGGAGCCATGGGCATTGGAGTCAAAAGATGCGAGCGTCTACCAAGTAACGGATCTTTAATGGAAGCGATTGGGCAGAATCTGCTGCACTCCGTACAAGTTGTGTTTTTTTGCTACGTGCAAGAAAGGTGACGAGTTACTGTTTCATAAACCGTTTGACGGTTGGTTCACGGCAAACCTCATTTATAGTTCGTCAGCGGACAAACAAAGGCGGTCCGACAAAGACGCCGTTGTCTTGAAACTTTGCCGATAACTGGCGCATAATGGAAGTATTGAAAAAGAACGTACACCTCAATGGACGTCGATAATTATTGATAATGAACCGAATTCGGCATTCAACCTGTCAAGTTGCAATCGTTAAACTCAGTTCAGCGTTCCTTTTATGTTCCGTCGCAACGCAAATGGCGGGACAAACTGTAAACAAATTGTTTTTGTTTATTAAAACTCGACGGCGTTTCTAAAATAGATAAAGCGCGCGCTTATGTAATCTGCCGGTCGTGTCTTTGAAGATTTTTGAGTTGAAAATGATATAACCAAATTACCTTGTTACCCCCACCGACGCAGCACCACAGTTTCTTTAGAAACTTTCACGCTTTATTCTTTGAAGATGTTGACCATTTTATAGCGCCAAATTGTTAAGTGTAGTTGTTGTTAGAAGTTTGTAAAGTGTTAATTGTCTAAACTGTTGTGTACCTCATTTTAAAGTAGACTTTTCCTTTTCCCTCCAGCATTCTAATTTCATTACATGAAGCGATGAACTAAAACTAAATCAAGATTTCTTAATGTATCGACGATGACAATATACAAGTGTATTGGGTTATACTCGAATGGAAGTAAACTGAGACTGAACGTAAATCTCAATTAGAGCCGAGCTAAAACTCAACTGTATCCATAATAATTTTTAGGACTTTGACGTATTTGCTGAAGTGTATATATACCTCCTGCCAGGTACGTTAAGTTTTCTATTTCCCGAGTTGTCCGTAATATAATATACACTTTGTGTAACGCTGTTCCTCAGTCGTTCTAACTTGAATGAAAACATCTTGGCTTGTTCGCATTTTGAATGTACTCGTGGGAAACTCGTGGGAAACTCGTGGGAATATGGGAAACTGGAACGATATCATCAACACTTCATCTAATTTTTTTTTAGCCAAGTTAATCTAAAGGCTTTTGGACAAACAAAAGAAACGGTTCAACTTGTCGCCAAAATGAACTGAACTTATATTCGGCGCAGTTGTATTTTTGTGTTATTGCTACACAGTCGGCGCACTATACACTTTTTCTTCGTTCGTGTTTAAGTTTTCATTCGCAATTTCTAGTCACAATTACAAGGTTTGTTTTCTTTAATATATACATAAAAGTCAGTTCAAATTCTTCTGCGGGAAAAAAAGAAAAAAAAGACAAAGGCAAAGACAAGAAAGCACTTGGTGCTTGACAGTGTTCAGAGAGTGAAATGTCTCTATCTAACAACAAACATTTCCCCCTCCCGGGAACGTACCTTACAAAGCCCTTGGCAATAGCAGTCTCTCAGTTTTTTCTAGGAAAGCTAATATTTTGGTGAAATATAATGCTTAGAGTTACCAAATATGGTTTGGAAATAGAGTTTTAGCTTGACGTTATAAAAGATTAAATAATTCATGACGTCACATTTTTATTGAGATCGCAAGAACAATTTTTTTTCGAACTATACCAGGCCCCTGTTGTTCAAAGGCTGGATAACGCTATTCACCGTATAAATCGCTATCCAGTGGATTAGCGTCGACAAAACAAACTGCACTATTTACTAGATAGGGATTTATCCGATGGACTGAGCGTTATCCACCCTTTGGACAACTGGAGCCAGATCATTTCTTGCTATTTGCGGAAATAGTCAGTGTGGTTATCTACTGAATCATTGGAAAATGCAATTCAAGAGTTTTCATTGGCTTAGACATCATGATACGAGCCTTAAAATCATGCTCTACGAATGTGTTACAGGGCTTTCTTAATTTTAGTTTAGGTTAGTTTTCTATATTTTTGGGGCGTTTTAAATAAAACAATTATTCCACTTGCGCTTGCAGGATATGAAATGATTAAAACCACTAGGCGCTACCCGTTGGCTAAGTACCATCTCTTATCCAACGCGCAGTTTTTGAATAATTGGTAATTACTGATGCTTTTTCCACTACTTCTCATGGATAACGGCAATGCGTCTGTTGATATCACAGATGCACGCATGTATAATATTGACGCAGATCGCCCGATTTAACTGGCTTTGTCATAAGAAGAAATTTCCCATATGTTAAGAGATTTGCAAACGAGGCCAGCAAAGCGACAGTGACTTCATAAAGGACTTTATGTAGTCACTGATGCAAGCTGCACGATTAGCAATGAGTCGACTCTAAACAGACGGAGTTGGAAAAGGATAGTCAAGCAGAGGTAGAGCGACAGTCAAATTATTTCCCATTACACTTGTTTTATTTCCCATTACACTTGTTTTATTTCCCATCATAACCCTTACATGTCAGCTTTACAAAGAAAAACCAGCTTAACAGTGTCCCCTTTGTAGCTTTTACAAAAATTGCTGCACAATTAATAATATATTGCCGTAATCATTGTGTGAAATGACAAATTATGTTTTATGCATTACAAATTTCCCATTTGAAAAACAAACAAAACCACCGACAAAAACATGGCCGCTCCCCCTTATTATTGTGTACTGTGACTCTTTATTATGAAACCAGGTTGAAAACGATCTAACGAAGACGTTTTAGGTTTGAATGCCGTTTGTCATCCAAGACGGTAGATAATATGGATAGGTGAGATCGCCATTATCCAGTCGCTTCTTGTTCTCTCTTTCCAAATCAGACTGAATACGTCCCCTCAACGTTTCATAGTGTTTCTTGACAATGTTCTTTCCATCCTCGTGTGGTAGTTTGTCGTAGTAGTCGAACAAGAAATCGTAACGGAAAGATGCCAGTGCATTGACGAACGCACTCTGGAGCTGAAAAGTTAAAAAATAACAAGCTATTCATTAGCAGATCTTCGTAACAGGGTATAACAATATAGTATCTACAGCGCCAAATACAAAGGGTGCAATTTTTGAACCCGTTTAACCCGGGTCAAAAATCTGAAATATATTTTCATTATCATTCTCTGTGGGAGGCGCGGTGGCCTCATGGTTAGTGCGATCGACTCCAGATCGAGTGGTCCGGGTTCGAGACCTGGCCGGGGACATTGCATTGTGTTCATGGGCAAGACAATTTACTCTCACAGTGCCTCTCTAGATCTCCACCCAGGTGTATAAATGGGTACCGGCGAATTTAATGCTGGGGGTAACCTTGCGATGGAATAGCATCCCATCCAGGGGGGAGTAGAAATATTCCTAGTCGCTTCATGCTACAGAAACCGGGATAAGCTCCGGCCTGATGGGCCACTTGGCTCATATGCAGACTTTAACTTTACCATTGCCATAGGTATACTTTGCAATCAGATGTGAAATTGGGTATGTTGTTGAGATGAAAGTATTTTTCCCGTTTAAAAATCAGGAAAGTTGAACCCTTATCAAGTTTTTACGCAAATGAGAGCCATTCCTAGGTGGTTGAGAATTTTTTTTCTATTTTGAGGCACATTCCGGTAGGTTTGGATTACGATACGAAAGATCACTGACAAACTTACAGCTGCCGTCTCTCTGTTTGGTAGCCGGTAAACCGAGAACTCCCCTTCCGTCACTCTGGTGTCATTGTAAAGTTTGGTTGGCGTGTTAGGAACGTACTGACCGTAATCTGCGAGCTCGTAGTTTAGCGCGGTGTGCTGGATGGTCACGTGACAAATGAAACGGCTGACAAATTCACGAAGAGCTTTCTTTGACTTTATTTCCGGGGGTAAACCCTCTATCTGTTGAAAACGAAAAAGGTAAACACGCTAATATATATATGTTATTTACCGGCTGGGAGGTCCGTATCGTGAAAAACTGTGACCGAGGTCTTGAAAATGCTGCCC
>OMLO01002352.1_pt1 | contig 15217 bp, 8 predicted proteins | sample 1674811 | NCBI WGS metagenome assembly OMLO01 (sample SAMN06265003, study PRJEB25207) | coral metagenome | isolation source: Coral host | place: Mexico:La Bocana,Puerto Morelos, Mexico | collected 2008-11-13 | reverse complement strand
TGGTGAGAGGAACTGGGTTGGGTAACTGAAAAACAGAAAAAAAGGAGGGGCAAGTCTTGAACCCATGGATGCATCAACATGCGCTGTTGTCAATCAACAGCTCAAGTTTCCACATCTCACTCCTTTTTTCATTCCATATCAAATGGGAAGCTTCACAAGGTTTGGAAGTCAGGCTGTGCATCTGACTCCAAATTGTTCACCCAGTCTTTACACCCATGTACTGCATCCATGTGCGTTCCTCAAACCAGCAGATATTTCCATGCAGATTCTGGGGTACCACTAGCGTGCCATTGTAGCAGTTGTTGAAGAATCTTTGGAAAAAGGTCAGTCCCTGTAAGTACCAATCGTCTGGTAGTGTCAGGGAGCTGATGCAGGAATTGTATGGCACTTACTTCCTGCACATAAATCTCCATGATTTTGCTAGATAACCAGCGGCCTCTTCTCCTAACCATCTCACTGTCCTCAGTGACCAACATCATCCATGAGGCGCCTCCAGCCCTGAGGGAACCCAGGTCAAGGCCTTTTGAAAGGCCAGCAGGAAGCTGATCCAATTTCACAGCAGCTAAAAGACGTTGAAATCTATTCCGTAGAGTCTGTGGGGAAAAACTCCACAAACGTTCATGCTGCTTGAGGTCTTGAAAGGATAGCTGTATCACTTGCAGTAGTTGCGGATGGTCAAGCCGCGCAACCTGATGTCGAGCTGCTCTGAACCTGGTTTTAGGCTCCTCAATCTGAAGTAAGGCATACTGGATAGTATACCCCAGATCCTTCGGCAAAACAAGGTGCTTCCGATAGGCTTTCAAAACTTCACCAATTCTCGTAAGACCCCCCCAGGACAATGCAATCAAGCCTGCCACTCGATTCCAGCCCCACGTGAAAGCAACGACGATAAGTGCTGTAAGCACCTGCCACGGAAGCGCAACGTGGTGAACTGGGGGTTCTTCTCGCAACCATGTGAAAGCCAGATTCCAAGCACCCTGTAGCATCCTCTTCAAACTTGGTCTCTTAGCTCCGACAGCATTGACAACTTCACTGTAGTGCCCGTAAGGCCTGCCAGCATGGTACATGGCACGGCCGTACCTTTCCAGGAAAATGTTGATGGACTCAATGTCTAATCCTTTGGGGTCAAGTAAGGTGTCGAGGTCTGTCCCTTGCGTTCTCAGCCAGTCATCAAAAGCCTGCAGAAGTTTCTCCCGAGAAGCCCGGGTTTGTGCAAGAACTGGTCGTCCTTCTTCAAGAACCATCCCTGCTCGTTGCTGTTTTCTCTTGCGATCCCCCCCGTCTCGAGGGAAAAGTGATCCATGGCTTCGGACATCCGGGGCAGCTGAAACTAAAGGTGGACTGAGGCCATTAACAAAACTCCAACAGGCAAAACAACGACGACCAACCAACGGACAGTTTGACAAACAAACAAAGACACCGAGGACACTAACAGGCAAAACAGAACAAGGAAAAAGTCCACCAGAGCCAAAGCCCAAGCCACAGAAAATCCACAAGGAGAGAAGCTTCGGGACAGCGAAGCGAAAGCCGACAGAGCTAGAGAGAGAAGTTTTGTGGGGCAGAAACAGTGGCCATTTCCTGCCCCGCAAAACCTGGAGGCTGCAGACAACAGAGGCTGCGAGAACATAGAGGCTGCAGATCACAGAGGCTGTGAGAACACAGAGGTTGCAACCAGTGATGAGAGGGAGAGGTCCCTCCCCAGGGAAACCGAAAGTAGCGTCGAACTCCAGATCATCATACCTCCTTTTTCGGGCTGCCTCACTCCTCCATGAGAATGGGTAGGCATCATAGGCATAGTGTGCAAATCTCCAACTGCACTTCGAGCTGAACCAAGGGGGAGAAGATCCAAGTAGCAGCAAGGTGAGCCTAGCCCAATTGGCTGCAAACCTCCTTAGGTTGGAGACGACAGCTAAGTCCAAAGCTTCGGTAAGGTTGAGGCCCTTGAGGATAGATCGGGATGATGGCGAAGGGATCGGCACATCCCTGGTAGGGTGATCTGACTTGTTCAGCCGAGTGGGAAAGAAATGCAGAGCCGGGTAAAGACACCCGACAGTCAACGTGGCTCCAATACGTCGAATCGAGGGGCGAAGTCCATAGGAGGGGCTGCGGCCCTTTACAATTGCAGAGATTGCGACATGAGAATCAAGGCCAGCAACAAAGCGGGACTTAGGAGAGCTGACTGCAAGATGGTAGGCCAGGCGTCCGAAAGCAGCGGCCTCTTTGATGTTGATGTGAGGATTCCTCCTCCACCTCCAAGATGAAAGAGTCTTCCACTGGAAACTTTCGGCAACATCGTTCGAGATAAGGGATTCAAGTCCATCTGAAGAAAAGTCACGTCCCTTCTTGGCTGCTAGTTTGATCCACACAGCTCTAGCAATTTCAGAGGCAAACAACCTGGCCAAGTCATCAGTGTAGGTTGCGCTGGGTTTCGTGAGAGATCCGGCAATGGGGACGTGGCTGTGGTCCCTGGTGCATGGGAAGTTCATCCTCTCAATCTCAATGTTGCATCCCAAAATTCTGAACTCCTTCTGGTGGGGGCTGCCGAAGTTGCAGCTGGCCAACCAAGTCTCATCTGCTAGAAGCATGTCGAGGAAGTAAATCCATTCCCTTAACCAAGCCATTTTAGACCTACGAGGGGTCTCAAGAAGTCCAATAGCTTGGGTTCGAGCTGCAACGAACATGGAGGCCAAGGATCTCAATGCCAAAGTGGTGCCGAGGTGAGTCCGCCTTTCTGTCGGTTTGAAACCTCTTGGACAAGAGTATGATCGAAGGCACGGATGAGCAGCAGCTGAAAAGGTCGTACATGGGGGGCAAGGAAGAAGCTATCAAGTCTGCCCTGCTCTAACATGAAGCAAATCCAAGAGAAGATGCGGAGAAGGCAAAGGTCAAAAGCAGGTGATCTGTCAATGTCAATGACCGGACCAACTGTGAGGCCCTCCTCTGCTGCAAACTTTGCAATCTTCCCAGCGCCACCACAGACTTCAACAAAATGGAACCTTAGGGCAATAGGCTTGGAAGGCCCGACTCGGCCATCTTCAACTTCCGGCTCCCAATCAGCATCTATCTGGGACAGCAACGCCTTCTCACGGGACAGCATCCTGCAGTAGCCTCCTTTCTTCCTTCCAGTTCTGTGCAAAGCTCTGGCCGTGTCAATGTCGGTCTCAGTACTAGCTATTGCCCCCTTAAGGTCAGAAGAGTCTGTTGCAAAAACCTCTGTGAGCAATGTAGCCGAAATGTCAGAAGAGATAAGTGGAGCCAGCACTGATAGGATGACTAACTCCTGAGAGACAGAGCGGGTCAAATCCAAGATACGAGGATGAGCTTGGTCAACTTGGGACATGTCCGTGAAGCGATGGACACGATCCAGGATTGCCATCAGCGGACGGCGATACATCAGGCATGAAGTCCAACCACCAATCAGGCACGCATGTAGGGCATCAGTGGTGGCTCTCCTGGAAGAGAGCCTGAGCGAAAGGAACGACAAAGCCAAACGTTTGGAAGCAGGTGCAGCAACCGTGGTGATGCCGAGCTTGCGAGTGAAGTCTGATGAGTCGATCTCAGCTCCTGCTACCTTGGCAACCTGTTGGTCAACAACATCTTTCTCGCTAGATCCAATCAAGCCTTCTGACTCGTAGACCTTCTTCGCGACCTCAAATCTCTTCCTTGCAGCAGATTGGCGGCCATTCTGCATTGCTGGAACATCCTTCTCGATGGAGACCGAAAAGAAGTCGTCGATCACCAGCCCCTGAAGGCAGCCACTTCCTCTGAAAGGCCTGGTAGATGTCAACTCCTCCTCACCACAAAGAAGTCCATTCCTCTTGAGTAGGTTGGAGTGGCTTTGGGTAGCTATCTCGACACCAAGGTGGTCACCTTGGATGACACTGTTGAAGCAAGCATGCACCTTCTCAGGGATCTTAGAGCCACCAGAGGGAATAGGCCTCCCCCCCAAGAAGTCACCAACTGCTTCTCGAGGTCCACGTTTCTTGCTCTTCTCAATCCTGCTAACCAAATCCTTGTAGGCCTGGGTGTGAACCAAGGCGGCTGTAGAGAGCGGAGGCCACAAAACATTCGACTCAGCTCTAGCCTGCGTCACCTGAAGTTGATGATAAAAATCTTTACGATCAGACATGCAGACGGCGACCTTCTCACATAGGGGATTGACTTCAAGAACCGTCAGTTGATGGCCGCATGGGAGCGACCGTGATGGCCCAGGAAGGTAGGCCTCGATCTGGTTGCGTCCACGCTTGTCTCCAATCTGACGGTCCTGAAGAGGACCTTTGTAGCAATTGAAGACCCTCAGGCAGGCAGGTTTCATCTCCTCTGGGACCTGAGTAGTAGACAGGTGAAGAAGTCCTCTGGCGTCCCAAATCTTTGCGAGCTCCAGCACCTTCTGAGGATCCTCCTTGTCGAGGTTGGGAAGATCTGATTCATCAAAAAGGGAAGTCCAAAGTAGCACACTGGGTTCAACAAAAGGCAGCCACAAAGAATCATCCAGATAGCTCGATGGATCCCAAGTAGCACAGCCGGTCAACTTCAATCGTGATGGGTCAAGGGAACGGTAGGGCAAAAGCTCTTCGGCTCTCGTAGTGTCAACTTGAACTTCACCAGGAGGTAAGTTGTCGGCTCCATTGAAACCTATCTCATAGGCATCTCCTGAAAGACCTCGAGTGGTGAAGAACTCACTGAGGTCTGCAAGCATAGCAACAAGGGCAGTGGAACGTCGGCCGCTGGCAGGGACATGTATCTCCCCTGCACAGTTACCGAAAGCCTTAAGTAATCCTCTCAAGTTTGACAAAGCAACTTTCTGGGCCGGGTTTGGAACAAAGGACAGCTTGGCCAAATCCACAAAGTGAAAGTCGTCATGAAGGAAGTTGAGAGCCATGATGAGGACATGAAATGCTCGATCAAAGTCAACACGACGACGATGCCTCGAAGAGCATCGTGGGGGAAGGGCCTCAAAGATTCCACACTTCGGCACAGGCAGAGGAAACAAAAGCTTTGCAGGAGCTTGGCTATCACTCCTGGAGATATGGAATGTACGAAGCAAAAAGGCACTGAACGCAGTGCGTGAAGACAAAACTGTTCGGGGCAAGGAAGCACACCATCTCCGAAAAGAGTAGGATTGCAAGAAAGTCCATTCAGAAGAAAGTCCATCCTTTGACTCACCAGCTTTGCAGACATAGGGTCCGGAACCTAAGCTGGGGTGAGCCTCCTTGCGAGGTGAAAGCGGGTCAAACGAACGAAGTCCACCATCAGGTCGGGAAGGGCTCATTGACCTTCCCCTTCCTTCTTTGGCTTCTTCGGGAATCTGGTTCTCTTTGGGGCTGGCTTGTCCTTCTCCTCCTGGGGTCTTCGGGGGTGGACGTGGTGCTGATGTCTCGGCACGGCGGGTGGAAATCACATCCATCTCCTTGACAAACGCCAGGGCAGACGTTGCCCAAGGCTGGGGGCATAACGGAGCAAATGCTCTGAGCCGAGGATTGGCACTTGAAGTCCGAGACGTGTAGAGTGCCTGGGGAGGTTCTTCTTGTAGAGAAAGAAGAAATGCGAGGTCCCATTTTCCCCCGTCGAGGCTGGCTTGCTCTAGGCTTACCAGCGTAAGGGCCAGCAATTCTTGAGCTCCACCATGATCCTTCGCCACCATAGCGTCTCCAATCTGCGCCAACAACCACATGAGGATGGCATACTCCTTCTGACCTGCAAAACCTCCTTGCTTCTCCAGGTACTTGCTGAAGATGGCTTTCTTGGGAAGGTCGTCTAAGGTTCGCGGCAATGGGTCCAGTGGCTTGATCCGTCGAAGAGCTAGTTGGGCAACTTGAAGAAAGAAACCTCCTGACCTGCTTGCCAGCTCCTGTTGAAGCCTCTCTCTCTTTCCAGCTCCTTTGGTTGACAGTGCACTCGTCGATGATGATGCCAGGTCGTGAAGCGGGTCTTGAGCTCCCACCAGATGGGCCACCAAAGCATTCATGGCTTGACTTTGCTGCAGTATGGCCTGAGTCATCGAAGGTTGAGCCGCCCGTCCAAAAGCTCCTGCTAGATCTTCCACAGGAAGGTTGGGGTCGTCGAGCTGTTGCACATCCATCTGCGGTCCGACTGGAACAACCGTTGGAGTGGCTTTCACTTTCGGGGATGGGCCCACAACTTTCATGAACTCCTGCAAGCTGGACTGTCCTCCGGTCACTGGGAAAGGTTGACGGTGAGGAGGAGGTTCTGCCTTCTGAACTGGGGTGGCAGCCATGGCACCCTCGAATTGGGCTTGCTTGTCCTTCAAGGCCTGGAGCTCCTGCACCAGAGTAGGCAAAGTGCGGGACAATTCGGAGATCTGATCTGCCAATGCTGCGGTGGTAACTCTTTTGGGCTTGGTCTCCTTCTTGGTTGGAGGGACTGGGGTCATAGGCACCTGCTCCTCCGCAGAGTAAAACTGGAGACGTCCTGAAACTTCTTCCGTCATCCACTCCAAGGCCTGCTGAAGTAGGGGACTCGACATAGGCATAATCTGAGGAGCATCGTCCAAGAAAGACTGGATCATCTGGGTGTCGGTCGACGGGTCGTACTCCTTCAAATGCTGAAAAACTGACATGTTGAAATCCACCAAGACTACAGGCACATCGGCCTCTGAGGGAATCTCTGTTCCGTTGTCGTCCTCCTCCACTCCTGGCAGTTTCAAAAGGCGAGACGGTCCAATCACGGCATCCTCCGAAGCTTGTAGACCCTCCTCCAGCTCTTTCTCCGGGATGAAACCCACGGGAACAGCCAGTAGGATCCCACCACGCCTTTTGGCCACAGGGATCACAAACGCTTCTTCCGTCACCATGAAGGCATCTCCAATCGGCCACGACAGGAGATAGAGACACGCCACCTCTTGTTCTGCCAACACCTTGATCTCGTTGATGGTCGTCATTGCTCCGCTGGTAGAGCAATACCAAGGGCAGAGCAGTAGACTTTGGCTTCTGCAAGGCTGGGGAAGGAATGAGACAAGGAAGAGGAATCCTTGAATGAAGGGATGATACGGAAGTATTCCGCAGAGGAAGACACCCTTGTTGGTCGAAGAAGTCCAGGGGCCTTGAGAATGATGTACACCACAGCACGAAGAGCAATCTTAGGAGTAGGACGGGGCTTGCTGACACGCCCTTCCAAGCACGCTTTTGCCCACAACCCGGCTTCCCAGGCTCGTTGAGCACGAGCTTTGACCTCAGCGGGGTCACAGCGCAATGAGGAGCACAAGTCCAAACAGTATTGAGGAGCTTGAGTGAGCTCCGAGGCCACCTCGTGGTAGCTGTTGGTGGAATAATCGGTAGCAGCAGGTGAAGGAGGAACGTCCCTCCTTGGCAGACGAGGTGGTGTGGCAGGAGGCTGAGCCTGAGCAGAAGGGGCGGACAACAAGTCCCAAGAAGATGATCTAGCCTCTAAGTCCAAGGGCAGATCAGATGAGTTTGAAGCTTGAGCAGCTTCCAGATTGTTGAGGGCAGCCTCAAGGGAGCTGGCAAGAGCACGCAAGCCCAGGATAGCAGCACGAACAGCCTCAGTCAGTACGAGCAGAGCGCTCATGCAAATACCCAGCCAGACGAAGAGAAGATGGCCGCTTGGGGACCAGTGGAGGTTCAAAGGTCTGAGGGAACAAGGTTTGGCGGAAAGTCCAAAGGAAGGCTAACAACGAAAGAGCACCAACACCAAAACCAGAAACAAAGACAGAAATCAAAAGGGGACCAGAAGCAGAACAATGAGCAGGACAACCAAGACCAAACCACCCAGACGAAGAACCAATCCACAACAAACGAATGACCTCAGCCACTATAGGGGGCATTCACCTCAAGTCTTGAACCCATGGATGCATCAACATTCGCTGTTGTCAATCAATTATATTAATTATATTATATTTCAATTATTTACCCACTCAAGCATCCTTCCTTTTTCCATTCAGCGTATCAGGTTCTGCCACAGCTTGATCAAGAGCTGAAGGTCCATATTGTACCACGGGCTTCAAGAAGGGGTGGAAAAAGAGGTGGACCACAGATTGAATCAAGTCATTCTTTACCTCCAGTGATATGGGTGGGCAGGGAGGGAACCTTGAGCAGGAAAGGTCAGTGTGCAATCGAGGGTATCAAACACCCACTCAAGCGTCCTTCCTTTTTCCATTCAGCGTATCAGGTTCTGCCACAGCTTGATCAAGAGCTGAAGGTCCACATTGTACCACGGGCTTCAAGAAGGGGTGGAAAAAGAGGTGGACCACAGATTGAATCAAGTCATTCTTTACCTCCCATCTTACCCCCATCTGCTCAAGTCATCTTTCAGCTGGAGTAAAGTAGAAACCAAATATTGTGAGGTATTTTTGCCGACTCAAGAGAGAAAGCTCGATTCAAAACAGCTGTGAAATGTGAAGCCAACTCAATCACCTTCTGTCTTGTCAAAGGGTCAAGATGCTGCAAGTAGATGAGGCTTCCAACTTCTTGCACATAAACTTCCATGATCCTTTGATTCTGCCATCGTCCCCTGCGTCGGACTATGTCACCACTGTCGGTGACTTGCATCAACCATGAAGCTCCTCCTGCTCTCAGCGACCCCGGATCTAGTGCTTTCATTCCTGTTGAGTGCACTGTCGGTAAGCCAATCGCAGAAAGAACTGTTTTGAATCTGTTGCGAAATGTCTGTGGAGAGAATGGCCAGATGTAACGTGTTGGCGGCAATCTTTCAAAAGCCAGAGTAGCAACTTGGAGGAGGTCTGGAATATCCAGCCTGGTGCTTTGATGTCTAGCTGCAGTGAATCTCGTCTTAGGCTCCATCAATGAGACCAAACAGTAGGGCACTGAGTTGCCACAGTCAGATGGAAAAAGAAGGTTTCTCCGCTGAAGTCCAAAAATCTCACCAGGTCGAAGTAACGAACCCCAACCAATTGCTAAGGCCCCTGCAAATGCCACCCATCCCCACATAAGGGACGTCGCAATCATCGCCAACACAACAACCCCCGGCATAGCTACATGGTGTTGTGAAGGCTCCTGTCTCATCCACGCGTAACCCAAATCCCACGCTCCTTGCATCTGACGTCTCAGTGAAGGCCGTAGAGAAGTGATGCTGTTAATCGTCTCAGCATACTGATTGTACGTTTTGCCAGCTTCGAACAACTGTCTCCCAAACCGACAGAGCACAATGTTGATCTCTTCGACCCATGAATAGCTGTTCTCCAGAAGGGCATCTAGGTCAATGCCTTCCGCTGCAGCCCAAGCTCGAAAAACCTTCAGATACTTTTCACGTGTTGACCCTGTCAAAGGTTGGACAGGCCTTCCCTCAGGCAGCGGTCCTGTTTGCAATCTGATCCCAGCACGTCTGAACTCACCTGCAGTAGTAGGTTGAACAGGCATAGCCATGGCACCCCCGACCGAGACGAGACAAGACAGACACGGACAGGAGGAACAGAATAGAACAGCACAGCAGAGAGGAAAGAAATCCAGATCCGAGACGGGGCACACACAGTTGGTTGAAAGTCCACAAGCAAACACGGCACAGAGAAAAGCAAGGAACGACAACGGAAAGTGATGGGAAATCCAGGACGAACGCAACGTAGAAAGCACACAACCCTGGTAGCTACGAGGGGGGCGACGACAAGGGCCCTCCCCCGGAAATCCAAGAGTGGTGTCGAAATCCATCTGCACGAAAGGGTTTCTGAAAGAAGTCCACCTGCTCCTATAGAGACTGCGGTCTTTCCACTTCAAGACACACATGCCATTCATCCTCAAGACGAGCCATGCCCAGTTTGAAGCCCACCTTCTCAGCTTGTGCATCAAGAAAAAGTCAAAAAGCTCTTCACGAGAAAGCCCTGAAACATCTATTCCGGCTGAAGCTGTGCGAAGGGGGCGATCCCTGGTAGGATCATCGGATATGTTTAATCTGGTAGGGACGAAGGCAATATGCATATATAAAGCAGCCGCAACACAAATGGCGTTGAGACGGCGGAGGACTGTGCTCAGGCCCAACGACGAACTGCGACCCTTGGCGGTGGCACCCCTGACGACGTTGCTGTCTACCAAGACCGAGAGCCTAGTTGGGTAAGCTAGCTTGGTGCACCTCTGAGCCAGCCTCAGCAATGCAGATTCTTCCAGGATGTTGATGTGGGACTCTTTTCTGAAACTCCAGGCCGAGTCCACACTCCACTGCCCCGAGATGGCCAGATTGTTGATGGCACAACTTTCAAGACCCTTTGCACTAGGAGAGGCCTCCTCCGAAAGACGGTTCTTCTCAGCCACAATCCACTCCCCGAAGGTCTTGGCTATCGCAAGTGAGAGCTCGTCAGTATATGTGGCTGAGGCTTTGGTGTATTTACCTTGCACCTGTAGGTGAGGCTTGCAGCAACGACATCTAAGGCTAATGAGCTCTGTCTTGAGGTGTGCACACAACATACGAAAACTCTTTAGGTGAGGTGAGCCGAATCGGCATGAGTCTACCCTGACTTGCTTGGCACCCTCGACTGAAGCAGCTGCTTTGTAGAACGGTAGGTGCTTCAGCAGCGAACTAAAAGTGGTTTCCAGCATGGCGGCAACGAAATTGATGGCTGCAATGTAAAAGACTTGGCAGGCTCTGGCAGCAAGTTGGTTTCCGACCTTTGTCTTCTCCTCCTCGGGCCGGAACCCGAAAGGCACATCTTTCGATCTTAAGGCCGGCCTACGTATGATGCTATATGTGGTGCACGGCGGTTCCAGCATTATTGCCAGAACCAGTCTTTCTGAAACAAGGTATGTCAGCCACGCCAGTACATGGTTGTACCTAAGATCGTATTCTTCCGAATATGAAAGATCCAACGGGGGGCATGCTGAAAATCCAAGTCCAACCATGTATTTTGTCACCTTAGCGGCCCCTGCATACACCTCTACAAAGTCGAATCGATATGCTAAAGGTCTTGTAGGTGAGGGCTCATCTCGAAATCCATCGGGAAGATCACACTCTTCAGCAATACCTAATCGTTTCAACAGGGCTTCTGCAGGTGTCTGGAGTCTGGTGTAGCTGCCTTTGGACCGAGAAGTTTTCCAGATAATCTCTGCATACTCACGGCTGACAGGCATGCTGCAAATGGCTCCTTTGTGTTGAGAGGCGTCGGTAGCGAAGATCCTGTCATGGTATATGGATCCAATGTCCGTCATCATCAGGGGATGAAGGATAGCGGCTAACACAAGCTCTTGGGCAACCAGTCTGGGTAAGGGAACCAACTTAGGGTGGTTCGGGTCGAATGCAAGAGTGTCAACAAGTCCATAGGCTTTTTGGAACAAGGAGTACATTGGACGACGAAATCCCATTGCAGAGACCCACCCCCCAATAAGGCACAGATGCAACGAATCACTGGTATGGCTGAGAGCTGCCACAGAAAGCGACACATGGGAAAGTCCAAGCCTTTTTTGAGGGGGAGAGGAGATGGTGGTTAATCCTCTCTTGCGAGTTTCCTCCCTTGAATCTACCCAAGCCCCGATTATTTTACCACAAGGAAGTCCAAGAATGTCTTTTTGAGGCGATCCCAGGAGCCGATACTTGGAGTACACGGACTGAGAGACAAGATAGTCTTGGTATGCTTGGGATTCTTCGGGGAGGGTACCATCACGTTCGACTGACACACTAAAGAAATCGTCTATGACGAGTCCTTGGCACGAAGTTGCACTTCGGAGGGGCTGGTTTGCAACGAGTTGTGACCCAGGCCCCAAAAGTCCAGCAGCACGCAGCACAGAAGTGTGGGCACAGGTTGCAATGTCAACCCCACAGTGGTCGCCCTGCAGTATTGACTGGAATGCAATGTGGCAAAGCTGGTTCGGCAACAAAGATGGACTACGGCTGTTAAGGCGATCACCTTCCCTAGATCTATCATATCTCTTTTTGGAGTAGTTTTGCAGATAGACATCATAAGCACTACAGGTCCTAACGAAATCCTCATGGATAGGAGGTCCAAGGCTATTCCCTATTGTCTTCTGCCGACTGCACCAAAATTGATGATAAAAGTCTTTGCGATCAGTGATGCTTATGGCTAACGACTGCTTCTTGGGATCAATGCACAACTCGCCTAAGTCACAACCAGCTGGGAGCTGGCCGGATGGACCAAAACTGGAGATACGGCTTTCTAGGGAGTTGGCTCCCCTTCTGTCTCCTATCTGTCTATCTTGAGACTCCGACTTAAATGCATTGAAGATTCTGACATATTTGTTGGGGTCAATGGCTTCTTTATGGATCATCAAAAGCCCCTGCTTATCCCATATGGACGCTAGTCGGCCTAAGGTCTCAGGTGATTCTCTCATGGAGGGACGAGGGCCGGGCAACACATCTACACTAAGGATTGCAGGATCTCGGTACGGCAACACCAAGGGATCATCCAAGAAGTCTGTAGCATCGAAGTGTCCTGATCCATAAAGAAGAAGACGACTGGGATCGAGATCACGATAGGGCTGCAACTCCGGCATGACACTGTCGTTCTTGATCACCTCAACCCCCCCAAAGGTTTTACCATAGGGGTCACCACTGACGCCATTATAGGTCATAACCTCACTCAATTCGGACAAACGAGCGACAAGCTCAGGAAACCTACGGCCTGCTTTGGTTGTTTCAAACGCAAGAGCAGGGCCATCCGACTTCAAAAGCGACCGAATGCGACGAAACAGAACTCTATGCAAACGGTTGGGAGCTCTCTGCAACGCGGTGGAATCAATGAACTTCCCACCAGAGTACCAGAAGTTCAGGGCCATAATGGTAGTATGCAACACACGACTCAAGTGGCACTGACGACGACGACTGGCACTAGGGTTTGCAGGCATCACATGACAATACCCCGGAGGTATAGGCACGGGAAAGAAAGTCGGTGCAAGGTCGTCATTGAGGGCCTTGGACAACTGAATGGAATGGCTCAAAAATGCACTGAACGGGGTGCGAGATTTGAGGACCATGGGAACTAAATTTGCGGCCCACTTACCGAACGTCAGCAAGTGGGATTGCCGTGAAACAGGTTCATGCATTTCTTGTGGTAAAGGAACATGGGATCTGCTGTGCTTATGGGACACATTGGATATAGAAGGCTTGCTGTCAACAGGGGTGTCTTCGCACGATCCTGCAACGAAAGGCGATCTGTTCAAAAGTCCAAAGTCCATACACCCATGACCTCCCACAGGTGAAACATCATCATCAACTCTTCTCATGCTGCCTTCGGGTCGGCTGACCCTGGTTTCTTGGGAAACTTGGGCCTCCGACGAGGGCTGGGTGTCTTCTCGGTGTCCTCTGCTGGGGCGGCTGGTGATGCAGGTGGATTCTTTGGCTTCCCATCTGCATACTTAGGGACGAAAGCTGCTCCATGATTGCCTGATTTGTTATCTTCCTTGGAGGCCCTCGTTTCGAAGCTGCTGCCTTTGGGGGTGCAGGTTCCTCTATTTCTTCTCGAGCAGAGTAAAAATGCACCCTAGAACCTTCAGCGGTAGCTTGAATCCAGGCCTTGATGTCCTCGAAGATGTCGGTGATCACGGGCAAAGCGGCTGGTCTGTTGTTGTCGAATGAAAGGCACGAATCGAAATCATGAGTAACTGGATCATACTCAGCAAAATGGGCAAGGGCGGCATCGGACACATCCAGGACCAACACGCTGCAAGTACGACCTAAGGGAACTAGGTTGGTCTCATCATCTTCTTCACACAGCTCAGATACGAACTCCTGAGAAGGCCCTAGCACACCATCATGTGAATCCAAGGCCGCATCAAGAAGAGCATCATTATCTAGGTATGGCTCTGGAACTGCAATCAAAAGCCCTCCACTGCGAGCCACAAGTGGAATGGCCATAGTGGCAGGTTTTGCACCTGCCCTCTTCAATTCATTCGGGGTTGTCCAGATGAGGAGGCTTGACTCCCCATCCTGAAGGCATCTGATGGCTGACTTCTCCATACTCCCAGACGGGGAATTCGGATCCCGGCTCCAATGCAGAAGATCTCAACTTCAGTAAAGGATGCAAAGGGTTCCACGACGAGATCACCTGAGCTGGCTTCAAGGGCACGACCAAAATCCACTCGATTTGTGAACCGAACTGGCTCAGAAAAGACTGGAGGGCACCTCAACACAACCCAATGCACGATCTTGAATCCAGGGAGGGGATTCTCTGGGATGTATCCAGTCTGGCACTGGACGGCCTTATTTGCAAAGAACCCAGCAACGAAAGCACGTCGGCAACGAGCCGATGGTCCAGGAGGCTTCCCAGACAGCTTACGATTTGCCAAATCCACACAGTAGAGAGGAGTCGGGCCAGGGCCCTCTTCCAAGGTACGAAAGCGAACCTCCAAGCAGCCAGCGTCCCTCGAAACAGCGATATCCTCAGATTCCTCTCCGAGCAGTTCCCAATCACCTAGGCTGGATGTCTCAGGGTCAGGTTCAGGAGGATTGATGGCGAGTGTCAAGTCACGGATAGCAGAGGTGAGCTCTGAGATGTCCTGGGAAGAGACCCGATCACTCATGCAAGTAACCAAGTCGGTGAGCCCGTCGAAGTGGGCGAGGCGACAAGTCCACAGGGAATTGGAGGCCAGGATCAGGGATGATGCGACCGCACGAAGGGCACAAAAGACGAGCAGAAATCCACAGACAAGGCCGGACCCAAAACCCAAGAAAAGAAACGGGACCTGAGAGCCACCACAGTAGACAGGGCACGCAAAACTCCAGGAAAGGTCACGGACAAGACTGAACGCCGACAAGACCTGGGAGACCCACATGAACCTTGAGCAGGAAAGGTCAGTGTGCAATCGAGGGTATCAAACATTTTTATAATATAAATTTAAAGAAAAAAATAAATTATATAAAATTAATTAATAGAACCTATTTGGATTTATTTGCCCTTGTTTTGGCATTGCAAAGTCAGGAAGTGGTCTGCCGTAGAGTGAACCTGTATCGGGCAGAGTCACGTCCCAACGGCGCACAGGTGGCGCGTTCATCTTTAAGCAGTCATCCTGAAATGGAGATTCGTATTCAAAAGCCACTTTCTTCGCCCCATGCCAGGATGACAGCTAAACCAAGAGCAACGATCTTTATGGGCGCACCTTCGACACTTTGGTCCAGGTTTGGTTGTGCTGCTGCAATGTGGATAAAAATTCGTCCAGTAACTTTGATTATTTTTGGCGCTCAAATATATCTATCTATATAGGCTCCATTCCACGATGATATGGGGAGAATGGCTTCAAATAAAAATATCCCTACTCAAAAATAGGTTCAGTCCACTAGAGCATGG
>OMLO01002351.1_pt1 | contig 15223 bp, 6 predicted proteins | sample 1674811 | NCBI WGS metagenome assembly OMLO01 (sample SAMN06265003, study PRJEB25207) | coral metagenome | isolation source: Coral host | place: Mexico:La Bocana,Puerto Morelos, Mexico | collected 2008-11-13 | reverse complement strand
ATAGTGTCTCTCCGCGGATGAACACTATCGCGTCACGTGATCAATCTAAACCAATTAGAATCGGAGAAAATTTAGTGCTGAACTATAAGCGCTGATATAGTCTCTCCGCGGATGAACTATCGCGTCACGTGATCAATCTAAACCAATTAGAATCGGAGAAAATTTAGTGCTGAACTATAAGCGCTGATAGTGTCTCTCCGCGGATGAACTATCGCGTCACGTGATAAATCTAAACCAATTAGAATCGGAGAAAATTTAGTGGTGAACTATAAGTGTTGATAACGTCTCTCCGCGGATGAACACTACCGCATTACGTGATCAATTTAAACCAATCGGAGAAAATTTAGTGGTCAACTCTAACGATCTTCTTCAAACAAATAACATCAAATGGAATGCGCCTAAGAATGTGTGTGAGGACGATTCTTCTGAAAGTAACGACCCCACCAAGTAGCCAGCCCCAAAGGCTGCTAATTCCCAAAGTAACGGAAGTTGTTGCTTTCGAAGGTTTACGGTAGCTTATAAATCTTCAACGAAAATAAATAGTTCTTTGCAATGAGTTTATTTTTTTATTCTTTGTACGTTTACTGTGATTTATATATATATGTATAAAAAATATACTTTGCATTTGATATACCATGGACACAACTATTTTTTTTTTACAATAAAAAACTAAGAAGTCGCAGGGACGGCGGAGCGTATTTCTAAGTGGGGGGGCTGAAAACGAGCGCCCGAGGCGCGAGTTTGTAGGGGGTCTGGGGGCATCCCCCCCCAGAAAATTTTGAAATCTAGAGGCTCGGAAATCGTGTTTACAGCATTTTCCGCGAGATACTTCTTGAAATTATTAGCCTGGATAAAGCGTGAGATAAACATATACTAAAACAAAAACAAAAAAATGTCATCCTCCTCAGGCTCCGCCGTCCCTGAATCGTCCCATTTTGGATCCAAAGTACTAGTATTCAATTGATACAAAAATAAAGATCTATGATTTTTACTATACGCCTATTATCGTTGGACGCCGTACGCGTTCTAAACAATAATTTGGTCACAAAAATAGTCACTAAGCTGAAGTCAGGCCACACGGGTTAAGCTGCAGAGGACCCGACACACAGATTGAGCCTAGTAAAGTCAATTCATAGTCAGCTCGGTTGTTATGAAACACTTGCTAGAAGTGGCATGATTCTACGTCGTTCAAAACACTTCCTTGCATTTCAGAGAACCAGCTAGGATAAAAATAACATTTACACTCTGTAAAAAACTACAGTAGAAACCTAACTTGTGCAAAATAACGTTTTGACACCAGAACAGTTTAAAAGTCCGGTTAATGAATGAACTTCTTGATGGCAGCAAGAATCTGAAACAAGATAGCAAGATGTTAGCAAACAGCTCTTATATCCTCTTTGTTTACAAGTTTATTATTATTCAAAAAATTGTTTTACAGATTAGCATCTGCTTTTGCGCCATTGCTTAAAAGAACTTCAAATTCTTATCAGAGTAACAGAACTGTTTCATAGACTGAAATTCAGAGATGTTGAGATAAGGTGTCGGTAATTCAGATGACCACACACAAAACAACGACTTATCCACTCTGATCACTGTTGCCATGTTATCTCATTACGTATTATCAGGTCTTATTCACAGCACCAGCCTCTAGTTATTCAACGGGAGGCCAGCAGACAAGTCAGTATCTAGTGGCAAGAGGCAAAATACTCTTTTGACCACTAGAAAATAAAATTCATATCTTCAAGCCAACGTGAAATTTTCCTTCTGTTATATAGACAAAATGACTGGAAAAAAGGCCAGAAATAGCGTCATCAAATATCTTCACTAGTAAGGATATGTAAATACTCCACTCAGGTCCCGGATGTACTTTCGTTTGAATTTTTCGAGTGGTGTATTGCAGTACATGTAAAACACTTGTGTCTAGATAGTAAATATATCTTATTAGACGTTTTGTTGAGTAGTATCGCTGAGTATTTTTACGAGTTGTGCCAATACAAACGAGTAAAAATTCTCAGCGATACTACACAACAAAACGTCTTGAAAGGGATTTAATATCCAACACGACAAATTGTTATTACACCGTCCTCAAAAATAACGCATGCGCTCACCATATATGCATGGTATAATGATTCATATACCATGAAGGCTAAGCCAATGAAAACTCTTGAATTGCATTATCCAATGATCTAGTTCTTAATAGCGATTTATACACTGGATAGTTTTATCAACCCTTTGAACAACTGGCCCAGACACCTGTAAGCAATGAACAACTCAAAACAGCACATATTTGTTTAGTCCATTCTGGTACATGCAATGTTACCATTCTTTGGTGTGGTTTGGGAACCCCAGCTTCAGTCAAGTCTTCTTCTTTCAAGTCGCTGAGGAATTCCAAGTCATCCCATCCGTACTTTAGAAGACAGTTGGTATACTGAGGGAATCCTATTCGTTCCATTATTTCACCAACTGTTTTAGGTTTGGATTTCTAAAACAACAAAATATACAATGTCACAATATCGGCTGCTTGTACGGGACTTAAGGAACCACTTCATTAAGGACCTTTTAAAGGGGAGGTGGGAGCATATTATTTCATTCAGTACAGGTGTGGCTAGACAGGATGACAGGAGATCATGGTGAGTAGCATCATTACGTCAATAGTTTTGAAAATCATTTTAGACAGAGGAAGTCTATTTACTACAGGAAGTGTTCATGTTCGCATAAGATGTCAATATCAATTCCAACTGCTCACAGTACTTGTGGCTACTGATATTACATTTAAGGCTAAGAAGATCAACTTAAGACTGAGACAAAAGTTACATGCACACTTGAGAGATAAAGATGTTTAATTGTGTTAAATAATGTGGTAATCAACTGCCAGCCTCCTTATACGCAGACGTTTTGTGGCTCCCTAACCGCTCCTTAACACATCCTGTTCCTGTCAAAATCGATGTACTACTTCAGTGCGCAAGTTCAAGAGCTCAACATTTCAACTCAATAAAGGGATAAACAGAGGTAACCAGAGGTAAATGAAGATGAACGGAGGTAAAAGAAAGTGAACAGAAGTGTTGGAGGTTCGATGGAGGTGCAACTCGGACGCATTGGACAGAAACATCATTTAAATCATTCAGCTCACAAAGTTCAGTTGTCAGTCTGTTTAATATGACGGAGAATTATGCAGAAACTATGACTAGAAATGTTTTTGCAGTTTACATGCAGATTTTTTTCTTGTATATGTCATTGGCAGCACACAACGGTTTAAGATATTGACATCAGCTTTCTGTAACAAAGCGGGTTCACGAAAAATTTATATTTCACTGATTTGGAGTTTTTTCATTTATCGATAACATGGAAATCTCGATTGTCCCAAACTTCAATCTACTTTCTACACATCTACAGGGATAATTTTCACATCGATCTAGGTAAGAGTGGCAAAAGATGATTGAAAATGTTTCGGAAAAACTGTATCAAGACACCTCATGTAAAAGTTGACTACACAATATCGAGTTCTGACAGGACAGATGAAGGGTGAGAGTCCATCTCCATAGAGGCGTTACTACAATGGTAATCCCGCTCAAGTTATTTTTGGAAATGGTTTTCAACCTCTGACGGTTTGCAGTCCCAATCAGTGTGTTCATATTTTCGCGGAGGATGGCTATGGCTATTTTTAGACCCTTCTGACATTTTCAAAACCGAAAGTGATGTAAAAATGACACAGGGAGCAGAACTGTCTTATACCTCATCCAATCTTGGCTGTGAAAAAACAAACAATATTTGAAAAATAAATACCTTGGCTGGTAATGGAGGTAGATCTCTTGACATCTGCAAAAATATTCAAGAGCAATAAATATAGTTTAACTCACACTGCACTAACACGAACCATGTCCTGTCTTAATTAAAAATATTGTTTCTGCCATTAAAGGCCGGAATACGGAGAATGTCAAAGAAACTAAACCCTTGCCGTTTCCGGTTGAGTAGTTGAATGTCGTTTTAGAATCACTGGAGGGTTTTCGTCAGCGCGCTTCGCTGTCCTGTATAACAAAAAAATAATGAAATGCATTTATTAAATTCTAGATGCTAAGGAAATTTAATCCTGTAAAGAATCACTACGCGAGCTGACGTGTAGGACTATACGAGTCGGCGAGAAGCTATCCGCTGCTGGAAAACCTTAAATAATTTACTCAGCAACCGTAATTCGTAACAAAGGCCAATTCACACTATGCCAGAGGACTTTGAAAACGGATGTTTTACTCTGAAAACCCATCAAATGTTTTCTGTCCAGAGGAATTTGAAAACGCTGCAACGAGTAAAACTCTGGCAGTTAAATATCATGACTATGGTAACATTATCGTTATCACTCAAATGTTTTCCATCCATACTAAAACGTAAAGCCAGCGTTTTCAAATTCCTCCGGTTTGAAGAGCGTTTTCGAAAAGCTCCGAATTCGTTAAGGAATAGTGTATAGAAAAAAGCTCCGTTTTTCAAATTCCTCCGACGTAGCTTGGACAGGGCCAAAGCTCGAGCAACGTGCTGTGACTGAGTTTGGTCGGGTTGGTACAAAGCTTCAGTCAATCTGCACCATGTGTTTGAGGTGGTCCGTTTATCTTGACATCTAGACAGAGGGGGTCTCATTCCAACATGAACACGTGACAGTTATGGGCAAGCCGTTAAATACATCAGGCTGCTTAATTTCAACTGATAAATATGACTCTGCTAATGAATTATAAAGAGATTTTCTAACAAACGGAAAAACTATTTTGGACATCTATTCCTGAGTCACAAAAACTTAAAACCACAGGCACTTTTACGAGCCTGAAAACGGTGTAGAAATAATTACATAGTTTATAATTCGGTCTGGTTTAAAAACTTACTTTTCAGGCAAAACAGGTGAGGCTGCAAACAAAAGATACATCGATCAATATCACATAACCTGACTTTGGGAGTCAGGGTTGCTATTTTTATCGCTAAAGGACTTATTGATTGCTTGTCCAAAAAGCTGAACAGGTGTCTGGCTTTTCCTGGTCTGTCTAACTGAACGAACCGTTGAGGGACTGATTTACCAACCGGTCACTAATTACTCACTGACATCATTATTTTTATTACTATTCTCCAATAAACAGGGAAAGGACCTCGGTGAATTTATTATATAGATACTAACTTAGTAACAAATACTGTTACTAATTACCAATTTGATTATTTACTCGATCGCATTCTATGAGGTGATGGCTGTCATTGTTTGAGGAAGCCAAAGGTCTAATGGACATTGTGCAGTGTGCTATCAGTGGGAGGCCCAGTGGCCTCATGGTTAGTATGCGGAATTTGGATCCAGCGGTCAAGGTTCGAGCCCAGGCTGGGTCACAGCTAGTGTTATGGTCCTGGGTATAGCACTTAATTCTTGCAGTGTCTCTCTCTACTTTGGTATCTAAAGGTGTGCTGGACCGTATTGGATAAACTATTTGGTTCTCGCCTTTGTAACATTTTTCAAGTCAAAAAATTAACCAATCGTTTTACATGCTAGTTTAAAATTTCAACCATCGAATGTCCTCTATGATACATGAATCTTTTGCCGGTTTACTTAAAAGCTTAGGCAGGCTTTTAACTATATATTCAGTGTGTAAATATATACAGAGCTGGCTGCATCTCAATGTTGAAAAGTTATCAACTCCTTGGCTTTCCTCTGTAACAACCAATTAACGGACCGAGCAACAGTTATCACTTACTATTAAACTTGCTTATTTGTTTTCTCTCCCCTTCATTACGACAGCAGTTGATACTATACAGTAGTTCATTGGTTTGTTCGCTTTATCTAAATAGTGCTACCAACCCTGTGGAACATGACTTCTGCGTTGTGGTACTTGAGGCATTTTAACTGATGCTTTTCTGGTCACTAAAACAAAAAGCAAAAAAACATGAAATATACCTGACAGCAGAAGCCAGCCCGGGAAGCAAAACTAATTTTTTCTCGTTAAGCCAGTTTTTGTGTCTTTTGTCAGGCATGCAAAGATTCAAACTGAAAATAAACGTTCTATTGTCAAATTCAAACTTTCATTCCGCTGTGTGAAAACTGAAAACTGAAAAAATGAGGTGATGCAAGATGTGTATGTCATGTATGCATGTTAGTAACAAAACTAACAAATTCGAAATACACTCACTCTCTAGGTCATCTGTGCTGATGATACCTAAAATAAAAAAAGCAATTGGTGATTAAATATTTTCCTTGACGTTAAATATGTTAAAATATTGAAGCAAAGAGGGCAAACTCCAAAGAAAACTTAAAACCATAAATGGAGTAAAATCGCTAGTGCCGATGTGGCAATCCCATGCAGCAGTCATACACGTAACAACTGTGATGATGTGATGTTTCATTCCTGACATTAATCTGTGTCAAAAATTATTTTGAGACTGAAAAAAGATGATTTTTTTTAAATACACTGACATGTAATAAACATTTTGTTTATTGGGTTTGTTATATTGGAGACAAAGCTGGACCAATTTTGTTTTGGTTTATTCTCCCTCAACTGCCGACTGAGACTGCTCGAATATTTTTCTGAGTAATTTTCTTTACTTCTTCCTGCTTCTCGTACCTGTTCAATGCCCCGACAAGACTTTTTAGAACTTTAACTTCGTCCAGTCACGTAAAATATTATCTTAATTCTCAAACTTTCCGCCATTTTAAAACAGAGAAGAGAAGAACTTTGTAATGAAGACGTCAATCGTGCGTCTGCCCTCTAATAGATCATAGGCGAGAATAACTTGGGCTATTATATAAATAGTGCTACCAACCCTGTGGAACATGACTTCTGCGTTGCGGTACTTGAGGCATTTTAACTGATGCTTTTCTGGTCACTAAAATAAATGGCAAAAAAATATGAAAAAAACCTGACGGCAGAAGCCAGCTCGTGAAGCAAACCAACTTTTTCTCGTAAAGTCAGATTTTGTGTGTTTTGTCAGGCAAGCGAAGATTCAACTAAAAATAAACGCTCTATTGTCAAATTCAGATTTTCATTCTGCTGTGTGAAACCTGAAAACACGAAACATTGTGCCTCGCAGTGAACTGTTGAATTTAGATATCTTCTTAAGACAAAAACAAGGACAAATCATATTAGCCTAGATATTATCCTTCTGAGATCTTGTATTATTGATTAAGCCTGTTGCGAATGCGTGATTAGGGTTCAAAATATCAAACCAAAGGGATCTTACCAAGGATCCACTGGTAAAAATTAAAAACTACTTGCCAGATAGATTTCTCACTTCACTTTACAGAAACAGGTCCCAGATTTGGAAGGAATGAGGTGATGCAAGATGTGTATGTCATGTATGCATGTTAGTAACAAAACTAACAAATTCGAAATACACTCACTCTCTAGGTCATCTGTGCTGATGAGATCTAAAATAAAAAAAGCAATATCAGTACTTCATTTCTTTTTCTGAACTGTTATTTTGAATAGTTCTAAATTCATCCCTAGTCAATTATGACTAGGGTAGAAAAGAACAAAAACAACTACGTACAGTTAAAATAGAAATTACATGTAACTATGATTAACTACACCAACCAGTATTGCATTTGTGATCCCATTTCGGATACAGCAACTACGACGACACGCAGCTGGTGAGTCAGTTGAATATTTTCCTTGACATTAAATTAAAATATTGAAGCAAAGAGGGCAAACTCCACAGAAAACATAAAGCCACAAATGGAGTAAAATCGTTAATGCTGAGGTGGCAATTCCATGCAGCTTTCATACACGTAACAACTAGAATATTTGCCTCTGACATATTCAAGACGTTTTTCCAGAACCTGAAGAACATGACAGAGATGCACCACAGGGAACACAAGGAAGGACAACAAAGTCAAACAAAAGTAATGCTCTCTGGAGTAAAAAGAGAAAAAGACACACAAAATGACATAAAGTCCCAGTTAGTCATTACCAAGTGACTGTGAGGATCTCGTCACATTGTTGTTGTCTGGAAGCTTCACATGCATCTCAATCCTAGTAATGATTCATGTTAATGCATATGTAAAGATTACAAGTCATATAAGCGTAAACAATGATGAATTCACTTTAACTGCAATTGGTTTGTAAACAAGCATGGTAAGAGGTATTTCTGTCTGTGATATTTTGCTATACTCAAGTTTTGTTCGACATGCAATCTTTTGTATCGAGTAGAAGTGGTTTAGCATGTTTTGCACAGTCATGGAGTTAGAAGAAGAAAAGAAAAATTAGGGACTTTACTTCTTTATAGTCTGTAAAACAAAGAAACAGTACAAGACCACCACAAGCAACAAACCGGTCATGATGTGATACAAAAAAACCAGGGCTGTTTTCTGAAGAAAGCCAATACACAAGTAACTATCAAAACTTACATCATTTCTCCAGTTTTTTCGCCGTGATGTGACAGAATGATGCCATGGCATTCCTGTGGAAGGACATTGACCATGGTCCTCAATGCTATACAGCACTCCCCTGGACAATGATTGAACAACTGTCAGTCAAAATATGATGCAACATATAGACTGGGAAATATTTTAAACTTCTATCGGCCAACTCGAGTAAATACACTTTTTTAGATGGAATTATGCACAGAACACGAAATTATTTACCAGGCTGGATTTTAAGCTTTTAACCATTAATCAAAGTCCTCTTTGAGGCTACGACTATTTTGCATGATGAAGTACCTGCATCAGTATAGGCAGAAAAGATGAAAATGTTTTGGCTTTGTTCCAAAAATAAATTTCTTTCTTCTGTCCCTTATTTTTAAAATCACGCTTTAATCACTGCCCTGACTCCGCAAGACAATAATGCATAACGCTCTAGACACATACACGCTTTGCGGACCCTATGTGTTATTTATGCGTTGACTTGGTATACTGTATTGGAAAGCATGAAGGGCGAGAGTTCAACACACAGGCGGGCAAACGCACTATCTTTTTTTATTCTTTTCTTTTTTCCCTCGGACGTGTTTTTTCTTTCTTTTTCCCTCAAGAAGTTCCCATTTATAATAAACCCAGGAGCCTGTGTTCATTTCGTAACTAGGACGACAAATGCTTTCTAGGTTTTTTAAAACAATTTAAATAAGAAAATGCTCGCACCACAAGCTGTTGACATACATAGCTAAAATCTATCTAATTATTATTTCACTATGTTTCACATTTGCCGAACCATTCGACGACATTTTTCTCTTCGTCACGTCAAGTTGGGCATTGGTCAGCGGAAATACAAACAAAAGTTTACGACCCAAGAAAGGAAGGAGAGACCGATCGACATATCGAGTGAATTCGCGCTCGCTCACTTAACTCCTATTTTGCATTATGCAAAATAGTCGTAAAAACGGTCTCAAATACTGGGCATGGAAACAAAGCTGAAAGTTTCGCCCATTGAGAACCAAAATTTTCCATCAAACTGATGATTAGTCAACTCTAATTTTCTCATTATCAAAAAACATTAAACTTGATGAGCGGTGCTTGAACAAAACATATTTATAACATATGGTCATTTATAGTACTACGTCCATAACATATGTTCAGTGAAGATTGTTTGCCCACAGTATAGTTTACTGTGGTTAGATGAATGTTAATTACATAATTACTCGATTGAAAATAATGGAGCCGAGAGCAATAACAAACAAATTACAAAAAGATTGAAAACAAAAGCTTCAGAAGGACACTTTTCATACATTTTTTAGACATTTTTGATAAAAGTTTTAGTAATACACTTTCTTAATAAATTTTTATACATCTTTTTATAAATTGTTACACCTTATTTTATTACATTTTATACCAAGGCTTCTTAGCAGTACAAAGTATGATAGTGCTTTCACAACCACATGATGTATTTGAACCATATATTAGATAACAATACATTTTTCTGATGAAACAGCATCTATCATCAGTTGTACAAGGAGCAATGTTTTACAAATTTTGACAAATATTGTATAAATTTTTATACAGGTTTGAAATATTTCATAAATCTTTTTTAAACATCCTTACAATTTTTTTTATAGATGTTGTACATTACGTTTGAAAAAAAATTCAATACAGTTTAAATAACTTTTTATAGATTTTTATATATATGTCACATTTTTATAGATTTTTACACTTGTTTTAGAGATTTTGTATCAATTTTTTACAATTTTCTTTTACAAATTTTATAGGTTTTTTTTTTATATATATTATACATTTTATAAAAAAATTCACATTTTTCTTAAATTATGACACACTTTTTCTACTGCTAGAGTAGAACATAACTATTTCTAATGCCCTACCATGCCAAACTCAGCATATTTTCACTTGAATGACCGTTCAAGATAGGTAGGCTTCAGCCAGATGTATTTTTATTTCAAGAAGTTGTGGATATCTCTCTCCACCAAAACAAAGTATAGAGCCTCATGCTTCATTCAAAAGTCCCATCACTAAAATTCAAATGAAAATCCTATAAAAACCTACTGGTACTTCATCTTCCACCTACTAATTTCCGTGAATTTTCAAGGAAAAACTGTTTTAGAGCGTTTGGTGATGTTACAAAAGATAAAGCCTCGTTTTCATGTCATAAATTGGTATGTTAATATAGAAATGCATGATTTGAAGGTGAAAATGGCTGACCCATGTTTGATAAACAAATGATGTCTGTTTTCAGCACATGAAAAGTGTATTTACTAACTTTTCCTCGAATTTACCGACAAAAGTCTTTCTTCTGTGAAAGTTGTCCCAGTATTTCTCTGGGTGGTTGTTATCTGATGATGAAACAGTTAATTAAAATATGAAAATCAAAAGTTGAGATTTTCAAAACTGTTGTTGTAATAGCAAAAAGCACTTCAAAGCTTTAATTTCATTCTCCTTGCTCTGAACTTTTTCAATGTTATAGAGAGCAGTTTTTGTACCAACAATTTTACAGTGTTTTGAAAAGAAATGAACGTACATGTTGTATAAATAGTCTTATCTTAAAGACTTTTGCCTTATTTTTAGTTGGTGCCCACCAATGGTACAATGGATTTTTCTAAGGCATTCAACAAAAGATTTAATGTTGGAAATGTGAGTGGCAGTCCCACTCTTGCCACGCAAAGGGTACAAACAGGAACAGTAAGCATATGGAAAACGTTGAGCTCAGTGCACCAGCAGCAATGGAGAGATGTTTAAGTCTTGTTAGGTCTCCTCAGCATGGTTCCAACAGAAAGAAAAACAAATGACTTGAAAGTGGTACACTTAACACAGTTTTGGCACATATCTCAACATAACATTTTAACATACAGAATAATGTTTACCATAAGACTCATCGTTGTCCACAGACTTGATGACCAGTAGCAGATGCTGTTCCTCAAGGAATCTGTAATCTGATATCATGGGATGAAGCTGATAAATGAAAGTAAGAGAGAAGGAAAATTAATAAAGCAAAAAATGATTTAGCTATTATAATCACAAAGTAGACCAACATAAATGCAAGAAAGGTGGAGTAACTTTCCGGTTATGGTCTGAAAAAAATAATTTGTTTAACCTAAAAAAGTTATGGTTTTGAAAAAAAACCCCAAACATTACAATGCACTACCAGAACAATAAAAGAACAAAATAATGGATCCATTTCGTTCAAAATCCGAGTTATGAATGCTAAAATTGACAATTGCTCTTCTTCTGATTGTTCAGGTTTTATTCTGTGAGAGAAAGGATTGGACCATTAGAGAGCAACTTCTACAATTTTGGTAACAGGAGCTCAAAATATTAGGCCATTTCCAAATTGCCTGAAGCCTCTTTCTTAAGGTCCTTTACTAACCCGTAGGAGGTTCATTTGTTCCCATGAAAAGTAAATGTTGCATCAATATTCCACGCACATGAGACGATGCCATGTAAGTTTGTTCTTCAAAACAGTAGGATTTGTGGCATAAACCACGCAGGTATTCACGTACCACTCCTACTATAGAATGTAACAAGAATATCCAAACCCACAAAAGTTCCTTCAGATTTTTTTTTGCATTGACGCAATAGTGAAGAATATTTTTGGATATGCGGTTATCTTGAGAAATACTTTCTGCTTATTGATTAGGTCAGAAGCCCATGACCCACATGTCCAGATGTCGTTTCATGTCCCTCAAGAGTCTGGAAAGTACCCACACAGCATATGGAAATTAATCCATTAAGTCCATAAATTTACTAGAAGATTCAGAACAGTTTGTCCCTGTGCCTGGGATCAGGTAAGTGACAAAGTGTTTAATGAACCGAGAACCAGAAGCTCTCTCTAATGGTGCCCAATGATAAAATCTATTCCATGACTCGCACTTGCTGACTTGAACTTCAAAATCAGTCTGACCAAACAGAAGCAGGTCTTGTGTTAAAAGTTCTCATTGATGAAAGAAACTACGCTATTAATGTTGGAAAACATAAATATCATACATGTATAGGGGGGCTGGTGTTTTTTCTCACACATCCCGGACATGTTTCATGGCAATCAGCCTTTCACAATGATTTTATTTTGTACAACTCCAAAACTTTTCCTTCTGTTTTTATTAATGTTTGTAGGGTTTATAGTCACACCTTCCAGTGACTAGCCAGAAATAAATTTAAGTATTAAATTAAATTAAATTAAATCAACTTTTTGTTTAGCGAGGGTAGCACATAACAGTCACACGACTGATAAGCCTGTGGCCTCAAATTATCAATCAAATTGAAATTTAGCAATGTTGATTTTTGTGGAGGGTGGGAAAACAAAGAACCCAGAGAAAACCTCTCAGAGCACGGATGAGAACCGACAACAAACTCAACCCTCTTATGACACTGCATGGGTCTAGGATTTTAACCTGGGCCGCATTGGTGGGAGGCTAGCGTCATCAATATTGCACCAGCCCCGTTCCCCAAGTAACAAAATAAGTAAGATTGTCCGGTTCTGGCCCTCTCCACATCACTCAGCATTGGGAGAGAGGGTCCCTCTCTCAGCTTTATCCATCCTCCTTCCGCGCTAATAGCAATGAAAACCAACTGTGGCGTCACAAATTTGGTTTGTAAAGAGACACCTTATATCAGGAGTTTCTTCTTAACCCCAGCCAAGCCTTGTCAATGCAATTCAATTTTGTTTTCTTCCTTTGCCAGTTGCCCCACAAAAATAAAAAGCTCTAAACCTAAGATTCATTGACTGACCTGTCTTTGGTAATTATAAGAATATTAGACAGTTTGAAGCATACTAATCAACTTTTTTCATCACTGAATTTGCAGAATTTTTTGAGTTTTGTTTTAATTAGAAAAGTGTGTCTGCTTAATCTGGGCTCAGTTCATTTGGAAAACACAAGAAGTAAAAATATTCACTATATCCAGATTAAGGAAGAATACATGTACACATTTAAATTTGAGAACGTTTCACAAGGATGTAATGGTCTGTGTATAAAGAAACTACATGGTGTAAAAGTTTGGATTATCACAAAGTGAAATCAGAGATTTCAGATGTCTGCCATTATATCAGTTTCAAGATAGAGATTAATGGAAAGCTGTGAGTTTCTTACTTACTGGAGGAATAACTGTCTTACTCCACTCAGGATATGAATAGTCTCTACTTGACTTGTTATCACTGAAGTGCTTTTTACCAGATTCAACAATGCTGTTCTTTTCTGTCTTCACCATATCTTAAAAAGGACACAAACAAACAAACAAAGAAAAAGAAACCAAAAATCACAGGTGTTAAATATAGCTATTCCTAACCCATGGTGAACTGACACCCAATACTAACAACTCTGGTAACTACAAAATATACAAAGCATGATGTGGCAAGCATAATCATTGCTTGTGCCCCTTTATAGGTTGGTATTCTATTATATTATCATAGCTTACCATTTTCCAGTAGAGAGTCAAGACTAATTGTATCAACAAGCTCAACAAAGAATTATTATTTATAGCAGTTTGGAGCTTCACTTACCTTCCAAACACGTGGAGTGAAATTCAATGTAGAATTGGGTTTTACTGTTAGTCTTAATCTGTAAGACAGGACAAAATAAAAGTCCATTAGGAGTAGTTGGGTGGGGCTCTCTAAGACTGTCTCAATCCGATGCAAACCACCTGAATGGTTGATTTGAAAAAAGTCAAATTTGGACAACATCAGAATATGAGGGTAAACAAAATGGTGCACTCAGCCCAATCGCCAGTGTAAATTCACAACAACCAGTGAAAGTAGTTATTTTTAACTGATGCAATAAAGACAGCTGAAAATAGGTGTTTGTTTATGGAAAGAAGGATTCCATATGATCAATTCACCATGCAAGGTAATCCACTGTTGTAGGCATACAGTGAGATCTAAAGATCTCAAACCTCTGCAGAAAAGAAACCTTGATAAGAGAAATTGGAAGTTGTAGCTTTCAAAAGTGGAATCAACAGAAATATGAATTGTATTCACTTGACTAATGGGTGTAATTGTAAAGAAAAAAAATAACTGCATGAAGTGGCCATGTGGCTCAATGGACAGACGGTGTGAACTGCAGGTTGCAGGTCAGGATTTCACTTAAATGTGGAAGGAGTTGGATAGCCTTTTTGTTTTGTTGTTTCACACTTACGTGACAGCGCAAAAAAAAACGGAAGTTGAGATTTCTGTAAGTGTATTTGTACTGTAGTAAATAGGATGAGAGCGAATGGGTCGAGTCCCAGGTTGCATATATATTATAGATCAGGTTAAAAATCCCATGTGCTCATGAAACAAGAGAGAAAACGTTTTGCTATCGTAGTTTTGCAGTATTCTTTGTGCAAAATTGAAAGGACAACATATCGGTGGTGTGTTCAGGCCCGAACCCGCAGTGGAAGGGCCGTAAGAACCCCTAAGAGACTGGACATATAATTTAACCACCCCTCCCTGAACTTTGTTGTGTTTCTAGTATATTATGGGATGTTTTTTCGGCTGAATCATGTGCTTTTGCTCAATTCAAAGGTAGCTATGTAGTTCAAGAGAAATTGTGTAATAGTTTCGTTAGTAGTCAAAATACATCGAAATACATTCTGAACTGAAATCTCAACTTCCGGTTTTTTTTTTTGTGCGTAAGTGTGAAACAACAAAACAAAAGGCTATCCAACTCCTTCCACATATAAGTGAAATCCTGACCTGCAACCTGCAACCTGCGACCTGCGACCTGCAACCTGCAACCTGCAGTTTACACCGTCCGCTCAATGGATGGCCCTGTAAACTTGATTGTAATGTCAACTTTGAAATATTAAAGTGGTTTGTCTTGAGTCTTAAGAGGAACACATTTCCTACTTTGAAAAGCTGGCACT
>OMLO01002348.1_pt1 | contig 15232 bp, 8 predicted proteins | sample 1674811 | NCBI WGS metagenome assembly OMLO01 (sample SAMN06265003, study PRJEB25207) | coral metagenome | isolation source: Coral host | place: Mexico:La Bocana,Puerto Morelos, Mexico | collected 2008-11-13 | reverse complement strand
TTACCGGTGAAGGACTTGAACAGAACGTGGAAGAGCCACGCTCTCAGTCGGTCACTTTGTCTCAATTTACACGCATACGACCGTTACATCTCGCGTCTTACTTTGTTGAAAGTAAACATTTTACCTGCAAATTTGTTGCTGTACCTTCTTGTAGATTAGAGTCAGAATACACTGTAAAAACCTTACAGATCTCTCTTGTAATAGTCCCTAAGGCCGTGGCAGATGCAAAACATATTTTCTTTTCCATCGAGTTATTTAATAGTTGCTCTGTTTCGTCTAACGTAATTAGCGTCTTTGAAAATACTTTTCAAATTTGTCATATTTGTAATTGCACCATTCGTTAGCCATCGACCTGTTTGAAGTCACGAATTTTCATTCTACTTTAATCAGTAGAAAAATCACACAAAATACGTCACTGTGATTGCAGCAAGGCCAGTCAGAAGATAGGTTTGAAACAGCATTACTCTGTCCATTTTTTGGCGTTGTATCGACCAAAGTGGCATCCCCTAAATATTTTATGACGACAGTTCGTGTTGTGAGTACAATGAAAGCAGGTTGAATCTGTCAAACATGTAGAAACGTAAATATTGTCTTGCTGTAAAAACAGTAATTGCATCCAATTTTGATCTGCCAAAACATATCTTTCTTCCGGTGAAAGGGAAACATTAAATGGATTTTAGATATGCGGTGACGCGTAGTCAAGGTTGAAGGTGACATTCAGATTGAAAAAAAAAATATGTTTGAAGTTCAAAGTAATTCGTTTCGATATTTCTTTAAAAAAGCGAAAAAAGCGAGGTAGAAGTGACAACCGGTTTATTTACACGATTGGTAATCGACGTTTGTCAGTCTGTCCGCATTAGTGACGTCACAACAGCTTCAAATGGTTTCAACTTCTTTATCGTTATTTTTGGCACGTAATTTTTTTGTCTGTTTGAAAGGACTACTCAAGGGAACAACTGCAGTTCACTATCGGCAAGCCCAATACTTTAGATTGCATTTAACCGCGCCTTGTGTTTATGCTGCATTCAGGTCTCTGGATGCCGATATTTTTTCCAGTTTTCCACTTTTGTGTATCATCGCCAACATTCCTCTGTTTCTTTTCTGGGCTGATTACTACTCACGATCCCCCTTACATCAAGGCAGAAAACCGGCCTTTTAAAAGAAAAGTGAAAGCTTACTTAGACCGGGAATATTACGGCAATTTCCTCTCATAGATCATAAATAACAAATATCGGATTGAAACATGTCCAACGCGATCGTGCCGACTAACATTTCTGAAGGCGGAATCAGATTATGTTTCACAGAAAAAAAAAAACATCATTTCAGTCACGTTTTAACCAGTTAAACGATGTTTCACTTCACCAGTGGAGAATCTAACAGCCTGGCAAAGAAAGAACTCGGTTCTTATTTCACATTCAGTTATGTAAATAACAAACACGATCACGTTTGTCAAAATGAAAGAGGGGCTTCAGATTTTACGCCCACACGCCCCCCTCCCAAAAAAAAATTGCTAGACAATGGATCAAGAAGGGGACGTCTATCCAAAAGGGGAATCCCTGCTGACGTCATTGTCTACATTTTTGCTCATTTGCATAGGGCTTTACGTACAGAAGGAAACATTTTAGACATAAAACAACTCCAGGCAGCTAAAGAGCTAGTGGAATTTAATACATGGTGAAAGTTTTAGCTCTTTGTGTATAATATTCAAGGAGAAATTGTCTTTCAAAAACTGCAAAATCTCTGGGTGGCAAAAGCGCTAATGAGCTCATACATTCTTTGTATGAGTTTTTTAACCCGTGTTGCGCAAAAAGTGTTCAATAGACCTGGCTCATATTTATTGGCAGAGTTAATCATACTATGAACTTTCAATATTCAGAACAACATCCGAAACTATAGCCGAAGATCGTTCAACCTACCAAGGAGTTTTCATTTCTTCAAAAAACCTCACGCGTATAGCAAGCCGTCCAATGGGATCCATGCCACGGCAAGTTTACATCAAATGTCGACGACGTTCTAGAAAAAAACGGTAAACTCGTTCGAAACGAAAAACGTTGCACACTCCCGGATAATTAGTCACTAATCCACAGCTGGTTTGGGGAACAAAATTCGCATGGAAACCTGTTTAGAGCTAGCGCTGTTAATAAGCGCTTTGACACTGTCATAATCAAATGGTAAAGATAAAGCCCAGTCGAGTATGACATGTTTTGTAGTTGAATTCCCATTTTCCACCGTGCAAATCACTACGAAACTGACATTAAACCTCGATTGTGTGAAACGGGTCTTGTCAAACTATCCTTTGACATTTTATTCAGTTGAAAAAACAGTTATTGGCCATCACTCGCTTCCTACAGTCTTGACTGCATGTGAACAGTTTGGAGACAAGTCAGAATCTTTTTTTCAGTCTCCATAGTTTAGCGAACCACTCCTCGATTTCTTTCTTTGTTTCTTCAGATTCAACATAGAGGGAAGGTTCGTCCGTATATGGGAGCGCCTTCATTTTCTCATTCACCATGCTCATTGATGGTGGATAGTCCCTCAAGTGAAACAAGTTGTCTTCTTTTCTTCGCTCGTGTTTCAGGACCTCGATACTCTGAATGAGCGGCGAGTACAGCTGGAAGTTGATTTCCATGGGCTCTCCTTCTATCACGTTGCGCAAAGTGAATGTCGCGCCCAGGGTGTTCTGCCAACGACTCTTGTAGATACAGATGCCCACAAACCTAACAACACGAAAACAAACTGCTATATAAAGTCATACACCACTCTGGAAATCTAGTGAGCGCCACAAACAATAACAATAACTATATCTTACTTCTCTTAATGTGTTTGTATGTGCTCCTTTTTCGCTTTTTTCGCCTTCCTTTGCTTTTGCGCATTTGCGCGTTTAGTTTTCAGTGCTTATAACTCATTTTAGTCCTCAATTTTGATGATTTTGTGTGCCATTTTTATTCTTTTGCCAAGTCTTAGATTTTTTTTCAGGTAGTCCTTTATAATACGCTTATCGGCTTCACTGGGCTTCCTTCGTTACCCCTTACGTCTATTGAAGTGTGTCATTCAGAAATGGGCGAAGCCACCGGCGTTTTTAACCTGAAGGCTCAGTTTATTCCTTTAGGGACTTTCTTCACATGTAGGTGTTGACGAAAGTCATAGCGAAGTGGTATCAGAGGACTCCAAAAATTGGGGTACAAATCGGCATGAAGTTGTCATGGCCTTATCCATTGATATTTAAATTTTCAAATATATTTGCAGAAAAACAAACCTGACTTGTCCCTTAGCAACGTGTGGATCTGATCTAGTCACAGCCACTATGCTGCCAACACAGAAGTCTTTAACTTGAAGTGTCTGCAGCCTCCGATAGCAGTCTCTCTGTTCTATGAACGTCATGACATCTGTGTTGGCCTCTTCTGGAGACTCCGGAAATCCTTTAGGCCAGTTTTTCTCTTTCCATATAAACCGCGGTTCTGGTTTCTCTCCTTCTAGGGCTGTCTTGGCGTTTGGAAGTGTCTTGTAGATTGGTTTGACTTCCAGCTCTGCAGTGCGCTTGTGGTACCACTCGTTAACATTCACTTTTATCTTAAAAAGTCAGAGACCATCTGTTAGTGTGGCTATCTCAAAATTTCGAAAGTAACGGTTCTCGTTAATTTTTTCAGGCTTTAACTTCAGAACTGCTTAAGTTGTGTGTATAACTGCGATGGTCAATCATGTCTTTAAATATACTACCATTAATCGGCCCTTCCATTTCAACAAAATCAAAATGTTTCCAATGTATAGAGGGCTGAAACGATAAAATCAATATTTTGGAAATAATCTACATTTATTTAATAAATTGCCTTTGGAATAAAGATCATCTATATCAAATTACAGATCATTTGGGTACAGCTTGTGCCATTTTTCCCCACAAGGTTTTTACTTTAGGAAAAACTGTACACTGTTAGTTGGGGGAAGTACATGTACAAAAACGGTGAGACAAAAAAACAGAAAAAAAGGAAGGGAAACAGCTTTTCCCACAATGCACTCCTCCTTGCATTGCCCCCATCTGTTTTCTTTTGCCATTTTTCACGCTACTCCCTAACTAACATAATACCTTGATTGGGCTACTTTTGGATGATCATTACTTTTGGGGTGCTGCTACTTTCAGCATTGTTTGCTAAAAATCAGCTTAAAAATAATAACAATTGGTTACTGGTATTCATTTCACAAGTTTGCTCAAGCCTTGTGTCCAGGGATTGTGTACATGTGTATGGGTAATTTGTGTAAAATGTGTAATGTGTATGGGATATTTCAATTTAATAAGTGGGGACATCCCTAGTATGGTGCTTTTGCGCTTTTGGCTGTCTCCTTCTCCACAGCTTTTTGTTTGTTTTGTTATCTCAATTTCTTTTATGTATTTGTATTGTATGGAGTAAATCGTTAATAAAAGGTTTATCTGGAGTTTGCCAACGTAAATTCCCATAGACATCAACTGCTGTTTTGATAGGTAGACGTAAAATTTTCTGATACATAAAACAAGTACATGTAGATGTAAATCCAATACACTCTGATAAAAAAAGAATGTAGACCCAGACTTTGCTCAGAAACAGGGCTGTCATTAAGGGGTGTAACCAATAACACTTGTTAAGGATGTGAATGCTTGATGAGCCCTTGATGTAATGGGTGAACTTGGCTTTTCTTGATACGAATCAGCCACAAAGTAACATGTCTTTATTTATGGATTGTTGGAGTAGCATTTCAAATGAAAGTGGTAAAAGTTCAATTGAGGCTTTACACTACTGTAAAATGACATTAAAATCATTTAAAAATTCCAAGCTTTCACCGATCTATGGCATCATCAGGGATAAGAAAAAATATATCCACTTTCACTTTATTGATGGGTGTGAAGATCAAAGCAACAAGTGATTCAAAACGTAATGACAGCCCTGCTCAGTACGATCCTACATGACATTTCAATCAGTTTGCTTCCAGAACCTACCTTTGCCTTCTTGTTTGCCATACTCTGTCTCTGAACAGTTTCCTCAGTTTTTGGTACTTGTAATGGCTGTCCATCACTGCCAGTTTTCTCAGCACTATCACTGGTCTTGACGGCTTGTTTCTCTACACAAACAGTTGAAAACAGGAATCAATACAGGTAGTATTACCAGAACAAAGAGTCTTCTTTGACTGGAATTCTGAAGCCATGGGGAATTGGGGAGCAATGCAGTTTGGGCTGTGAATCAAACTCCAAATCAAAGAGGCTTTAACGTTGATGAATTACCAGATAGGTAATAGGTAGTAACTGGATAGATTGATAAAATATAAAACAAGTCTGTGTTTCCTTCCAATCTAAAAATCTTATTGCGAGCGAACAACTCGCACCAGTCTCTTGTTTCCAAATGGAATGCCTGACAGATTTGTAGGCTGTATTGCAAGTGGTCTGCAGGTACTCAATAAACAAAATTTTCAATATGGCTGGTCGTGGGTGAGGCACATCATTATTTTACTTTTGTCTTCCACTGGTATCAAATACATGTATGATCTACTCTACCGAAAGTATGAAGCTTAAGAACAGAAGAAAAATATTTACACTTAAATGGAAAAGCTATGGCATATTTTATTAAAGTGCATCTAACCCCAAATTTGTTTTGCAGTTGAGATGAAACTTAGCAACATTACATCGCATCAACTCTTTGTGAACATGCATGCAAAACAGTTTGTGACGTCAAACCAGGAATAGACCCATGCCCCTCACCAGCTTGATCGTGACACAAAAGGTATCAAATTTCATGTAGTTTATTGTTGGCAAAAAATTCAGATGCTGCAAAAAAATGTCAAAGTTTCCTTTGGGACAGCTTCAATTTTACATTTTTACGGAAATAGTGTTTGGGGTTAGGTGCACTTTAAACATCCACAAATTTGAGTTGCTTGTTTGACCGAAATTGTGAGTTGAATTGTCTTGGAGAGGGGAAAAAGCAAGTTTCTTGTTTGTTAGAAATTTTAGGCAGTCAAACAGGAATTCCAAAGGGATGTGAAAAATACAGAAATTTTATACGGGAGGAGGGGTTAACGATCTTGGAATTTGGGGGGAGAGAGAATTTTGAAATTTTCAAAGGCAAGGGGGGGGGGGGTTAAAAAGTTTTGCCATCCATGGTACAGTATGGATACTTTCTAGAATCACCCAATGCTTCTCCTGTCACTACAATAAGTGTGGTATTCCTTTCACCGCTATCACATCCATTATAAAAAAGCTACTGTAAGTGAAAATTAAAAGTATCCTCTTTCACCATGATCAAGATCGATGACAATCGATTACAAGGAATTGAGGCAATAGATTAATTAATTGAGGCAATAGATAATAATAGATTAATCACTAATGATTATATTGATTCTATCGATTGCCTTCCAATGATAGATTTTCAGCGATTGGGCACACCAAGGTAATAAACAGTCATGTTGGTGCCATCTTCCTAGTAGGTCTAAAGTCAACACATCAACAATACTTGAGCCACATATTATTACCAAACCTACCTTTAGTACCTTGTAGCTCCTGGGTTGTTCTTCGTGGAGATACGCGTTTTTGAAGGCTTCTTAATATTTTCTCATCTACGTAAGGAGAAAAGAACCTTGGTCTCACCTTTGACGCCATGTTGCTTGCAGCATGGCTAGTATCCAGTACCCGCGCGTTCAAGCGTTTATGAGGAGTCCACTGATCAGGTTCCTAGGTGTTTCAGCGTCGTTTTTAAAAAAAATATATACTCGAATTCTCACCTTTATAAGACAGCTAGGTCATCGGAACTAAGTTCTTTTATTATATGCAACGAGTATTCACTTCGGTGGAATCGTAAGGTACATTTCGTGCTGTTTACATAGAGCAACCAGGGGAACTCTGGGAACTACAAGGACCTTCGCCATGTTGCTTACTTGACACAAACTTCTTAGCACTAGTACATGTATCTTGTTTAGATCTTTTGAATTTTGTGATTTGACCCTAACTCGATCTTTTCAAGAAGCTATTAGCCTTACTCATCACCATGCCGCGGATCATTATCAAAGGTGGAGTGTGGAGAAACACAGAGGTAAACTCAATTTACTAAAGGTTTTTCGTTTCGTGGAAACTGCTTTCGTGTGTAAAGAACTGCGCAATCTTTGGGATTATCCAGGCCGGAGTCATTGACTCAAGAGCACTGTCATCATAGTGAATCAAAGGAACGATCAATCCTGGCCCACAGTGGATTCATCAGCTTCTTTGATGATCTATGATGAGAATCGATCCTGCTCCGGGTCATCGAACTTAGGGGAATTCACAACTCAAGTCTGTAGCCAGAAGTTTATCTGGTTCCAGTTGTTTAAAAGGTGGATAACGCTATCCACCGGATAAATCACTATCTAGCGGATACCCTGGTTTGTTTTATTAACACTTATTCACTGGATAGCGAGTTACATGTATACTTTGGATAGCGTTATCCATCGTTTGAACAACTGTGCCTTGATCTTCATTTATATATTTATTTGTTTATTTATTTGTGATGTACATGTAGCTTAATGTTATTTCTCTGCATTGCATAGTGCATCCCTACTGCGTGAAAAATGACGCACAATTGGTGCGTACACACAAGCAAAATGGTGGATTTTTCTTAACAGCATGGCTTGTGAGCGAAAAATCATCATTTTTTTTTCTTGGAAATTACTACCAGGACCTAATTTTCTTTATTTAGTTTGAATGCAGAGATCACCTTCTTTCTGTACAGTGAATATAAACCAATTTCTATAGCAGAGGAAAAATGTATCTCTGAGAATGAGAACGTAACTAGGACTCGTAAAAGTTAACATGTGGCCTCAAGAACACTGTGGGCTTGGAACATGTTGAATTCCAGTCAACTAAATGAGGGTGTCTATCATGAAGCAACAAATTGCTCCTTGATGTTGATGCAATAATCCATTGCTGGATTTCTTTCTTAACTTTCTCTCTATCTTGCTGCTCTCACAAAGGGTGAAGTGAATAATTGTTTTAGTACAACTGTACATGTATATACCACAAAAGCTGAATAACTGGCAGACCAAAGAGTAACTTTACTTGTTTAAGAGTAACTTTATTTCAAATGGGAAGCCATTTTGTTTTTCTTCGGCTGCTAAGAGGTGAATAGTACTTAGCTAATCACCTCCAAGCTAGCCAATTAGTGTGTGCGAAAAGCACTATTCACTTGTGTGGTATATACATGTACTAATTGGGTTTATTGAAGGTCCTCCTGCTTCTAAGCGAATACCGAGACCCCCATATTTATTTCAAAATTTAAGTTCTCTTGCTTGATGTAAGCATCCCACAGGTAAAGTATGAAAGAAAAACTATTGTGAGTTCTATTTTGATGGAAGTGTCTTAATCAAAACCTTACTAATAAAAAACGTTTGGCTATTAAACTCATTCAATCATAAACCAAAACATGGGTGTACCTGTTTGATTCTATCTTCTGACAGCATGGAGCACTGATTGACTGCTAGTTTGGTTCCTAAATGTAGCTGTGATTTTAATAATTCTATTTTTGATAAATTTTCTATTGAGGAACTTATTGTAAAATTGTAAATTTTGTGTTTAAATTGTTTTCTGAAATCTTAGGATGAAATTCTCAAGGCGGCGGTTATGAAATATGGAAAGAATCAGTGGTCCAGGATTGCATCTTTGTTGCACCGGAAGTCAGCCAAACAGTGCAAGGCCAGATGGTAAGTGTTTCATACAAATGTAAAAAGAATAAATACTTACTACAGTACATGTACATGTAGTGCTACTAGGTTTATATCACAGTTTTATGAATATTTTTTTTTCTTTTCAGGTATGAGTGGCTGGATCCTAGCATTAAAAAGGTAAGAATGTTGTCATTTAAAGTGTACTATATAATTATTGTAACACACTCATGTATTCTACTTTGCTGTTGGCAGACTGAATGGAGCAGAGAAGAAGATGAAAAGTTGCTTCATTTGGCAAAGCTGATGCCAACACAGTGGCGGACAATTGCTCCTCTGATTGGCCGCACAGCGTCACAGTGCCTGGAGAGATATGAATTTCTTTTGTAAGTTCTTTTTTTTCATGCATAGTGCTATTGTATGCCACTACGTTTAGTTGTGCTGTCTTCATAATGTGTAGCAAATTGAAAAGCTGTTTTCTTGCATCTTATTCAAAGTGCATACAAGCCATGCACATGCAAAAAATCAAGTGAGAGAACATACACAACAATATGCTGACAGGAAATGTAGTTTCTTTTTTTTTCGCTTAAAGCAAATACAAATTTAATTATCATCTTTTCCAGAGATCAAGCCCAAGCTAAAGAAGGAGAGAAGGATGAGGGTGATGATCCACGGAAACTGCGGCCAGGAGAAATTGACCCTAACCCTGAAACAAAGCCAGCTCGACCAGATCCCATTGACATGGATGAAGATGGTAAGCACAATATAATTTTATTAAGTATTCTTTTTCGTCTTGCACAGTTATTTCTATAAATCACTCAATCAGATTGCAGCTAATTCTGCTAAAGTGACATAGTTGAGCAGGGCACAGCCTTAGTCAACTACTATACAAGAGTTAATAGAATACAGGAAATCAATTAGTTGTTCAAAACTTGAGTTAAATCTTCTTCACAGACACTTTGAAAGTGTAAAGAATTGATCACCACTGTGGAATACATGTACATGTAGATAGTGATTAGGGTAGCCAATCAGAGAATGACATGATGAGAGAACACATTTTGTAGATTTATACTAAAATTCAGTCTAGGCTTGTAAAGAATAAGTTTAAGCAAGATAATTATGGTTCAAGTCTGTGTGCAAATGATATTACAGTACCTCCAAAGAGTACATGTATGTCTTGCACATTGCATACTGTCACAACTATAGTTTTTTTTTCTTAACTAATAGAGTTGGAAATGTTGTCAGAGGCCAGAGCTCGTCTGGCAAATACTCAGGGTAAAAAGGCCAAGAGGAAAGCCAGAGAGAAACAACTTGAGGAGGCCAGGTCAGTTTTATTTGGGCAGTACATTTTGGAAGAGTTAACAATCACAACTTTAATAGTCTACAAAACTGTAGCTTACATGTAGTTAGTCAGACTGACAATGTCAGTCTGTTTCCTAAATCCTAGAATTGAAGCATGCTGTTGGTAGGTTTTTTGTTACTGGCTATTATACCAATTTCCAAATACCAATTATTATTTGAAAAAAAATTGAGGATTTTTTCATTTTCAATTTTGAACTTGGCCCCTTTTGTAAAACAGTGAAAGTTATTAATCAATTAAAATTTCCACAGAGTAAATGTAAATTATACATGAACTTGTAATATTGCATGTTTACTTAAATTGAATGTTTTGTCAAGAAACACTTCACAGTACATATCATGTCATATCAGGAAAACATACCATACATGTACTCTACATTTAATTTTCTTTACCTGTCTAACATATCAAACATATTTCTTAGGCGTCTTGCTGCTTTGCAAAAGAGAAGGGAGTTGAGAGCTGCAGGAATAGAGTAAGCTGAACATTGCATATTAAAGATGTGCATTTTATCAAAGAAGAATCTAGTGTTAATGCCTGATCCAGGTTATACATGTAGATGTACTAAATCTAATTAAAGTAAAGATCTCCCATCTTAGATCATTCAATGAGAGTGAATTAAAGAGACAATTTGTAGAGGGGCAGAAATGAGGTTTTCAGACAGGTTTGTCTAACATCACTGCACTGCATGACGGACTTGAAGTGCTGATGAAAGCTTGTACTTTTTATTTCTGACAGCTATAATGTTTGTTTGGTGATTTCCTACATTGTGTACATGTACAACTTATGTATGTTTGCACTCCTTTTTCTTACTACAGGATAAGAAAGCATCGGAAGAAAAGAAGAGGGGTGGATTATAATGCTGAAATACCATTTGAAAAGAAGCCTGCTCAAGGTACTGAAAGTAGTGGTATCTTTAAAGGCATTAATCCAAGAATGTCCTAAAGGATGAGACATGTACAGTGTAAATCACTGAACATGTAATATGAATATCTAACATTGTAGAGCATTGTAATCTGCATTGAAACTACACTGTACCATTAAGGGTGCATTCCTTTGATGTAATCTGGATCAGGATTAGTGATCTAAGATCACTCAGATCACAGTCCGTCAAATGAGTGGATAAATCTATGACCAGAGTAGATTCATCGGTTCCTTTGAGGTACCATGATCTCAGTGATCTTCGATCACTCGTCCTGATTTACATCACCCTAAAGGAATGCACCCTTGAGACTCAAGTCCAAAGTGTTGAGAGGTGCATTTACAGTAAAACTACAAGTAGTGTTCTTAATCTCACTTCTAAATTTACATGTAATATTTTCAGTGGTACTTTGCATGAATCATACATGTACATTGCCCAATGTGGTAACTTGTGTTTAAAGTCAATCTTGTGTTGTCAATAATCCCATTGTAGGTTTCTATGACATCGGTGAAGAGGAACTGCCTGATTATCAACCTGATTTTAAAAAGCTTCGTCAGGATCACCTGGATGGTAAAATGAGAGATGATCTTGAACAGGTGATTGCTGTTTAACAATATTAATATTTATGAGATGTAATTGTATTCATGAACATATCATTGCTTTATGTCCTTTATTTTCAACCTTCTGCTGCATTTGTTGTGTGTAAATGTATTTCATTGAACTTAAATGATGTTGTTTCATTGTTGCACTCAGAAATATATGTTGTGGTTCCAATGTTTTGGGGGTTTAAAAATTTTAAACCAGTTCAATTTTTTAAACCAGTTCATATTTTTCAAATATCACAAAAAGTGTAAATCCTTAATTGCTTGATTTCATATGATTACTCATTTATTATATGACTGAGAATATTACGACCGCATACATGCTACAGTAATTTGCACTGCAGTGACAACTAAAAATTAAAGATAAATTGGCACACTCTCAGTCAGTCACAATAATGAATAAAGTACAATGTAGTTTTCTCAGTCAAACAGTCAAATAATAATTGTTGTAAACAGTAATTCTAACATTTCTTTCATTCTTCTATTCACATTTCTTCTGACAGCAAGAGAGAAAGAAAGATAAAGATAAAATGAAGAAGAGAAAAGAGAGTGATCTTCCAGGAGCTGTAATGCAGATTAACAAGTAAGCTGCTCTTGGAATTGGTTTGTGCTTGTTTATAACAACAGCTGAAGATATTTTGAGTAAAATATTGACTGTCCTTACAAGTTGAAAAACGTGAAAGGTACATGTACTGTAGTTGGACAGTTTGAACCTGTCTAGACATAATGATAATGATGATGATAATAATAATAATAATAATAATAATAATAATAATAATAATAATAATAATAATAATAAACTTTATTTCTATAGCGTCTATACCACTAATTGTTCTAGGCGCTTTACAATACTGTAAGAATAAAAATAAAAGAAGTTACATGCAAATTGAAAGTATTACATGTGCTTGGTCAATTCAAATGAGCATCACTGGATGTTTGAAATGATCAATTTTAGGGACCAACCGATTCAAAATCTAAGACACTTTAACCTTTGGGATGCTGATTCATGTACAGGTGTAGAGAAACAAACTCCAAATATTCATGTACAGTTTACCATTACATATTAATGAATGGACTTGAAATTATGTTGGTGCTTTTGTTGTCCTTATAGGCTAAACAATCCTGATTCTGTAAAGAAACGCAGTAAGCTTGTTCTTCCTAAGCCACAGATTTCTGACACAGAATTAGAAGAGGTATGTATTAACTGAAATAGGTGTTACTTAACTGGAAGGAAAATATTTTTCTCTGGGTCATCAGATAAAGACTGAGAGCTCAATGCAGTTGTAAAATATTCATGGGGATCATTAACATACACTTGTAGCAATCATTATTAGGCCATAATACACCACTGTCGATGCTTACAGTAGTCTTTTAACTACAGTATCTTCAATAATTCTAAGTCAGCTAGACTTGACAGCAAACTTTTATTATTGTTGTTGTTAGATTGTAAAGATGGGCCAAGCTAGTGAGACAGCTCGGTTATCAGTGGAAGACAGTCACATTGCGTCAAATGCTCTCCTGAGTGAGTACTCAGTGACTCCTGCTGCAGCTCAAGCTCTGAGGACTCCTCGTACACCTGCAGAGCAGGACACAATATTACAGGTATTCCTAGGTTGCTAACATATGGAAACTTGTGAATGTACATACACTGTTGTTGGAGCTTCTGGTTTCGTGTGCCAGTTGACCTGCAGATCTACATGTAGCTTGTTCTTTTGGTGTAACACTGGTTTCTGCCGCCTTAAGTAACCTGATTTATTATGAATACAGATCCAATAAACAGATGTGGTTCCAGTCCTCCTGTACATGTGCATCTCCCTCTAATTTTTGGATTGCCTCAGCAATTTGGTGAGACTATTCCAGTTTGAACAGCTCAGAGAGCAGGCTCTTCAAAAGTTCTTTAGTGTCTTGCATCAGGACTCAAAACGACTTGTAGTCTCTAAAGACCAATAGTGTTTATACATTTACCTCTAGAATGATTGCAGAATCTAGCCTCATGTGCTAATGAAAGTCAAGGCCTGAGTTGTTTGAAGGCTGGATAACGATATCCACCTGATAAATCGCTAACCAGTGGATAAGTTTTAGCAACACAAACCACACCATCCCCTAGATAGTGATTTATCCAGTGGATAGCATTATTTGAACAACCCGAGCCAGCACTAGTTACACAATACACCTTAATCAATGCATAACCCTTCTATTTTGCTCTATTTTCCATTCCAGGAAGCTCAGAACATCTTGGCATTATCAAATGTGGACACTCCTTTAAAAGGTGGCGTGAACACTCCCATGAAGCAGAGTGATTTTGAAGGTGTTACCCCAAGACAACAGACTATTCAGACACCAAACATGATGCTTGCTACACCTTACAGAACACCACAGGGAGAGGGGGGAGGTAAGATGTCTGTTATTGGTTAAATCATTTGCAAGCTGTTAATCTGTGAGAAAAAATTAACTATGTGTGAAAGTTTAATGGGCATGTTTGTGTTGTGAAAGACCCTCATTCACCCTTTATTTTTGTTGTAGGAACCACCCCACGCAGTATGGGTGGAACCCCTCAGAGGGGAGGTGTTGGTGGCACCACACCAGGACGTGCATCAGTGCGGGACAAGCTGAACATCAACCCAGAGGAGGCCCTGATGGAGGAGTATGAATCAGGTTACGCAGCCAAACAACAACAGGCAAGAATTAATGATTACTCTTATAACAATCGTATTGTCCTCATTAGGAGACCTGGCACTTACAAGTTGTCTTTTACCCTGGCTTGATTTACATGATTGTACATGTATGCATTACCCTTTGATTGGATGACAATCTTTCCTTTCACCAGATGGGTAACCATGATGCCTCTTCCATCTTTTGAGATCCAGATGCTTATTGTATAGAAAGTGTTTCTCTGATTACACGTAACTGCAACATACCGGTAGTTTTCTTTTTCCAATGGTTAAACCAAAAGGGAAACAATAAACAAGAAATACACATTATTGTATTAGGAAGGTGCTGCACGTTGGTGAAGAAGACACATTTCACATGGAGTCTTTTAATATTACTGCATTGCAGGTTCTTCACCAGGGAGCAATAAAATTTGCCATGCAATGGCTTCACTGTACAACTGAACATGGCATGGAATATATGAGATGTTTTATATATTTATTGTTTTCTTGTAGGAAGAGTTGAAGGCACAATTGAGAGCAGGATTAGCATCGCTTCCAACCCCTTCCAATGACTTTGAGATTGTGCTGCCTGAGGTAAGGAACCAATTTTATATCATCATGCATTGTCGTAATCCAAGTCAAATAATTGTCATGATATCGTTTTAAAATTACTTTCAGATCAAATGCCTTAAATAAATATTTTTTAGGGTGGTAAAGGGGCAGTGTTTTTCTTTTTTTGTGACTTGGCAATTGTGCAGCCTTCTTCCAATCAAAATCTTTTTTTTCGAATTGTTTGTTTTTTAATGCAATAAACAGCTTAAGGGTGGTGTTGGTTGGTTCAAACTTTTGCAGAGGAACATATTGCAATTCCAGTGTTTATATCAAATTGGCAACTGTGATCTTATACCTCTTCATAAGTGTGATGACCAAAATTGTTCAGGTGAAAGATTTCTTATGTACTGTTACAGACTGCTGAAGAGGAGGTGGAGGAGAATACAGATGAAAGCTTTGTTGAAGATGCAGCTGATATTGATGCAAGAAGAATGGCCATGAA
>OMLO01002347.1_pt1 | contig 15233 bp, 13 predicted proteins | sample 1674811 | NCBI WGS metagenome assembly OMLO01 (sample SAMN06265003, study PRJEB25207) | coral metagenome | isolation source: Coral host | place: Mexico:La Bocana,Puerto Morelos, Mexico | collected 2008-11-13 | reverse complement strand
CATCAAGTACTGACCCATTTATCGAATGAAAATATTTTTAGCGAATAAAATTATGTATCGAATGAAAATATTTTTTGTGAATAAAAATATGCCATTTGAAAATATTTCAATATCGAATTGTGCTACTTTTCGGCAACCATACCAGACAGGACCCACGTAGATAAGTCCCTTTTTCCCGACAACATGAAAACGAGGCTGCCAACTGAAAGTTGCTGTTTCAGCTGTTTCGCCGTTTTTTGTTGGTAAAAGTTTTTCCCAAAAAAATATTTCAAATGAGGTGGTCTCTTGTAAAATATTAAGATTTTTTTTTTCAGTAGTGAGACCTGATTTTGCCGAAACATTACGAGACAAAAACACCAAAAAAGTCATATCATCACCACAAAGCTACCCTTTTACTGATTCAATTCTTCATGTGCAATATACAATGTATTTTTATATACGTTAGTCTTCTGAATATTCACTTTCGTAGTCTACAGTGCTAAAAGACCTTTTGCGTTGGCCACAGGCGTGGACACATTAAACCTATCATTCTTGTGGCAAATGCACCTCAAACTTCTGCAGTCAGACCGAACAGTTGCATCTGATTAACTGGAGATTCTGGGGCAGGCGGAAAGTCCGTTGAAACAGGAAATACATTATAATTAGTGACTATCCACCCCCAATCCTCCATCGACATACCTGCACCTTCTTCCAGCCACTATTAGGTAGCGGGACAGGCTGCGGAATCGGGTAGCTGCCTCTGTTGGGTAAGATTTTGTCGCTCAATATGAGACGTCTTGGTAGCAAGTTTTTTTAAGTAACGCTTATATCTGAGAGCGTTAAGACCTACCCCTGGTTCACCACCGAAAAGTGATACATGTGCTTTCAGTTTCACCTGCAGTGCCAACGCCGTAAACAACAGAATTACAGCTGAGGTGTAGTACATTCTCAAATTTATTCAGGGCTGATACCTTTCCAACTCCATATAGGCGTGATGCTGTGTTTTTAGCTCCTGTCTAAAATGGAGGTCACAGCTATCTTTGGAAGCATGATAACAAAGAAGAACTAGCAAATCTGTGTGATCCCCAACTAGAACCGTTGTATTCGTTCGAGCAGACTCTACATCGGTTTTGGCTATATGCAGCTCGGCGTCACCATTTGCGTGGCGTGTTACGCATCATACATTCTGGAGAGCCTCACTAAGCATCAACAGAAAGCGTTTTTTTGTTCAGTCTTGAGATTCGAGAAAGTTATCCTTCATCGTTACACGTATGCTTTCTGTAAAGGTGACAGTTGCACCAACCTTACCTGATGCCTGGGGCGTCATAGTTTTAGTTGAAATTTCGTAGTACCCGTCAAACACCACTATCGCTCCTCCTTATTTCCCTTGCACGTAAGTGCAATACAAGTCGGACGCTACCTTGTAAGTCCGAGAATCTCTTGGAGAAGAGCCTCGATGGAGACGAGCACCTCCGTTAAGCAGGTCCATTCCCTTCATGCCGTGTCTTGGCCTCTGGTGTAAGCTTTTTCCATAATGCCCGCCTCCCTCTGGTCAAGGGCCTCCACCTGTCTTCAGACTTCTCATCAGAACCAGTTCGATCATTAATTAGGACTATCGATAAACCAGCCCAAAATCGATCTCTTCTTGCTACGTTAAGACCTGACTTAAAAGGCGGTAGACATCCGCGGTGATCCGTATACGGAGGTCTGTCTCGTGCCTCTTAAGTTTTAGAATTACAGTCTCCGAGTGAGTGCCTTCTAGCATCGTCTCTATAAGCGACGTTGGCGGCCTATAATATTTTATCTCCACGTTCACCTGTCAGAACCCGCATGAATGTATTTACGGTTCCAGACGCCGAGATTTCCTCGTTAGAAACTTTGCGTCGAGCGACATTACGACTGTGTTTGGTGCCAGATGTTACGACGGCAATCACGTCCATATCGTGGAAGTTGTTATGCCCGTCGAGAGTCCAATTGTTGTGGTGAACGATCGACTGTCCGACCTCGCCATTAAAAGAAGGTACGTATATCAGTTTCTTGATGTCGGCCGGGACTGATTTGAGGTCATTTGTGATCAGCTTACAATAGCTGCTGTTTGGATGATGCTCATGATTCGTTCTTCTTTGATATCTACGCCATCTTGGTGCTCACGAAACTCTTGTAAGACTACCGTAGCCGGCCGTGGTTCTGAAAGTTATTACGTTCGGCTTACCAGCATTCCACAAATTTGGTTTTCATGCGCGACCGTCCGTGAGCTTCGCCCTCCATATTATTCAAATATTTTTCAATTTTCTCGACTATATCACCAATTGTTATCTGCTCGTTGCTATTTTCTTCAAGAAACTTTCTAGCTTTTATGGCAGGCAGCGTCAAATTGTGGGCATTCATAAGGCCTAGCTGTTGTCGTTTCCGACCACTCGTCGTTCCTCTATGGAAAAATCGTGTCCTTGCCTTCAATTGTTGTAAGCCTGAATGGTCCACCCAGTCTTTTTCCCGAATATAAACCAAATTCTAATTTGGTGCTACAAATGAAACAATCGGTCTTAAAGGACAACATTGTTCTGCTTTGCGAGTTAGAGAGAGACGGCTACTATTTCTTTTTCCAGAAACAGCTTTCTTAGCTCGCTTATGTTGCTGGGACGACAGTACTCTCGCCGGCAGTTCTGAAGACCTGCTGCCAGGGACCGTAGTGATCACTATAAGCCCTTACCGCGCTGGTCCGGCTTATCTCTTCGTTTCTACAGTTTCTGTGGCCCTCGCTGTTAAGACCTTTATTACAAAATTAATGGCACGATTCACTGTTTCATCCATAATTGTTGGAAATCTCAGTCTGAAATTATGGGCAAATTGAAACTTGTCAACTATCAAGGAGAACGATATGGGCAAAATGAGACTTCAATTGCTTTGTTTTCAGTTTGTTTTTTGAATCAGTCAAATATGTTTGTGTTCCCACACTCTAATTGTTAGCATAAAAAAATTTTTTTTTTGAAAGCGTTTTCTTTCAGGGACCCATTTTTAAGTCTAGTCATCTACTCGAACAATTACATCGCGTATTTTTTTTTTTTCAAATCCAAACTTGTAGTTTAGAAATAAAAGACATTTGTTTGGTGTGTCATAGTGTCAGGAGCCCATCACTGTATCCTTTCCACTTTTTACTTTTCAACTTGAACCAAAGTGCAAAATTTGCAGAGCACGCGCTTTATTTATTAGTGGAAACATTTCCTCCTGCTTTTGCGAAAATTTTCCTTTTTTTTTTAATTAAATTCTGAAGAAAAAAGTATGAGTAGTGAGTCACATTTTGTGACAGAAAAGTGAGGGCGAAGCAAAGAATGGAAAACAGAGTTTTCACCGAGGTGAAATATTGTTGTTGAATGTTCATAGTGGTCGATGCACTGAGCTACAACAAGCTTGTTACTGATTTTTTTCTCGAATTATACTGATAATCTTAGAACATGACATTGCGTCTACTTGTGTGAATACTCCTTTTTAAGTTCTAAATTCACTTGTAGTGTAGTCTGCATACGAACCAAGTGGCCCATCAGAGAGGCACTGTGAGAGTTGAGTGTCTTGCCCATGGAGACAACGAAATGTCCCCGGCCAGGTCTCGAACCCGGACCGCTCGATCCGGAGTCGAGCGCACTAACCATGAGACCACCGCGCCTCCCACAAAGCTCGCTTGTAGTGTAAGTTAACATAACTCCTCACTAAATATTTCACTCAGTTAAATTGATCGTGGAAATTTTCTACAGGTTTTACGTTTTTTTTGACCCAAGAATCTTGTGTTTCATTTAATCGGAACATAAATGCACTTACGTAGGAGAAAAAAGTATTAATCACTTCAATCTTTACTAGTACATGCTGCACGCGCACGTGGCTTTAAATTTGAGCATCATAAAAGACAGTCTATATAGCCTCATTTCCAAGCAGCGCTGTATAGGCTTCTAAAAGAGACTCGTTTTTCGTCAACTTTCCCTACTCATATTTTCGGGTACTTTTGATATGTTATTGAGGACGTGTTCCTGGAGTAAAAATCGTTAATAAACATTCTTTTGCAATTATTGGCAGGTAGGCCGACTGTTGACAAGAAAATGCGTGGACGAAATCTGTACATGTTCGCCCCGATTTTTCTTTTACAGCTTTTGATCGTTCGTTTGGATGATATTAAGTTATATAAACAAGATCTTTAGCTGAGAAAAAAGAAAACGTTTTCCGCCCCATTCAGTCTGCCCATTCAGTTGCAGTCTAATAACTTTCGACCAAACGGACAAGCCATGTTGAAAATTTAACAAACATTCGTGATTTCTGACAAAGTACTTTCTAATTTACAACACCATTACTTTGAACGTGACTTACACCGCGAGTCAACATGCTTTTTGGAGTCCAGTTTGCTTTACCGTTGAATTTTAATTATTAAACAAAGTTCTGCCTTCGGGCTTCCTCGTTTTATTCGACTTCATACTCTTATAGATGTTAAGGGACAGGCCACTATTATCTTTTAAAGAGGTGGTGGGGAGTTGTGCAATTTCCAACCAAAAAATCCTCCTCGGCAAAAACTGCTGAAAAACATTTTGTATAAGGGGAGCCATGGAGGAAGTGCTTTCTAATACACAAGTCTTGTGATCCAGAAAATTTCGCTGCGATTCAGATGTAAATCAAGGCGAAAGAAATTAAAATTAACAGTATCTCATTTTCCCAGTTATTTAGTTAGCACTGCAAATTCCAACTGAGATTGTTTAAATTCTTGAAATTGAATTTTAAATGCATCTTAAGTCAAGCTGGAATCAACGAGCGCTGATTCCTTGTCTTACTCCATAGGAGTTCCTCTGATTGCACCCACAACTGCGTTTAATCCATCTCTTTCAAAATCATTTGGTCGCTCTACTTTCTCTAGGTCTGCTATTCCAAGGCTGTAACATTCAGGCCACTGGGATGGAATCTCGGTTCCAAAAGCCAGAGGAAAGAGTTTACTCGGCAATTTTCCCCTGTCATCGATGAAAGCTTCACGGGGAAGTTGCTCCGTTTGAGTCACTGGAAAGCACAGCAGAACAACATTGTCCTCGGACATCAGCCATTGTGAAGTTCTATTCCTGACATATTCATCATTATGTTTCGATACATCAACAGCGTTTTTACTTAATATCTCCACACTGCCAGGAGGTTTTGCTTGGTTTAAAGCATCGTAAAAATGTTCCATTATTTCATCTGTGCGTTCAGACCAGGCCCTGTATAGGATAAGGACGTGTTTGGTGTTTTCCGCTTCCTTGCTACAGGCTACAGCCTTAGGAGGTCTTTGGGGTTTGGTCGATTGTGACTTCGTCGAATCGTTTCCCATGTCTGGAAGAAACTGTGGAAAAATAGGACACTAAATGAAAAATCGGATCCGGCGAAAAAATGCTAAGACAATACCTTTCAGTTTTTAACTCCAAATATATTTCTAGTCATTTTAACTGATAAAATGTGATTCATTAACGCTGTTTTTTGTTTCAAGCCCTCACGTAGAATAACATTCTTTATATGCAAAGCACTTTCTGGTAGCTCATTTCTCAAATGACTGAAAGCCAATTTATTAGACTTTTCACTTGTTGAATGGTTATCCTTGAAATTATTTGCCTGACAGTTGTATGATGGCTGGTTTGCAGTGTCACGCCATCAAAAATAAAAATCGTAACCATTCAATAAATTAAGTCAAAAATCTGGGAGATGATCAGATATATAGACCGGCAACTTTGCCAAGATCTTGGTATGTGCGGTTTTTCATTCGCGCTTTATTCGGAATACGGTGTTTCACCCAAATTTACAGAGCTTTGTACATGGATGGCGACGTACCATGCATCATGTTGGTGCCCTTCAATATGGCGGCGTAAAAGTGGCAAAAGCATCTGTCGTTGGGTTCTGCCGATTGAAACGAAAAATTGCACTCTAGAGTTCCGACACATTAACAGTATTAATTCTTCTAGTGCAAGAACTGTTCATGATCAGTTATTAAAAGCTTGAGCGATAACTCCTTTTTGTGTGGGCAAAACTGACAGCTAAATTCTTGTCTGTCTTCTAGAATCACGTGATCGAAAGGAATTTTAAGAAAGATGACCGGGCACTAAAAGATTGGGTACTAGTGTTCGAGGGCTTGATTCGAGTGTATTAATGGGCCATTGCGCCTTCGTTCGTAATGTCCCCGGTTTTGGTTACTTTTTATCAGTTTCGGGAGTTCATTTTTATTTCCCTCGCTTTCAGTCTACAAGGTACGTTTTTGTCCCTTTCTAGGTTGTTTTAAGATGCCGGACTTCGTCTGTTTGCATATATGTATCGAAAAGTTGTCTTTGTAACGATATCCTTTGTAGTTTGGTATTTTAGTGTTTATGCCTCCTGTCTGTTTGTAATTATCATAATCCCGCGTCATAATTTCCTTCACGCTTAGAAAATGTGGATTGCAGTTGTATTGTTTATTAACAGCTTTTTTCCTATTTCTCTTTCAGGTGTTTCATAACCGTTATTTTGCTCACGCAAAGCATATCGAGGTTTCTAAGGCAGGTTGCACAAGGGCTGTTACGCTAGCTTTTGCGAGTTAAACATTTATCGGCCTGAACCTTCGGCGGATTTTATGACGTCACATAAGAACTAAGAGTATATTTATTTTTCAAATCTAAGTATATCAGTCCTTAAAAGGTACTTCATTTCATTTAGATGACATCACGCCGGATGCAACTCAGACTTAAATTTTGTAGTTGATCAGAATCAGAGAAGTGAAGATCCATGCTGGCGACATATATCTAAATATTGTCTAAAAGAGCCGGTGAATACTAATTCAATATTCGGCGTCTTCCGATTAATTGTTGATCATGATCCAGTCTATCGTATCTCCTTGGGCGAGACATATAAATTTTGTGAAAATTTCGCGCCCACATCTGTTCGAGATCCAAGATCTTTCATTCTGAAATGTGTTTTTCCACGCAAAGTATAGTCCAAAACTAGTAATCAAAGATTACAGCAGTGCGTTCACACGCATACTTCGCATGCATGTTTGGTCTACTTTGGTGGCGTTCGAATAGCTCGATAGAAAACTTAGTTTAAATAAAGAACTGCATGTGAAGTCGAACAAGCAATGAATAGATTCCCCCCCGGGGAGGGGGAGGTACTCAAAAAGGTTTTATATGGGGAGGCTCCGCCCCGAGGTCCAACTCCTTACCCTTTTATATACCATTTTTTCAGAAAAGGTACCCCTTTCGTATACCTTTTATTGGAAAAAGGCACCCTTTTCATATACGTCCTTAAGAAGACTTATGAATAAATCATTAAAACAGGAAGTTTTCTTGCCATTTTTTTCACGTAGCTCGTAATAAATTAACATGAAACAGTCATAAGTTGCGTCTGTTTGATCTATTTTAATTCAAGGCCCTTTTTAATATCCGAATGAAGATTTTCCTATACCCTTTCATATACCTAAACTTGCGAAATCCCTACCCTTTTACATACCTGAAGCCTGAAAAAGGTACCCCTTTCAGGCGGAGCCTCCCCGTATAGGCCATTATAGGGAGTATCCCCCCCGGGATAGATTCTAGCTGTGGTACTTCCAGGAAAGGCATTTGAACTGTTGGCGACACTTTGAATTCAATTTCAAATCGTCAATACCTGTAACAAATACTTATATGACAATACTTTAAGTTTTGACCCGCGACCCTGCATGACAGCACGTCGCCAAATGTTTTACATTTTGTGTTGTTATTTGTTCACATTTACTTAATTGCTCGAATTTACATCTTGTTCAATCTGACCACCCATTCGCTTAACTACACTGAAGATTTGTTTTCATACCACAACTCTGGGCCATTTTCCGTCGCAGAGCTACAAAACGTTCTTCCCTAATGAAGCAGGCTTTAGTTACTTGTTGTCGATGGTTAGCGGGTCAAAACACATGCGGCTTTGGAGAGAAATCATACACACTGACTCTCCTCGAAATTATGGATTACCTAAACGGGGAACACGTCGCTGCACGCGCGCTCGTGATGTAATTTGCCCTCGGCAAACAAATCCGCAAGAAAAATCCTCGATTCATGAGACTGGATGATGATTGCGTTTCCTACGTGAACGCAAAAAGGTAGATTACTGTTGCAGTTTAAAAATCTTACTGTTATATTACGTCGTACTACGAACTCCCATCGGGTCTCGGGAGCCGTAAAAGTGAACAGCCATATTGTTTGCTCGCGTTTTCATGCAGTAGTATTCGTGAGCAATATTGGGATACTAACTGAAATAAAACGACAGCAAAATGCGAATAATTTCCTTTAAGTAAAGGGATCATAGCTTCAGTTACACTATGGCGGAACAGTCATTCATAGGCGCTGCCTAAAATCCCCAAATAAACGATAAATGGATTAGTATCGGACATCCTACCTGTTATCCTCCTGCTTGAAAGAGACTGAATTCTTCTCCGAGGGAGGAGTTGAAATAGTTTTGGACAAGTTTTGCGTAGAGCCAAGTCAGACTGGCATGGGTCCAAAGCAGCTCCCACAAGTGTATTTATGCTGGTTGCGTTCGTTGGTATTTTGGTTACGCAATGCGTTACACATTTAGGTGGGGTTTTTCGGAGTCCTTTGTTTGTCGTATCATTTAAATACTGCGCGTATTCATCTTTTCTTTAAGACAATTCAGTGCCTATCAGTTCGACCGTTGGTTACTTTCTTATTTTCTCTTCCCTTGCAGGTTGTCAGACGTACATTATCTTCGTCTAGTTTTGAGAGAAATTCCAGAATACCCCGCCACTATTGTTCTTGATTCTACTCTCGCAATATTTTTAAAGAACGAGAAATGTGCAGGAACAAATTAACTCATGTGGCAGGGTATTTTGCACTTAAGCGCGAAAGAACTTAACACAACGTTGCGATGAATCCATGTTATCATATAGTATATACCATGCGGGAAAACACGGGAAAGGTGTATAAGTGTACATGTAAATGGTGACAACTTTAAATAAATAGTTCATGCGTAGGGAGACTGATCGGGTGTTTAAGCATGGCCTCTTCTTCATAAATCAGCCAGTCCAGTTTTACGTGAGAGAAATAGGAGCTGAAGAGTAGTATCCAGGAAGTGAATGCCCAATGGTTCACTAAATAGCCGCCGTGAAAGGGCAGAGATAACCTTTGACAGAGTGCTCTCCACATGAAGACACAATTGATCATCGCAGTTAGACACACAACTGTATGATCTTTCATATATTCATTTGCATTCTTCACCTTCTACAGGCATATTACGACCTTACGATGTGACCGGCTCCCAGGTGGCTTGATAGCTCAGTTGCTAGGACACTGCACCGGTATCGCAGAGGTCATGGGCTCGAATCCCACTTAGGCCTTGAATTAATATTTTTCAGGCTTTAATTTCACAACTGCTTAAGCTGTGTTTTATAATTGCGATAATCAATCATGTCTTCATATCTTTCTCGCAGTTCAGATACATGATCTTTCACATATTCATTTGCAGTGTCTCCACAGTTAGTCAATTGTCATCCAGGTGGTTATAAACTCAGATCATTATGATAGGCCTAAGGCGGGGGGGTATACGTGAATTTAGGTGAAATTTTAGGTGGTATTAAAAGAAAAACGTTTTGGAACATCACCAGGGCATTGCTGCCCCCCTTCACTGAAGCATTCTAATTGGTTTGCGTGGTGCTCCAAAATGTAGCAATACGTATCGCATTTGAAACTATTCTTGAGAGGTCGTCAACGCTAACTCTAAGTTTCTGTAGCATGAAGCTCCCAGGAATATCGCAACTTTTCGATGTCGAACAATGAAAGAAAATCAGAGATGAGAGTTGCACAAGCTAGAGTTTCCTCAAACTCAGAACAAGTGTGCGACAAATAAGCGAAAGGGTGCTCGCCTACCTCAAGAAAAATATGACATGCTATAATCCAATTAGGGCGCACGAGTCTCTAAGAGGGGTGGGGCTGGCGGGGTTGAAGGATAGGAGCAGTACTTCTTTATAGTTCTACAATCACAAGCTGTCTGATTAGCTCTGATAAAAATCATCCGTCATCATGCTACCCTTGCCATGTTTTGACCATATTTATTTTTATTTTTATACGGCTACTTCATATACAACAGCAACCATTATTTTACAGCTAACAATTTCATGTAGATTATTTCCTGTTACAACATACATGTTCTCTTTATTAGTTTCCATACAATTGTTGTATTACCATTTTGGAGAATTTAATATTTTACGACCAATTTCCTAAGAAATAAAAATTATTCGAATTACTACACATGCTCGTTCCTTCTTAAAAAGTAAATTTAAGTGTCTACATTATTTCCAAAATACCCGCTGTTGATATCAATGTGCGCATGCCCATATTGCACTTTACGCTTACATTGTTGACTTCAGAATTGAAGGTAGAGGGGTGGGGGAGTGGTCCATATGAACACGTGTCTCTCCCCGAATTGAAGAAAGTCGCAATCACCTCAATTCCCGACCCCAGAGCCATTCACTTTGCACATGACTGCAAGGGACTGGAGTCGGGAATGCAATCACCAGCAGTCCTAGCTCCTGACTGCATCGACTACACGATAGACTGCCAAGAGTTTAGTTACGAGCTCCATTTCGATTGGTGTTTAAGACAATAAAGCTGACCGGAAGTAAAACATATAGCGTCTCGACTCAGCTACGCATGCGCCATTTAACCGAAATTTCGATATTTCCGGACTTCCGCTGGCGAAGGTGAACGAAGACTCTGGGTATGTTTTTGAAAAGGCCGCCGTAAGAATAGTGCAAGACACTGCCTGTACCGGCAACATCTTACGCTTAATTATAATATTTCCTAAATTTTACAGCATTGTCAAAGTAAACCATGCCAGTCGTACCTAGTGTTATATGATTAAACCATCCAAGCTCATTTTCAATCTTCTGTTATTTCTTGCGTGTTTCTTTTTACCATAACATCGATTTAAAAGAATCTGGACACACTAAAACTACTCCATATGTCATACTCCATATGACGTCACTAAGACAAGAAGTTCCTGTTGTACTGCGGGACGTGGTTCATTTACTGCGTTTCAGTGTTGGGTTCAGGAAGTTTCTCAATAAAAGTTCTAGAAAGGAAAGTAAGCACAAATGTTAGATAGTTGCCTTATAATGTTTTCAGGAAGTCCAAAAAACATTTTCAATACACCTAAATGTTATCTTAATCACATTCGGAAATGTTTCTTGTAAGGACGAGGATGTAAGAAAAGGATTGCGTTTGAACAAAATTTTATAGCCCTTGAGGACTCTTTTATCTTGCGGCCAAACTTAAGGGAAACGAAGAAAGGAAATTGAGAAAAAATAATGCCTTTGCGACCTAGGTACAGTAAAAGCCCATGTGTAAGAACCTTGTGGTTGAACAAGCTGCTGGCACTGAGAAATTTGGCATTTTAATACGCAAAAATATAAGAACCTGTTTAGCCGAGCAAGATCGAACAGGTTTTTATATGTGGGTTACAGTCAAATTGTGATAAAAAAAAAATTAAAAGAAGGAGTTTGACTTTGAGATTTCAAATCCATATTGCAAGAAAATACAATTGTGAATACATACAGTCCAAACCCGAATTTATTTTCGCGGTAATCAACAACAGTAACCTGGCCCAGTAAGAACCTTACTTAGCTGAATCGCCACTGAAGAAATTCCCCCTAGAACCCATTTTTGCCAGACTTCAAAAACTGCAGGTTCTTACAAACGGGTTTCACTGTATCATATTTACTCACGTCAAATAAGTCAACTTTTCGTCCACTGAGTCCCAGGGCCCCTTATCTTTTCCTCTTCTGACCACTTTCCGCATAATCTCCCTAGTATAGGACAACAGTCAACATTGAGCCAATCATTGTGGCAACAAAAGTTACAAACTTTAAAGTATTATAAAACGTAACGAAAAGGATCAGTTCAAGAAAAAAATTATAGTACCTGCACAAAATAGCCTGCAAAAATATTGTCTGAGAAAAAAATTGAACTCTGCTTTCATATTCGTATTCTCAGTGTATTCTCCTGCAGGACGTCTTCGATACTCCCGTCTTAAGCTTAACCATTTTTCACTTTTAGGTTTTTTAAAAAAATGCTGACAAATCCAAAAATCCTGTTCACCTGATGTCCGTTAGTTTGTCTTCTATTGTTTCCCAGGGGTGCCTCTCATCTGTGTACTCCAACATTTCTGTAAATAACAACAAATCCCATCAAACATCGCGACTTCGAGCATTAACTACATGGACCGAATCCATCAATAAAACAGAAAGAACTGAAGTCACTACGGGCTAAAAATCAAAATTGGACGTTTTCTGGTATTTTCTAGCCTTTAGTATTCATACCTTTCGCTAAATGTTCCTCACTGATCCAGTCACCATCAGAGTAATTCTTGATCCTTAAATTCTGAAAACAAAGGAAAACGAAAACATCAATGGAAATTGGTAAATGATGGTTTTCGAAGAAGAAATTAATACAGGAGAACAAAGAACACACTCTTAAGGCACGAAAGTGACCACACAAAAACATCGTAATTCAACTAGTGCAGCCATTTTCAAAGCATTAAGTCAACATACAATCATGCGTACCCACTTTCAAGCCGCGTTTAAGCTACCCTAACCAGAGTTCAACACTGCCCCAGTCATTTCCCATACCGAATTAAAAGAGCTATACCGCAACCCAATCTCCCTCGTTCCGAGACAAAACAGTAGTGCGTACCCATCTTGCAAATCTGCTGTATTCCAGTCGAGTGACAATAACCATGGTATCAATAGCGTATTGAAGCTTGGCGGTCTTCTTCGCTTCACTATAAGTGTCACTCAGCTGGGCGATCAGAATGTTAAGGAGAATTACAATCACCATCGCCATGTACGCCAGAAGAATCAGGATAGCGAGCCAGCTAACAGGAAAGCGAAACAATAATAGATTTAGTGGAAATTAGGGGCGAAAAAGTAAATGTCGGTACACAAACCAGCGGACATGTTGCGGGGAGGTGAAACGGGGACAAGCCTCTTCGTGTAAACCCATAGGATGTATGTTACAGGGAGAGTACGCAAGCTGTTGCACACGAAGCGGATAGTGGTACATTTTTGGGCAAAACTAAACTATGATGCATAGTTTTTTACTTTTTTCGCAAGAGTAAAACACACCATGCAACAATGAACATTGACGTCATTTTGTCCCTGCTTCGTGACTCACGAAAACCAGCTGTTGGATTTCATACAGCATGCTGCGATGACAAAATTCAGATGTTCTGCAACAGAACTTTTTCGCAAAAACGGGCATGACATCAACACTGCAACATGTCCACTTCATGTCGCCGCAAGGAACTCGAGTAAGAGAATTAATGGCGGAGTCCATTAAAAAAATAAAAGAAAAAATCAAATTTAGTCTTGTACGGAAAACGACATTTGAAGGTATCCATGAAGTCAGATTTTAACATTGAAAAATGAGACGAAATGGCGTGAACATTCCAGACTTCTTTTTATAAGAAGCGAGAGGTCGTTTCAACTAAGAAGCAATCTATGACAAAAAGTGAGAATAAAGGATAGTCTACCTAAAATAGGGAGAGGAATATTATTGGAAATAAGGCCTAAATGGCCAGGATTTACTCCCAAATTGTTCATGCTCTCTTAATGACGTTCAAACAAAACTGCAGACATAAAGAAAGAGAAAGATGTTTACTTGAACTTTGAATAATCTTCCTCAACAGGTTGTTGTTCAACGAGGGCTCTGACGGCAGCTACCATTACCCATGCGTAATTGCTGTAGATAAGGGAAAAAAGGCAGATAGGAATTCATTAATAAGTTCATGTTATCGATATTTATTGGGCATCAAAGTAGAGCCGGTAACTACTGCAACAATACAGTATAGCCAGCGCTTATGCTTTGTGCAAGTGAATATATGAAAGATCATCGTATGTTTGAGCTGCGGCAAAAGATATGAAGACAAGATAGATCATCGTCGTTATATTAACAACTTAGAAAGCTGTGAAATTTAAGCCTAAAAAAATCTGACTTGAACGGGTTCTAATCCCGTTCAAGCTTGATTGTTTTTTCAGGCTTCATTTCACAACTGCTTAAATTGTGTATATAACTACGATGATCATTTAGCTTTCGCCTTTCATGGAGGTAAATATTGACCCCACTGTTTCAGCCAAATTCGATTATTTTAGCGCAGGTTTTGCAACATTTAGAAAACTTCCCTAGGCGCACGTCAAATTTTGAACTCTAATAAAACACAAACTTTACCTGAACAGTTCCTGTGAATCTGTGGCTTTCAGCGCCATGTACATCGCGCCAGAGAATCCAATAAACACGATTATAAAAACGACGCTAAAACGAGTAATATCTCGGTAGATAATTCGTGCAAGAGTCTTCGTGTATAGACCAGTGGTTCTATAAAGCAAAATATTTGCGTTTAATTCACGGTTTCTTCTGAGACGCAATCAAAAATAAAAATCATAACCATTCAATAAATTAAGTCAAGAATATAAGTTATGATATATGATTGATATGTGAACAACCTCGGCACGATTTAGGTCTGTGCGGGTTTTCATCTCGCGTTATTCGGAAAAGTGTTTCACCCAAATTTATAGAGCTTTGTACGGAGAGACCACGTTGGTGCCCTTCCGAGGTTGAGCTGGATGAAATTACCAAATTGTAAATCAACATAGAACATAGGGAGTTCAATCATGTTCATGATACATTATACATTTTAAATTAAATAAAAGCAGACAATTTTACCTCGTGGCACAGGAAAACTTGAAGAGCCGTAGGAAATTAAACAAGTAGCCGAGCCCGGCAAGACTCCATTGCGATTTAACCTCAGCAAAACGAAGAGGAAGGACAAGGAATGTCAAGACAAGACCCAGCCAATCAAAATAGTTGTACGGATCTTTGAAGTAGGTTTTCCATTCTCTACAAATGATATGAAAACTTCTGATTAGCAAAGCTTCGAGAATTTACGAGAATGTAGTCTAGCTAAAAATCTTTTTCCATTTACCTTATAGAGAGAAAGTTTCTGTGGTTTTCCTTCATTAATTACCTGGACGCTCAGTGATTGGTTAATTTAAAAAAATTCGTGTGAGCCCACGTGCACCTACTCGACCAATAATATGCAAGACCAAAACTACTAGCCACTTGATTACACATGTTTTCCCGCGCTTGGCACCGGTCACGTTTGTTTCCTTCATCATCTCATTGATTGGTCCATTGCTTTGTTTACATTTGTTGCGAGTGGGCCAAACTAATTACTTAACAACTCACCGTTCA
>OMLO01002346.1_pt1 | contig 15235 bp, 7 predicted proteins | sample 1674811 | NCBI WGS metagenome assembly OMLO01 (sample SAMN06265003, study PRJEB25207) | coral metagenome | isolation source: Coral host | place: Mexico:La Bocana,Puerto Morelos, Mexico | collected 2008-11-13 | reverse complement strand
TGTGGTAGATACCACAGAGGAAGGTACTTTCATAAATTTCCAAATAGGTGTGTGCATGAAAATTGTTCAACCCTGACCTCATATTTTTAAGGAAGAAGCAAATAAAAAATTAGTTATCCTATTTAAGTCCCAACCCAAACCCAAGAAATGACACTCTACTCAAGGAAAAAGGCAAAATTTATTTTGTTTCTGTAATATCGGAAACGGATGGTTCGGTGTTACCAGATCATATTTTTCTTTTAGCTGAGCAGTTACACACTGGAATTTTAGCTGATACAATTAGGTATGGTGGCTTGACTACCTGCCGGCAAGATGACACCAATTCTTGTCACTGGCTATTCCCTGGGCAAGACTTGCTTTTCTGTACATAAAGTGAATCAAAAATGCTATATTTTGCAGTGACTGTTCCAAGCAGCATGTGGAGTGTATCCTACAAACCAGTCGGAAAAGATCAAGTTGTTACCTTTGGCTCTGGTGTAAACTGGGATTGAAGTTTAACATTTCCAGCAGTTATTATGATAAATTCTGACAAGTGCTTTTCTGTTAAATAAAGCCACACAGCTCAGAACTGTTTTGTCTTTTTATTCCGGTCAGAAAGAAAAATAATCATTTACGTATATCAACCCCGGTGCAAATGAATAATCCTGGTTGTAAATCACTTCAGTGCAACTGTCAGCTGTCGTTTTTTTTTGTGAGAACAATCTCTGCCTCTCACAAAGAGTCGGAAGACGGTGCGAGTATTAAATGGGATAACATAGCATAACACAACTGTTTATCCACAATTCACATTGCCATGAACTGAAAGATGAAAAGTAGACAAAAGAGGTTATCCCATGCCAGTAGATCTCCTAAAACAATTAAAAACGCAAATTTACATCTGAATAAAATTCGCAATAAAAAGGTCAAAATATCCTAAATTATTAGTAAAATGGGAGAGTTCTTCAGAGTTTGCATTGCGGTCTTGTTCCGACTCCCGAGTTACCGGCTCGCGGCAACGTCGCTCTCACGTCACGCTCACAGTCATGTGGTTGCACACTAATTGATCTGCTTTTTTTCCCCACGGATATTAGAAAACTGCTCGCAGTCTACACAATGGTTTAGTTTATGGCGATGGTTATATTTTAAAGGTCGAAAATCACATGCAAACGTAAAATACCCAAATGGGTCAAGTCTGTTAAGAGTGTTAATTGTCATATAACACTCGGCCGGTAAGAAAAACAAAAACAAAAAAAACTCGGCCGGTGAGAAAAGAAATTTGTCTTTTTTGATGGCCATTTATGAAACGTTGTGCTTTCTCTTATAGCCGAGTCCTCCTACAAAGTGTTGTTGCTTTTTCCTTTCCTTGCTTTTCCTATTTAAAAAAAAAAGAAATTCCAAGTGTCACAAATCACGGTCTCGCTCTCTGAACCGAGCGTAAACCAAGCGGTAGAACTGCGATCTATGCAGCTTTTCTGTATCGCTTGGCAGTTGTAATTAATCGACATTTGAATTGGATGGGTTACTTCGATTCCTTAAAATTTGAGAAAAATACCACACTGCCGGTCATTTAGTGATTTTAAACGTTTACCGGCTGGCGGTCATTTAGCCACAGCGTAAAAAAGGAATCAAATCATTCAAACTCGGCGACTAAAAGGTATGTTTTTGAATCTATGTTGTTGAGCATGCCGCACCAGATACAGGTGTGGCACCCCCTAGTCTGCATGTCACGGCCGTATTTTCCCAGCGGAGACCCAGCATGCCTTTGAATGCCATCATACTGTAAACTGTCAATTATAATCCCCTGGTCAAAGGCCCATCTTCCTGTAAACCAAAAAATATATATCATTGAAAGGCCCCAGATATAAGCTTGTTTTATTATGATAACCAGGAAGTGAAAATTCTTAATTTTGATCAACACAGCTATCATAGTTCTTCTTGAAAGTTGAGTGAGGGTTGTCTCGGTTACCCGAGACCATATAAATGGGGCCTCAGGCTTAAACACCGTTTGATCAAATCAACTAGCATTCCAGTTACTCTCAGGAAGTAGTTAACAAACTGGCTTACTATTAATCAGTTAGCAGAATAAGGTCCTCAATTACGAAATTCTGGAAAAAAACTCCCGGTTATCAAAATGTTCAGGTCCATAGATGTTGTAATTGAATGGTTTTAGTGAGATTTCAAAGAGTTGGATAAAATAGTGTTGAATTGGTAAAAATCTAACCAATGAAATCACGTGTCCCCACAGTTCCCATACCTAGTGTCAAGTCCCCACCGGTTAAGAAATACAGGTGGTTCGGTGGAGGAGAATGGTAAAGACCCTCTAATCCCTTGAGTCTGTTCGCGCATTTGTTATATCAAACATGGCGGCTTTGTTGCCTACTTACAACTAGCGGTAAATTTCCGTGCTAATATACTAATAATGGGTAGACACAGCTCAGATTCTGACGACGATAGGCGAAAGAAACACAGATCTTCCAAGAAGCGTGACAGAAGAAGTCGAAGTCGTGAACGGCGAAAGCGATCAAGATCCCGAGATCGAAAACGAAGCCGATCAAGAAGTAGTAGTTACGAAGATTACAGACGTAGCAGGTAGCGTAAAACACCCAAGCTATATTCTACACTTATTACTTTCCCCTGTTATCTATGTTTTAAAACAAATAAGAAATATTTTATCCTCATTTTCCTTTTTCTTTCATGGGTCCCACCACAGATCAAGTCGAAAAGGTAAGGGGCAGTGAGCTCACTAAGATACGTAGCGAGGTTAATCAAGAGAGAATTCTAGAATAAAAGATGCTGGTCTATCTAGGGTATATATTTAGGGCTTACTTTACTTTGAGTAGAGTCAGTGTTCAAACACCACCCTACTACCACCGATGCTCTTAAAAATGGCTAAACATGGGTCAAATACACCCTCCCCCCCCCCTCCCTGTGCTACTGTTACTTCTGTTAGAGTTTATTCCAAAAATAAGAATCCTGGTAATAATCAGAAACCTTATTTGAAATAATTTTCCCAAAACATTGGTCGTTTGCTTAATTGGTGTGTTAAGCCTGGTTTGCAAGTGTGGCACTAATTCAAATTATGCAAGGAAATGCACTTGTGAACTAGCCTGATGAAAATGCAAGCATAATTCCTGACGTGAATTGAAGAATCTTAATTTTCTTGCACTTGTATAATTTTGTGCTTCTGTTTGCATTTCACTTGTGTGAACAGGAACAACGTAAATGCAGCGCCAAAGTTTGTGATGTCAATTATCTTTCAAAATGAGTTTGGCTATGCTTGCAATTTTTACCTCCCCTGCATTTGTGTGAATGCTGTTTGTATTGTGTTTGTACATGTATTAAATGCAGTCGTGTGAATCAGGCTAACTAGTCAGTTCAGTTATGGAGTGAGATATTAAATTAAACATAACATTGTGTAAATAACACTGTACTCAAAATCCCTTGATTTTTTCAGTAATAACAGTTCTGGTATGTTTGTAGATCGCAGGTACAGCCGATCAAGCAGCAGCAGAAGCTATAGTAGTAGTTCAAGTGACAATGAAAGCAGGAGAAGCAAAAAAGATAAAAAGTAAGCAATGACATGGCTTGCTTAATGCCCTCTGATTGGCTAGAGTTATGGCCAATTGCTTCCTTATCATCCTATACATGAAATGTATATGTTGTAGTTAATTTTTATTTCCAGTTATTTTTTTCTTTTGTTTTCGTACAGACATTACTAAACATTACACTGTAATGCATGTACAAAAACACAGGAAAACTAAAAAATTAACTGGAAATAAAAATTAACTACAACATATACATAAATTCATGGATCAGGTTTCTCTGGTAGTTAAGGTTGTGCCTTACAGTTTTGAGATATACATGTAGTAAAAGAACTCACCCTTTTAAAAAAGTTAGAACTCCTTGAAAAGTAGCCCTCATATCAGACCTATTTTCTTATGGTTTACCAAGGACATTGAACACAGTGGTGTATGATGCAGATTTTTATTTTGTGTATACCGGTATGTTAAATCAGAGCCATTTAACAATTCCTGGCATTTGGAGATAGGGTTATAGTGCCTGGTCTTCCATTAAACACTCAGTCATTTAATTTGCTATTTGTTAATGTTTGCATTATTTAAGTGCTGCATATCACTGTTAAAAGACCAAGCAAACAGTAATTAGAGAAAGAAAAATATATTGGGACATTTTTATTTTTACAAAGTTGAGCTCTTGTCACAAAACAGAAATAAGCCACCTTATTAAGGACAGCTATTCAAGAAACGTATTTTCATGTAACTTATACTTGAACTGTAACAGCCTTGACTTTTGATGTTTCTGACAATAACAGATATTTTCTCTCTGTATATGCAGGAGTTCAAATTCTCAGGTAAGCTAGTGACAAGTATGTGCAGCTGAACCCAGTTATTTTGAACTTTCAGGGGAAACAAAACAGTTCTAAATAACTGGAGTTTAATATGGGCAGTAGTAAATCGGTGAAGGGCAAATCCAAAGGGAAAGAATTTGAAATAACTGAGTTTAAATTAGCAGAGCGGGAATGCAAGGACAAAACAATCCAGGAGTTTTGAATTAGCTGGCCCCATTTTAATTAAATCATTTGCATACTTCTAAAGTAAAACATGTTTCAAAATTACATTTTGCCCAGTGTGGCAAGTCACTGTACTGAAATATAATATTGATACTTTTGTTTTTGGTTAGTTACATAGTTGTAAACTTTCAACCCTTAGAGAAATAGGATCTTTATTGAGGTCTGGGTTGTGCATAGATTTGGCTGATTTTGATGAATGTGAAATGACGTTTTGGATTTTTAATTTTTTAACTTACATCTCATTACAAATCTTATCTTTGCTTTCTTGAAGACCTCAAAGGAAAAAACAAAACAAAAAATGAAGAAAGCTCTAGCAAAAGCAGGTAATGTGTAAACATCATTTTGGGATTTTTCTTTTATTTCAACTTTTGACTTGTTGTGAATATTGTTCACTCAAAATGCACTTTTGTAGAAACATATTATCTTGTTTTTTTACTTAACAGAATCTAAAGACGAAGTTCTCAAAAGAGACAAAGCTACAAAGGAATTCAGTGAGTCCTTGAATATTATTATTGTTGTTATTATTATTTAACAAATAAAGAAGCCTAAGCCATGTATTACACTGTAATAAAACTGCACGACGGGCATTTGAGAACATGAGGGAAATTAAACATGAAACATAAACTGCTAAAGGATTTATAGATTCTTATATATTAGTGTAAATAATTTTTTGTGACCTTAAAGTAGATTTTTACTGGAGCTAACTTATTTTTACTGTTATATTTATTTCAATTTAAGTTATTGTCTTTGAAAAGGAAAGTCAATAAAGTATGTATGTAAATGTAGAAAACACAAGCTGCTGGTGAGTGTTTCCTACATTTCTTGGAGTGTTTTATCACAGTGTAGTGCATGGCTTAGACTTCATCAGTTGCCTTACGATATAGATATAATATGGCAAAAAACAATAAACATGCTTTTTCTTTGTTTTGTACTCTGATAAAACATGGGTTCTCAACCAATCAGAGCATGTGCAGGGACCTATCTATATCATAATGTTTGTTATTGTTAGTATTTGTTATTGTTATTTCTATTATTTAAGAAAATTCACATGCTATGTAAAGCTTAGCAACAATCTCTGCATTCAGTTATTTCATTGGATGATTTGAGAGTGGCGTGAAGAGAAATGCCATTCAAACAGAACAACGTTAGAAGACTCTAAGGAATGTTTCTGTTTATTTTCACAATTTATCAGTTGATTTTTATAACTATATTTTTCAACAGAACAGTTAGCACCTAACAAGGAGACAATATTAAAGATAGAAAGCAATGAGTTTGTGCCACAGTCATTCACTTCATCTGCAGACTCTAAAGATCAACAGGTATCAGATTCCTTTTCAGTTTCCTCTTTCAATTTATTCTATTTATTGTTTTTGAGCTGAGCACTGTATGAGAGACATCTTGGATCAAGGGCATGGCTTAATTACCACCAAATAAGCAACAAATTGTTTCTTGACCTTGTTGTGCTAGCTAAGCTGGGTGCCAGAGGATGTTTTTTGTTTTTGTGGTGAAGCCAGTGAGCGGCAAAGCCATGATCATAGCGAGCAATCGCGGCTTTGCCATGAAAACAAAAAAACCCTTTGGAACCCAGCTTTTAAGTAATTTTATTATTGATCTTTGGTTTCATTTTTGGCAGAAATTTTTCTCATGGAAATTTGTAAAAGTTGGGAAAAAGTTTTTTGGAATATTCTGAATTATGCACTCTAAATCAGACCAATCTGTTCCTCTAGAGCCAATTTTAATAAATGCTGTTCAAATGAAGTAAAAATGAACAAGGAAATTAAGGTGTGCGACTTGAATAAGCCAACTAATGGAATTGACAAATTCTCACTTGTAAATTAGTCTCAACTGTTGTTGAATGTTGTATTTTTCTTTGTTTGTTTACTTCTATAACAGTTTGGTGGAAAAGATATAGATGATAGTCATGAGGCAGCCATGTTTGGTGCTGGTGTTACAGTGGCACAAGTTACCCCATCCTCTACTGCTGCTGCTTTACCTGATGTGAAGACCATGCCAGGACTAGTTATGACACAATCAGTCGATAAGGAGGGTCTGTTTGCTTCATGGGTAAGAGAGTATAGTTTAGATAAATGGTGTTCAGTTGCATCAAATCTTGCTAAAGGGCTAACTTCAAAATGGTGGTCACTGGGGAATGTTTCTTGATAATGTGTCCTATTTGAGATATTTTGCCATATGAGACACTGATGATGCTATTTACTGCAAACAGCTGGATCAACAAAGTAATGGGTATTTGACATTTTGTGAACAAAAGCTCCCTGAAAAAACCTGCCGGCCGACTGTCGACTGACAGACGTCCAACAGTCGGCAAACTGTTTAGGTTCAAACATTTGGTACCTAATTTCATATGCTAACCAAATACTCTGGAGCATCAAACCAGGCTAGATGGAATGCTTGAAAAGGGTAGAAAGAGTCTTACGACAAACTCGTGTAACACATTTGTTGATCTTCATTGTTTGTTCAGCTTCACGAAGACGAAGAAACTAAGACGGCTCGCTGGATAACCAAGTTGAAAAAGATGCGACAGGAGCTTCTGGCAGCAACGTAACCCAAGCAAATTGTTAGAACAAAGAGGCAAATATCCTATATAGTCTACATATCATTTATAATGAAGAAAAACCTCTCAAGCAATTTTACCTCAGTCTGTTTTATTGAAAATAAATTAAGTCATTTCTTGTTTTGTTTTCCTCAAATAGTTCCAAATGTTAAATACGCCACTTCTGTTGTGTTCAACACAAAAACTTCTTGGCTGATATAAACTCATGTAAGATTGTTTTCAAACTTTCTAAAAACTTACAATTACATAGCAGCTGCATCTATCTTTCTTTACATAACGTCCTACATCTAGCGTACAAAAAACGTCTGGGTAATGTAAATAACTGAATCGAATAGGAAAATTTAAGTAACGAACGTGTAACAGTTTTCCAGTATTCACTTCGTAACACCGCTCGTCTCTTTGAAGGACTATTGCTGAAATGTTCCTTGATGCCATTAAGCTCAATAGCCTCCAATAAAGTTAACGGTGTGAGTTTTTTGTTTCGTTTTTTTTTAGTACATCTTTTTGTCTTACTTCATTGGGTTGCCTTTGTTTTCCCTTCTTTAAACTACCGTTTGCTTTAAATAGCAAGATATACGTTGGAACATAAGGGTTAAACAGGCTACCGCTTCAAGCTCCAATACCGCTGATGATATTACATTTTCGTTATTAAAAAGTGAACTTTGTATAAAAATAACAATTCAAATAAAAGTTCGAGTACCAATGAGATCAAGGGTTTATTATCTTATAAATGGTCTGACTAGGAGCAAAACAAGATATTGCGCAAATAAAGTGTACTATTATAGTGAAAGGAATATCTTTTTGGCCAAAAAAATAAATATTAGCATATTTAAGTAAGAGTAACGAGTTAGTATAAATTTTCCATGGTTCAACAGTCGTAGTCGCAGATCAGATCTTGAACGTAGCCGTAGACGACAAACGCGATGTACATGATGAAAAAAGACAAACCAATTTTTCTGTTCAATTTAAACCGCATGCAAGCAAAAATCGCGAGAGCGACGAGTAGAATGAGAAACAAAAGGAAACCAAATTTGACGTGCGGTACCATCAAGAGACGCCCCGAAGATAGCATTTCCTAAAGGAACAAAAATAGCAAGCATCAGTTGAGAGATAATATATTGGAATTACCGAAAGATTAAACTTTTTATTCAGCTACAATGAGGCGCTGTTAAATAGAACTTGCGCTCTTCCAGGACCTTCCAGGGTACAGCAAGAAGGAAGAAGTCGAGGTGTTTCTCATGAAATAAATTTAGCATGGATTTTTTTTACCTTCTCAGTCATTGGAACGTAAGATAAGGAATAGGTCACCTTTCTAACGACTATTTAATTTTTTTCAACGATACAAAATGTAGGTGACGATAAAACCGGTGATTACCGACCTCGTTCTCAGGGTCTCTCATCTTCCCGCCCCCTGGAAGATGAGAGACCCTGGGAACGCGGTTGGGTGATTACGCTTACATGCAAAGAAATATCAGCTGTGCTCTTAATATTCGAACTCTAAGGCGTCGACCACACTGATGCTCTTTTAAAAGTATCCGCTTACGTCTCGATGAAACGGAGTAAGCGTTTTCGTTTTATTTTCACCCATCCGCACTAATGCGTTTTCATTTGAAAACAATTAATTAACGCATACATTTTGATGCGTTTTCGTCCACAATAAAACCTTGATGGAAGTAACGGTATAATGACGCTTTTTTTTTCTGCACCGTTTTCACCTATCCACCCAACAAACGATGCGTTTTCAAGAGGCTCCACTTCAATATGAAACCGTTTTCGAAAGCCTCCATTTCCATCAGCGTTTTCGGTCGTTTTGATTTGGACGATAGGTGAAAACGCATTAAAAAGTTTGCGTTTTATTTTCCTGGTCGCGGCCTAATTGCGCTCAGTGAGTGATCACAGTGCATACTAGCATTCATTTCAGTTTCGGAAAGCTATTCATGCAGCTGCGAATGATGTTAAGCAACTTTGAGCTAAGACGGCGGATATTTCTATCTTTACCTGTTCATTTGGTGTTAGTAAATAGATAGGCTCCATGTTGTCAATCAAAGTCCGGATAACAAACGGCAAGCCAATACCAAGGTTGATGTCAAACACGTTTGATCCAATGGCGTTTGAAACAGCCATGTCTCCAAACCCATCCCGTGCGACAATGATGGAGCTCAAAGCATCCTGAAATGATATAACTAGTTTATGTAGTATCATAATCCATCGATAATATTCGCTTGCGCGCCATTGGTCTAAACGCGTCACGGGACTGAATATCCCCCAACGAATACTGGGGAATATCCTTGTGATATCCGTCAATTGTCAAACATGCGCGTGTTTCTAAAAATATTTGATGGATAGTAAATATAATAGCCTCCATTTGGCGCGAAAACTTGTTTGGATATTTGGCAAAAGTGCAAGTGACACACTCGGCTCTCGTCTCTTGTGCCACATTAACACATTTTGAACAGACGCACGGCAACATGGAATCTATTTGCAGTGGAATAGCTAGCTTTCAAAAGGGAAGCTTGTTCTTTTATTGTAGTAATGGCGTGGCTAACGATAAAGCTCTTGCTACCGATAAAAGTTCTGGAATCAATTACCTACCGGTACACTAGTTCCGATGGCAATGACCACTAATCCCATGGTAAACTTGTCCACGCTAAGAATGCAGCCCGATCGCCCAACTAACGTCACCATGCCAAAGCTTAAGATGGCTATCCAAATGATAGACATCGTGAAGGAAGCTAAGAAGTACTTGCGGTTGTGTGCCTCGCTGCAGTCCGGAATGGTCCAGGTAAACAAACAGATGAACGGAAAGCTCAGTATGAACAATACCCAGCCAAGGAAGAATTTAAATGGAGCGAGAACACCTCCTTCCTCGGGATACTCTGGGAACTCGGCAGACACTGCAGGCAAACAAGGGCAAGGTCTCATTTTCTGTTCTTCCTCGTCCTCTTTTACATCAGTCATGGATTCGATGCCGACTCTTGTCTCATCATCGTCTACGTGCACTGTGTGGGCATTTCCGTTGGCATCAACGTGAACAACAGCAACTGACGGCAAGTTCGCATTTTCTGATCGGCAGCGACTGGCGTACTCTTTCATTAAATGTATCTGTGCCACGGATTTGAGCCTAAGTCCTTCCCCTGGGGTAAGGAATCCGATGGAGCTCCTATGGTGTGCCTTGGGATCATAAATGTCTTTTAGAGACGGATACGATACAGACAGCCGAGGCTTACCTTGAGGTGCGGAATGATGGCTGCGTCCCAGGGATAGATTGATCTGTGGTTGAAAACGGAAATCGATCGAAAAGTAGAGACAGGAATCAAACAAAGCGTTTCAGAGGTTGGTTAGCAAACTATCTTTCTGTGACACTCGGTAAAGACCTCTAGGTTTGATCGTTTTGTCCTTCAATAAGTTTGCCAATGTTCTGTTCTACTCTTTCTGTTTAAGGTACTCTTCGCAGTTTATAACCACGACAAAGTTTTAAAAAACATTCCGCCGATAATAGTAGAGTGAATAGTGGATCGCTTTAAGCCCCAGCCAAACGATCGCAACATTACAACGCAACATATCCCAACATCGTTGGGCGCAACTTGCTGCTTGCGTTTGGCCACCCTGGTGCGACTCGTTAGGTGTTGTTGGGTCAAGTTTGAAAACGGTTTAACAATGATGCGATGTGTTGCGTTGTAATGTTGCGATCGTCTGGCCAGTTGACTAATTTTTTTTTCACTTTTTCAATGCTATCAATGTTGCTATGGTCACCTTTTCCTCTCCTACCTCTTAACCTCATTCCTAACAAATTAAAGCACTTATAGCTTGAAACCACTGCGGGTCGTCGTAGCTAACAGAAACTACTTCAAACATCTGTCTATCTATGTTTCCTGTCTCTACTACTGATTTGCTTCTACTATCCCTGAAGCACACCTGCCATTCTTCCTGTTTTCCTCGACTGCCAACTACGTCTCTACATCAATGTAAGAAAGTTAGCATAGAATTACCTTCTTAGAACAGTTTCATCACTGCAATGTTTCTATACTAAAGCTAAAAGGTAATAATCCTTCCGGATTTTTTTAGCACCAACACGCACAAAGCATATGCTAGTTCTCTCTGAACATACCGGTGATACCTTAGTCAATTACTTTCATAACTGTACCCGTCACCCGTCCCCGTGGCCATATATCCAGTGTTAGAAGATAACAAAAAGTTCAGATTGGGAAAATAATGTTTTGTTTTTGAAACAGAGAAATAGAGTAACATTTTATATACCAGTAATAATCCCCAGTACGACCCCTTACTGTTAGTATTAGAGATTAATATTTACAGAGGAAACCTCATTTCCATAGGGGTTCTCTATCCAGGTCGACTCAATTTCATCATAGAATATTCAGGGAATCTCCCAATTACTTTACGTGATTTTAACTTGTCGATATTGTTATGTAGAACATGCTAACATGTGTGCTTACAAATGACTTGGAGAGCTGTCCTTTGTTAGCATGTGTAAATCTGTGTTTTGGGTCGCTGTGGGTTGTCGTTAAGTGCGTCTGTGAGTGATCCGCCACACCCTCTTGATTCTCCTGAAAGGTAATAAGAAACCTGCAGTCAGTACACGAATTGTATAAGCCATGCGTTCGCATATTTAGAGACAAAGGAAACACTGGAATTTTGTAGAATTAACCTTAAAGCCAGGACAGAACTCGGGTTTAAACTCAGGTTAGAACTAAGTTTTTGAAAGTATTTTACCGGTAGCACAGTGCTTTCATCCGATCTGTATACCCGGGCCAGAAATTCAAAATTGCTTCTTACCTCAGATTGTATAGGAGGTAGCGTTCCTGCTGGTACGCCTTGCCGTATTGCAGCAATGGAACTTTGCGCAGTCTGATCTTCTTGAATATCGATGTCACTACTCACAAACTGTGTTTCTTCCGTATTTTGAGGGCTCACTTGTCCTCCCTTGTGCCTGAAATTTAACGTAACGAGAAAAATGATCGGAAGACTGTAGAGAGATTAAAAAGTTATCCTAAGAGTAATTTTACATTTTCGTGTGCATGCTTACAGCTTTAACGGGTTTCGTCAGGTTTCGAGGCTTTTGTAAGGGCTCAAAAGATGTAGTTTGGTGTCAGTTTTTTAACTAACAAGAGCTTTGTATTGTCATATACGAGAAAATGCAGCACTGGCCTTAGCGAGTACTGTAAAGACCCGTGTGTACGAACCTAGTGGTTTAAGAACCTGCTAGAAGAAATTTATCATTTCAATACGCAAAAATATAAGAACCTGCTTAGCCAAGCAAGGTCAGGCCGCTTCTCATATGTGGGTCACAGTTTAATTATGATAAACACTTTAACGGAGTTTGATTGCAAATTTATCTTACTAGTGACAAGAAAATACACATGAATACAGCTGTGAATAAATTCCCCGGTATGTTCAAGGACCAAACCCAAGTTTATTTGTTTTTCTGATAATCATCGTCTTCATGTAAATTAGGAAAATTATTAAAAACCTACTTAGCCTATATTGCCAATAACTATCCCAAAATACTAGAGTTCCACTTACCAAACTTCCTTATACGTGGGTTTTAAAAAAACATGACTGGTTTTTGATAATATGATCCAGAGTATTAAATCTTTGAGCCTGCTTTATAATACTTTAGATTTACGTCAGATATATATTTTTTATTTTATAAAAAAAAAATGGCTATTTAGTCTTTATATTACCCCACCCACTCCTAGGATAGTTACAGGACTTGTTCATTATTTGTTTGTCATTTAAAAAAAGCCGAGGTCAAAATGTTACTGTTTATAACAATAGTGTTCACAGTTTTTTTGCATTTAGATATCCATAGTTAGAAGGGAGATTTTATTCTTTGTACTTTGTTAATCAAACTTAAAAGGAAAAACATTATTTTGTACTAACAGTGTATAAGACGCCAGCGGAAGCTCTTCGTCCCTTGAGGTGATTCTGCTCGGTGACCAATAAGATACAGGCCCGCGGTGTTAGAAAAAATGTTTGTTTATGAACTTTATTAAATATATAGAATTCATTGAATTAAAAATATCACACCTACATTTTACACAGCCGCTTGACCGGACTGCGTTTACACCGTGGCTAATTCCAGATTATATTTGAACAAGGACTGAGATCCAGTTTAAGTTTAAAATGTTAAAACGGTCACACGCGTAAACATGCACACGAATGTTTAGGTACGTTCCCTTGCTTTCCCATGCCCTCCCTTTCTCCAACTATTCTTTGTTGTTTAACTTATTATTCTCCAGTAGAACTGTACGTGCTCGTTTCGTATTTCTTTTTAGGCGATAATGCATCTACAGCTACGAATGTCGACTAATTCTGGCACAGCAGAAGACTTGTATACATATATCACAGAATATTTTAGCCCAGTTTCAGTGAAAGATTATACCTAAAGAGAACAACGGAGTTACTTACTTTGCTCCAGCCATTAAATCCATTAACCTGCTGTTGAACTTCATCAATACTATGTAAAGAATGTAAAGTACTAGGAGAATTACGGACTCATGAATCTCGAACTTGCCATCCCAAGCAAACCACGAAAAAAATCCAATTGACAAGGCGTAGCAGACAGAGTCTCTCATTAACGGTCTCCAGTCTAATTGAAGCACCTAAGAAAGGGAAGAAAATGACTTCAGGACGTTCGCGCGAAAATTTTCTACTCAATAGATATTTTTTAAATTTCTACTGTGGACAGATAATCACAGATTTACTTGTTCCAGAAATGAAATAAAAATTGGGGGTCACCGTCTTCGTTCGAGAGATAAGGCGTGTCGAAAACTAATCTGATTTTCATAAATTGTTGCGCGGAATTCAGCATGGTCTCCAGGGTTTTTAGTTTAAGACATCAAAGATAAGTCAACAGAGGTTAACTATCCTAACACTAAATATTTTGTATAAGTGAATCTGTGGCGTTAATAATTTCAAATATTGCAATCATTTTCACAAACCTAAACTCTTAAAGAGGCATTTGAAACTGCCGCACAGCTAAACCAAGTGGTCAAATGAACGGAATTCGTTGGAGCGTTTTGCAAAACTTATGGCTACTCGATAAATTTTCTTCATTTTTTCGCAAAACGTAGAAAACTGGTAGAAAAAACGACCCATCGAAAGAAAAATAGGGGTCACCGAACGTCCAAGATCGTTGAACCCACGCAAAGTTATAACTATGGCCATTTGCCCTATTATTGTTCACTTTACTACTTAGCGCGCGCTCGATGTATGACGTGGCATGTGAATCTCATGCGCAGTAAGGATGCGCACGGAAACAATTGGCGTTTTGAAGATTGAGCTCTTCATTATAGCATACACTCTAATTTACTTCACTAAGTTATCCACAGAGGTATTTTTGCCATAAAAATACGAAATAGCTCTTCTTCACATCCACAAAGATGGAATACAACAGCAAAGAAATCGTAAAACTTTGTTTCCTGAGAGAGAACACGTTAAAAACTTTAAACCTCTTGGTTAAACCCATGCCGACAACAAGCCAATTGACAAGGCGTACCTTTCCAGCCAAAGCCGCAGTAAGAGCAATAATTACAAGCAGGTTGAATACTGCACTCCTATAGCATAAACGAAAAAACTGTGTTTAGTAGCAGTTTACGAAACTCTACAGGCCGTTCGTGGAACGGCCACATCCAAAATGTTCTTATGGCCGCTACAGCTTGTTCCTTTCCCATAGTGGGCAGAGGAGGCAACTTAAGTATATAAAGAGAGCCACTCAACCCGGGCGTACTCCCTCATGTGGGCTAAATAGTTATGTGCGACCTCAACGGGTATGGATTTTAGCCGTTTTGGTCATAAATTAAGTAACTATTTTGCATTTTGGTTTTCTTGACTTGAATTCGGTTTTTTTTTCGAAGAAGCTACTTTTTCATCATTATCGTTAAGACAATCAGCTAAAGCCCTTCTCGATGCCTTTACATCACTCTGAACTATGCAACTAATTATAACACAGGTCTGAAACAGCCGGGGTATTGATTTGAGGGTCAGGTCTTAAATAGGGTGTCAAATTTTTGGTCAGGTCATAAAATCACAGATTTTGATCTTAAATACTTATAGGGTACAGGTTTTGGGAAGCG
>OMLO01002345.1_pt1 | contig 15236 bp, 6 predicted proteins | sample 1674811 | NCBI WGS metagenome assembly OMLO01 (sample SAMN06265003, study PRJEB25207) | coral metagenome | isolation source: Coral host | place: Mexico:La Bocana,Puerto Morelos, Mexico | collected 2008-11-13 | reverse complement strand
TGTCGTTGTGATAGTGTGGGATGTTTCATGTGGGTTTATATGGTGTAGGTTAGCCTTATTCCATATCTTCATGCAATCATGGACTGGGAGGTCTCCAACTCTGTGAATTGTCATCTGTTTTCAGTTTTCAGAATTGAAAAAGTAATAAAATATTAGGTTTATCCAAAAACGACCGCAGCTCTACTTTTAAAGAGAACGTTTAGCACCAGCGAGAGCCCTCTCGCTGTTTGAACTGCAGGTGGCAGTAAATTAGATGTTTGAAAATCATTGTTTACGATAATTGACGTTACAATTCCTTTTCATTACCTTCATCGCATGACCATGGCGTCACAAAATAACTTGAACCTCAGGTAAGGTGTGAAAATGATATCCTACTTCGAAAAAAATATATCTTTGATGTGTTCTTGTCATTGCAATCCAGTTTAATGAGTTTTACGAAAGGTTACCCTCTTTGCAGAATTCATGGAAGTAAATGAAATCGTGAGATTCGACCTGCTTTCGATGCAATGAGCTTCGACAAAACTTACTGATCCCTGAGGAATTTGCTTGTGGCCTTTTGTTCTTGTTTAATTATTTACCAGTCATATGTCCAAACGGGTAGTTGCATCTTTAGTTCAGAAAGTTTAGCCTCGGCTGTGTTTTGACCACGAGAAGTTTGTTTTGGTCTTAGCCGCGCATAATTCAGGTAGGTCATTGACAACAGTATCTTTGAATTTATAAGGTGCTCGACAAGCATGAGTGGTTGTTCAAGACAAATATGCTACAAGGTTTGCCATAAAAAATAGAGAATTCAATCATCCATGAAATACGAAAGCACTCTTAAGCACTACTAAGTTCCTTCTTCAGTGGGTGAAAATGAAGTTATACTGCTAATTGATTTGTTTTGACGGTCACCGACAAGAATTGCTTTTATTTGTTTCCTGCTCTTAAAGTATCTTCTTGCAGTCTTTGATTTCAATGTCGGTTTTCGGTGACAGAACGATATGAGGTATGGTTTAAGGAAGGGACAGCGTTAAACATTGTGGGTGAGGATTAAAGGAACGTAAGGTTACAATATCAGTTGTTTAATAGATAAAGTGTTTTGTGAAATTCGTTGGTGATTCGACAACCATGTGAAAAGAATGGCCAGGGCAGTAGTTAGAGAGTTAGCTAGCAAGTTACGTCAAGGCTGATATTCTCAACAGAGCTATATATTTATAAAAACGTTATTGCACAGGGAATAGTACGTATTCCACTTCTACTTTATACTTGAGACTTTTTGTTATCTTCTTTGCATGTCTTTTCTGAAACAAACATCACATTACAAGCTCCGATTCGAAGATCTAATCAAATTGTCCTGAATCGAAGAGAATTACAAAATCAACTTCTTTTTGTTTATCTTTGTGTATCTTATTTAAAAACAAGCATCACATTATAAGCTCCAGTTCGAAGATCTTATCAAATTGTTTTGAGTCGTAAAGAACTACGAAATCGACTTAAACTTCCTTTCGTGGGGTCACGTGAAGCACATTCATGCGGACGCATTCAGGCCACTGGCAGCCATCTTAACCTCTTTCACATGCTATTGTCATTCCAAATTGTAGACTAGGGAATGGAAGCTTTTATCTGCTTATTCACTGCAAATTAAACAGCGCTCAAACTAACGGATAATGGAATAAATAAATAAGAATAAATGGCACTACAAATTATTTCCAGTTTGTTGGGTCAGTAGGCTATTAAAAAGAACAACTCGAGCGAAACGGATAGCAAGGGAAATCAATGTTCTTATTCCAAGACAGAAAAGGAATGAACAAACAAACTAAGAAACAAAAAAAATCTTAATCCCCAATCAACACGAATAGATGAGTGTTTTAAGACCTTTTTCCATATAAGTAGAAAGGAGTGGTTTTCAGCTCCGCCCCAGTATCTCGCCAGAGTTCTCCACAAGCTTAGCCGATCGAATTTGATTAGAAGTCCTAATTGTAACTGTTACCATTCTGGTGTTCTAATATTTTAACGCAAAATTGAGGCTAGCAAGTGTTCCTTCGCTGTTGATCGAGGCCTTGATCGATTTCTAAAGACCATTACACAATTTATAAAATTTATAGAAAATAAAACACCTTTAATGAAAAAAGAGGATTATTCAAAGGGTTGATAGTAAAATATTCCTGACATGCGCACAAGAGGGTTACGAGAAAATATTTTTATAATTAGCCTTCCATAAAGTATCGATGACGTTTGTATCAGGTCATTGACCAAGTGAATAGTCAAAACTATCACCTTAAACCACTTTGTCTTCAAAACAGCCGAACCTCCTAACGGTAAATTTTAACATCTTTTCAAGTTGCTTTTAGGTGAGATTTGTACTTAAGATATATATGTACATAAAATTATAATATAATAATAACAATAATAATTTGATTGATATTACCAAAGGAAAAATCTGCAACAGCGTTAAGATTTGCTTTCCCTAGTAGCCAAGATCATATAATGAGTGTGAGTAATTTGAACTGACTGCACGAGAACGTCTCGTGAACAGAGAATTTGATTTATAAAGCTAAACTTTCGAATATTACGCTGTAATTGCAACGGAAAATTCGCCTTAAGATTTACTTATTTTGAAATTTTTACTTTGCCAAAATTAGAACATTAGTTACTTAATGTAGGCGTGACCTTACCTGCCAGAAATGGTCGAAAGTGATCGAGTCGCTGAGGTATTTTACTAGGCCTGTAAAAATTTCCCCCTATCAAAGTTTCGAAAACTAATACTGGTGACAAGTAGATATCTCGATCAACACTGAATATTTGTTATTTTGCTTCTGTTGTTATAGTTTATTATATGATTCTATACTTTTAGAAAGTAAGTAGAGGAATACTTACATAATTCCCTTATTCTTGACACGCAATGTAAGGTTGCTTATGTCCTTGACACTGTTTGCGTATTGCAAAATGGAGTCATGTTGGGGCGTGAGTGACTGCTCGAAATGCTGTTTGAATAATGCCATGCAGTTTTCGCGAATTTTTTGCGCTTCCCCTGGCCTGCGAAGACACTCTTCTGTAATCCCGTTCGGGAAGGCTTGGCGTTCCGACGCGGGTGTCCTGGCAGTGTTCTCATTCTCGTGATTTGACAAATAACGCTTAATGTTCTGCTCTGTGATTCAGATGATATTTGCTGCCTGGTAGCAATGTACCAAATTCTACTGTATTCAAATAACACGATAGATAGCTAACAGACTTCTGCCTAATTGTTTCTTCTTAACCAGGCGGGAGGCGATGAAAGCGACGGCCATTTTAGTTGTATTGACGATACTTGGCTCCTTGTGTCAAGGCAAGCCAGTTGACAAAAAGAAAAAGCCAGGAAAAGTCAATGACAAGCCAAAGCAAGGTAAGATAACTACTAACGACATCAAAAAAAAAAATGATTTTTTTCAAATCGTTGACTTTGCTCAGTTAAAATGGGAAGAGTCTATTTGAAAACGTTTGCTTGACAGAAATTAGGTCTTAACTGTATCTGGCTATAGTGAAGACCTTCTTTTTAAAATTTAATCTTCAAGACTCTTTACACTTGTGTATCGCCTGTGCCTTTCGTTTGGGAGCGGGGAAAACTAAACAACTGCACTTAGGGCGGATTTCATTTCAGTGTTCAAAAGCAATTAGTTTTGTATCAACCACGATACACGATTGGCATAAAGAAAACTCGCCCCACTTTTTCATGCAATCAGAAGTAAAACCATAACCAATCCGACGTAACTCATTTGAATTCCCTATTCTTTCGCTTTACCGGGCTTCGAGTTTTGATTGGTTCACTGGATTGTTTGTGTCGCTTGTGATCGGCTAGGGTAACACGCAGTCTAATACGTGAAATACAGCTATTGCATGTGACCACGTCAGAGAAATTTCAATCTTAAGAGGGCTTTTGCATTTAAAATTATTATTTGACCTCACCGTTCAGTTGGTGCATTAGTGAAGAGTTGAGAGTGTTGAGTACGGGAGAGGTCTATCCATGGATTGGCAATAATTGCATGCACTAGACACTATGGAGAACTATTAGTGATCTATTAGCGAACAGTAAAAGATGAGACAGCAGTGCTGATTGATAAATGAATTGTTAATAAAACAAACAGGACAACAAATGTAACTCTCGTGTAACCGTTGAAGTTGCTCTTTACCAGACAGTGTCTGCTTTGACAAGGATATATCTTACTGCAAGAAATGGGCCTCGAGAGGTTACTGTCCCAAAAGCCCTTCAGTCATGTCAGGGAAATGCAAGCTGGCTTGCAAAATGTGTTCTCCAGGTAAGAAACTCGTATAGTTTCTGTGTATCTTTATTTACTGGGAACACTACCAGAGCGCATTTTTAAAATTTTCTGGACAGCATGATGTAAACTGCTTAAAGAAAGGCCTGTATGTGCTATTCTTACGTATACAAGCCTACATGTTTCAATAAGACGCAAACAATACTATTTTAGACGATGACTAGCCGTTACTTTGAATCGGATAGCATTGCAAAAAATTAGTTTAGAAACTCATGTCTACAATCCTGGCTTAAAGTCCTTGGAACACTCGACAAAATTCAAAATGATGACGCATTATTTTGAAGTGGGAGCCATTATTTAGTCCCACTCTCCCCAAAGCAATATTAGAATAGTAGATCTATCAGGATGGATCAACATCACCGTTTTGTTGGGGGGAGGGGGATAGCCTACATACGGTTTTCGCGACAAAGGACACCCAGAATAGCGTTCTAAGACTAGAGATGGGGAGGGGAAGGTGAACAGGAATATCATATGTTGGCAAAGTGCGAAGTGTCCTAAGACGTTTTGTCTGGATTGTAGCTGGCCCTTTCGAGCCATGATTGGATTTTGTTTCTATTTTCCCTAGACATGTTATGTTCTAACTTAATAAAACGAACCTGCATTTGTTCCAGGGGAAATGCTGATGGATGATGACAGTAGATGCAACCAATGGCGTAGCACCGACTTCTGTGCAAAAGCCAACCATCAGCCTTATATGTTTAAACATTGCAAGTTCAGCTGCAAAGGATTTGTAGCTCTACCTCCAGTGCCAAAAAAGAAGCTTGGGGATATCTATGGAATGGGAGGACAATACGGACAACAAGGAATGGCTGGCAGATTTGGCCCACAGCAGCCATTTGGACAACAGTATGGACAGCGACCGCAACCATATGGTCAGTTTGGGCAACAGCAGCCGTATGCACCTCAACAGCAATATGGTAGACCCCAATATGGACAGCAGCAATACGGACAATATGGGCAGCAGCCTTACCGACCACAGCCCTATCAACAACAACCTTATCAACAGCCTTATGGACAAACATATGGACAACAGCCTTATGGTCAGCCGCCACCCATGTACGGACAGCAGCCATCATATGGCCAGCAAGGAATGATGCCACCCCTTGGACAAGCCGGTGAGCCGTGTCCCACGGATCCTTGTGCTCCACCGTGCCCACCTCCGCCACCTTGTGGGCAACCTCCTTGTCCGCCACCACTACCCCAACAGCCGTGTGGAGGTCCACCAGCTCCACAACCTCCACCTCCGCCTCCTCCGCCAGCAAAGCCAACTGAAGAAGAAGGGGAGGAAGGGAAAGAAGAAGAAAAAGAAGGAAAGGGAGGAGAAGAAGAAACGGAAGAAAAACCATCAACGAAGCCACCTCCTGTTATCCATCCTCCTCCACCCAGGCGGCCTTACCAGCCTTATGGACAGAGACCGCCTTATGGACAGAGACCGCCTTATGGACAACCACAGTACGGGCAACCATCACCTTACGGACAGCAGCCCTATGGTCAGCAATCTCCCTATGGTCAGCAGTCCCCCTATGGTCAGCAGCCTCCCTATGGTCAGCAATCTCCGTATGGTCAGCAGCCTCCCTATGGTCAGCAGTCTCCCTATGGTCAGCAATATCCTTATACACAACAGCAACCGTTCTATGGACAAGGTAGTTCTCAACCACAGCTCCCAGTACAGCCCGCGGTACAACCTGCGCCACCTGCACAGCAACCTGCATTACCTGCTCAACCTGCTTCTCCAATGCCCGCGGCCCCTGCTACTCAACCCGCCGGGCAGGCCGCTGCTCCCAACCCTATGCCGGCGGCTCCTGCCCCTGGTAAGTCGTTATGAAAACAGAAATATTGCCATAAACCGTTTTACGTAGATCCCTACCAATTCCTTTATATAGTTAAAGAAAAAGACAAGTATCCTATTTAATCACGGGATTGCTCCTTTAATATTTTGCATTATAGTTTAAATGCAAGTGTTCCCAGGAATCATCGTTAACTCCGTTCCAAAGATCAATCAATTACTCTTTCGATTTCTCTTTTATTTCTGTAGAAGCTGCAGGTGGGATGACCCCGCAAGCGGATTCGCCACAGGGAGGGCAAACCTACGTTATCCAACATCCATGGCCAGGAACAGAAGGACCACTCACCATTAAAAAGGAAGGCGTTGAAAAGAAAAAGGTACAACCCAAAAAGAACCTCTCCGCAGACGAAGTAGTGGTGGCGTAAAGTTTTAGCATCGTTAGGTAAGAACTGATAAAGCGCCATTTACCACTTGATATAAACAAATTCAGCTGGGTTTTCAGCTGCAATTTTAATGTTGTTAGATTATCAATGACATATGATATTCATATGAATCATATATTGCTATTAATTTTAGGGTTTTAATTCTTTTCCCTTAGTTCGTAGCTAGCTTATTAATATGTAAATTCTAGGTGGTAAATTAATCGTAATGAGATTTTGATTATTTTTTATAGAAAAACCGCAATATAAGTAATAAATATAATTATTATTATGATTATTTTTATTATCATTATTATTATTATAATTATTATTATTATTATTATTATTATTGTTATGAAAATGCAAGTACAACAGTGAAGCGAAATTTCACGTGGTTGTTAGTTCAGTTGTTCAGTTACCTGGACAGAGCGATATCTCAGGATTAGGGAACGTGGCTAAAGCCTTTTTTCACACATTCGCTAATGTATCATCAATCTTTTTTTTTTCGAAAGAGTAATTTGGCATTTTTTTACAATGCTCCGTAGGAAAAAAGATGGCGACTGGTACATTCCCCATAATCCTTAGCGCGCGAAAATAAAAACGTACATAAAAGTTGTAACATATTCAAAATTAGCGTACGCAAAATATATTGCAAAAATAAAATAATCAAAATATATTGCAAAAATATAGCTTTTCTTGTACTGTATGGGCTGTGTAACATTCACATGGTATTGTGGTATGATATACAGCCGCCACCTTTTTTTCCTACGGTGGGTTGCGAGGCTCTTTATTCTCATATAGCCTCTTATAATGAGATCTTAAAGGAACCAGCCTTGATTTCCAATACCATGTACGTAAAATCGTTACAACTAACTGTCGCATTCTTTTTTGTCTGTTTCAGATATAGACGACATCCCAACATATGGCTCAATTTGGAGTCGACTGTGTTTTGTGACCTGCCTACTGTACAAAAAAAATTCTTCCTTATGGAATCGAACTATGAAAGCCCATGTTTACGAAGAAGTTGTTCGGTTTTGATACAAGGCCATACCAACACAATCTTGATACTACTATGAACATGTGTCTTCGTCTCTAGTGGAAAGCAATTACGAGCTAAAAAATCGAAAGAACAACACTGGACTGAAATCAGTGGCACCCATGTAGTTAATTTCATTGGTTGCACGACGCAGTTTATCGTTTCTTGTCAATCAGTTCCCAGACATGTCTAGCAAACATACGCCAAACCTTTCTGTCCTCAAACGTTCGCTTACTATAATAAAACGTTATGTACAAATTTAAATAAAATGAAATTTATTCCTTGACCTGTTAAGATGAAGCCATTATATGGAATTTTTTATGTGGCTGGTAGTCGTAGCCAATATAACACGCGCTCTGATTGGCTAGTTCTTGGGCATTATTCTCCCATAATACTTACGGACCGCGATATAATAAAGCACTTATTTATCTCGAACAGTCTGTTGCCTCAAACGTTAGGTCTTAAAGGGAATTCTCTAACCTAAGCTAACCTAGGCTTGAGATTCTCACTCTCGGTTTACATGTTATTAATATATGCATGACAACTATGTAATTTTAGTGAATATGAGTTTTTGAGTTTGAACCGAGGAGAAATATATAAATACATGAATGATCATCGCAGTTTTAGGAAGGCGCGGTGATCTCATGGTTAGCGCGCTCGTACCCGGAGCGAGTGCTCCGGGTTCGAGCCCTGGCCGGGACACTCTGTGGTGTTGAGCAAGACACTTAACTCTCCTAGTGCCTCTCTACACCCAGGAGCAAGAATGGGTACCGGCAAATTGTTGGAGTTTCCAAACAAATTGCAGAAGAAGGACCTGCGATGGACAGCATCCCGTCCAGGTGAAATAGAAATACTCCAAGCCGCTTCATGCTACAGAAACCGTGGATAAGCTCCGGCGGTTATGAGCTAGTAGGTTCCAAAGCTTCATTTTCTTCATCGCAGTAATGTGCACAACGTAACCACCTGCGTATGAAAAACTGCCATGATCATTTCTGTCTTTATAGGCACTATGTAGGTCACGTGGCTAGCCCATGGCCCAAAAAGGTTAAGGTTGAGACCTTTTTTTTTACTGATTTGTTCCCCGATGTTGCACTTTTTCGATTATTATGAAATTCAAACTACACTCTCATCCGGAGAATTAAACCCATTCTCTTTAAGGGTTCTATTTAACAATTTAATTGTTCTCCCTCGATCTCTACGTTACGCCCTCGTCAACTGTCACGCACAGCTCACGCGAGCAATTGAATATTTTCAGTAGTATAAACCTAATAGTTCAAAAATTCATCCAAACACGGCGTGTTTGTAGACACTTTTGAAAACGCAAGGAAGCGACCGTCATTTTGTTAACAACCACATACTGCCAGGATATTCACCTCTTCAACAGAATAACTGAGTAGAGAAGCGAATAAGAGAACGGCTAGTAATAGTAATAGAAAGTTAGTAGATTTCTGCCACAGATGAACAAGAAAGAGGATCAAGCCTTTTCGTGAATGACTAAATCGGTTATCCCGCCAAAATTTTCCCAACTTCTTGGTGAAATGGAAACGACGTCCTACGTATACCTGGCAGTTTTATGTTCCCTTCTAGGAAAAGATAATAACCGCGAACACATGGAGGCTATTATTTCAATATGCCTTGAATCTCAGACGCTGCTCATTGCTTATTGTGATGAATAAGAATCACGAGGTCTGCCTCTCAGACAAGAACTGAGATTAGGATCACTATATAGGGCTACAGCTTAGAAATGGGCCGAAAATACCCAAAAATATAAAGCCCACAAAAAGGAACACCATCTCATTTTCTCTTTAGATACAGCTGTTTACCAAAAGGTTGTCCTACAAGGGCGTAGAAGCGTACACGACAATACCGAAACGGATTGTGGGTAGAGTTACCTAGACCTTGTCTGATTGAAGATCCCAGTGTTTAAGTAGCACAGAAGCAATGGTGAACAAATACTTCCCATGATACCTTTAAGGATGTCCAAATCAAAACAGGAACACAAGTGATCAATAACTGGTTGGAAGCAGCTTCACAGTGGCCACCAGTGTTTACTAATGAATCACCTGTTGCAAAAACTTGAAATAATTACAAAACCAGACTACATTCGCGTTTCTTGCTCTTTTTGCGTGTAAAATTATCAAGCAGTTTTAATCAAATTTTATTTTTGAATCATAATGGAAATGTTTTTTTAGTTTGGATTTAGAAAGCAAAGTGTTGATAAAAACAACAGAACAAAGTTTTCAATCGGTTATTTTGTCTGGTTCTGGCTTCATTGAGTTAAATTCCAAAACACTGCAGGGAAACTATTGTAATCCAGTCTTCAAGCAATCTAAAAAATATCTAATATAAAGTTGGTAGAACTGCTAAAAAGCAGACGCTACACTGCTTTTAAGAACGCGGGAAAAGATTCCGATGTAGGTTGAAGTGAATTTGTTGGAAATTCGCCTCGTGTAAATTTGTTCTTGGACGCATAAAAGATGATATCATGAAAAGTATTTCAAACTGTTTTGTTTGAAGGTGGCTATAAAATTACCCAAAGACAACCCTCTACAAGTGTTTACAGCGGATTTGTCTAAACGTGAAGAATCGTGTCTCCCTGAAGGTTTTAGTTAGGTAGCACCTGTCAAGTTCATTCACGCAAGAGGGGACACTTTCATTCATTCATTCAATGCGACGTGGATTTGGGCTCTACAAAGTATGAAGTAAAATTAGCCTCTAAAGGTAAGTTTTCTTTTGGATATCTTTAACTGAGGCTTTTAACCCTAAGCACTAAGAAGGTTGTAGCGAGGGCCAGTGCCCACATCACAGTGCTTTTTATCCCAAATGGAAACTAGCTCTATATTGATTTCAAACAATTAATATTTACCTTGTCGACAAATTCTAGTTGGCAGTAAAAAAGAATTGAAATAATGTAGAGTATATTAATATAAATGCTAAGTTTTACTTTATCATGGTGTATGGCCGTTTTGTGTAGATAGTACGAAGCTTCTGACGGGATGGTCGAATTGGGAAGAACAGCTCGAAATGGGATCTTTTCTAACACTCTTTATATAATAATCTCAGGTATGGTATGAATAACATTTCATGTTAAGTTTCAGTTCAGTATTGTCTAACTGTGAGGTTTTCAGATTTCAAGTATTTCTTCTAAACAGAGATCAAGTTTAAATGAATGGTATCTTGTAATAATGTTTAACAAGAGGTACTTTTGTTAATGTTCATTGACGCTTTAAAGAATCCAACACGATGAATCCCATTTTCGTTGAATATTTACTGCTAATACTTCTCATAAGAAATATGTTTATCTTTCTTCCCGAGGAACAAAACAGCCGACTCATCCACCAAACTGAACCTGTCCCAAAACATTTTAACTTGGTAACATTTAAGCATTTCACAAACTGATCGTGTATGTTATGCGTCAGTTTTTCAGGTTGTAACTAAAGAAGCCGCACAAGGTGCCCCAGTATCCCTGGATGTTTCTCGACGTAAGTATATTTTAATTTATTTAATCCACAAGCATGAATGAAGGACTGGCTGACTGAATGAATGAAAGAATGGATGACCGATCAGTCAACTGACTGTCTGACTGCCTGTCTGACTTACTGACTGACTGACCGGACTGGATGACTGACTGGTAATCTGATGAAACCTTAAAAATCGCAACTGACAAGTATTGTTATGAAAAAGCTCCTTATGAACTACGAGTAAACCATGCGAGAGAATGTCGATCCAAGGTTATGAAACTATTAATATAGTACATTGGGAGATCTAATGAAAATTCCGAACGCTGATATTCTTTCAGTATTGTACCGAGCAAACATGATTAATTTTAAATAATTATTGCACGACTTTGTGATTGTATGATCACATGATGTAGAGAGTTACCGGCCCAGCAACTACATGTGTCCCTCTTAACTGTCTTAGTCGAGTAACAAACAAAACCTGTCATCGAACGCTGATATTCTTTCAGTACTGTTCCGAGCAAGCATGATTAATTTAAAATAATTATTGCACGACTTTATGATTGTATGATTACGTCATGTAGCGAGTTACCGGCCCAGACACTACATGTGTCCCTCTTAACTGTCTTAGTCGAGTAACAAGCAAAACCTGTCATCTACCTTCACAGTTCGTATCAATCCACTGGAGTGCTATGATCGTGCTAATGCGTGCACTAAAATGGTTGAAAACGATTACTGTGTGTCCAACTATCATTACATGGTTGACAGGTGTCCATGGAGCTGTCGATTCTGCCGGAGAGCAAGAGGTAATAAGGAGGCTGGAGCTTAGTAGCTGATAAGGCGATAATGGCATACTAGGAATACACACATAGAGATTCCTTTTAGCTTGTAAGTTTAGATAATTTTCAATCAAAATTTAGCACCAGACTGGTGCAAACAAATTGATTGGGCATAGTATTATGTATTATAGTATGATATTCTAAAATATTCAAAAGTTTGTAGATTAGTCACGTGTGAAACAATTCAATACAACTCTTGTTCTTTAATTTGATAAACGTTCACAAGATCCTGCACTTTTTGAAAACTACTTCACTGCCATTACCAGGCACGTGCTCGCTATATTCAATCGTTGAATGCTTATTATTTGATCGGATTTTAGGAGACACTGAGAAATGTGAAGACATGAATGAACGCTGCTCTGAATGGGTTTCGAACAAGGAATGCGCGACCCGCCCAGATTTCATGGCACAGAATTGCAAGAAAAGCTGTGAGATGTGCGGTCCAGGTAAAGTTAAGGAATGGGAAAGTTTCCCGCGATTTAGGGGTCATAGGTGGGCTGGAAATTTAAAACTCTATTTCTATATGTAGCACATGATCTTGGTCTGCGGAATGGTGAGAGTACCACAGTACCATTAAAACTCTAGGTATATGCAAAGTTTTAAAGTTTAATTCAAAATATATTAAAGTTTAATTTAATATAAAATACCTCTCACGACTCTATTAGCTTTCTTAAAAAATATCTTATCTCGCGCTTTTGCAGAAAGCGAGTACAAAGTGACTGATACAGAGTCCATTTGTCCCATTTGGGCCAAGGCTGGTTGGTGCCAAAAGTACTCGGACCTACTCCAAAAATGTCCCCACAGTTGTCAAAAGTACGGCTACATGGGAGCCAATTCCTTGGATGAGCGCTACATAACTGTGAATTTTCAAAACACTTCATCAGTGAGGTCCCCAGTATTCACTGAAATTGTTGCTCCACCTCCGCCGTCAGCTGCAATACGTGCTCATTCAGATTTGGAATCGGTAAGAAATGCTTTTTCTTATTTTCTTCAATTTAAAGGCAAAATCAAACTGACGTATGTATCGAATGACAGACAACGTGGAAAACTTGTTGAATGTGGAATCGAGAACTCTGTATTGTGTGTACAATAAAGTTTTCAGGAAAATAATTTTTGTATCACACTTACGGGCCCATGGTGCTGTGCGAGTACTGTGGCTGCGACACCCTACAGTTGATGCTTTCTTGCGCGTAAAACGAGTGAAAATGTTGACTCTTGTTCCTCAGGAAAATCCATAAATTTGTATCTTCAGAAGGCGTGAAAAGAAACGCAAAAACGTTACCTCTGATCTGATAATTGAAATGAGAACAGAGAGCAATTGTCAGCCATTATAGATAACTGAGAGCTGCTAAAACCGCACGCGAATAATCTTTTAACGTTTTCAAGTTTAAAGATAGGTAAATATGCTCTGCATGGATAATTAAATTTTATAACGATATGTTACATTGATCTAATGTCAGCTTCCTCAAGATTTGAGGACGGTTCTGGAGAAGGAATGGCTGGACTCAAGGCTTCTACAGCTGACTCAAAAGCAAAACGAATACGTCACTCATCCAGAGATACGTCCACCTTCGTTACCATTAAAAGAGACTGCCCAGTCAAGTAATAACACACTTCAGGCCACACAGTTAGGAGGAGAAACCAATGGAACCGACATAACATCTACCTTGGCAAATTCCACAGTACAAGGTAAGTAACTTTATGCGTCTATTTCCGGCAACAGCAGTTTATGTAGAAAGGGTGAAAGTTTGTAAAGAAAGTGTGGCGCTGCGTCGGTGGGGGTAACAAGGTAATTTGGTTATATCAACCAAGTTAAAAATGTAAATAAATAAAATATAAAAGTTAAAACAATTAACATTCACCCACCCTTCATTTGGAGCTTGTGGGTCATTCGTTGATAATTAGCAGATATCACCCATTTTTTAAGCCAACCTCCCTTTTATAGAGCAATCCCATGTTTAGTATTGGAGGTGTGATCTCTCAATAGATACGAATCAACAAAGGGAAATGCTACAAGCATCTGTTCCAACACCTTCCCCTAGGCCTTACGATTCTCTTCTTCCGCAACTGGTCATGGGTCGTCTAACCTGGAGCGATGTGCATGAAAAAGGGCAGGAAAACAAGTCCAGAATTGAAGAGGTGTGGAAAGAAGAAAAAGAGGAAGATGAGGACTTGGACGAGGGTGGACAACAGAAAGAAAAGGTCCCAGTCATAATTTCAAGCAATGACGAAAGTTCAGGTCACCCGGACCTGACGATAGAAATGTCTTCCTCGGGAAATGAGGAAATACAGGAAGAAAGAGACAACGAAGATCAAATGAAGGCTTCTGGTGATTCTATGGAAAACGATTACAAAAATATCGAACAGAACACGGCTTTATCTGGTAGCGGCGAAGAGGATGAGTCAAACAACCTCCACATTACCATGTACAATAGTCCTGAGAGCAGCCAAGCTGGAAAAATTAGGCAGATATTTCCGGAAAATAACTTTTCTGGAAGCGGTCAACTTGAAAATCAAGAAGCAAGAAATGACATTTCATTGCGTTCATCTGGAAGTGGTCAGGAAATTGCATTATTCTCGGGGAGTGGGGAGTAAAACACTGGCCTCAGTGTTTGAAAGGTTGGATAACGCTATCCACCGGATAAATCGCTATCCATGGATAGGTGTTCACGGGATGACAAATCGCACTATCCGATGGATAGTGATTTATCCGGTGGATAACGTTATCCACCTATCGAACAACCTTGACTATCATAGTAACACTTTCAGTCCACTGGCTTATTGCAGAGTTTGGTATCTTGTTTTATATTTGCTTTCGCAATATGCACCTATGTCTTAGATTTTTTTCATATCATTTTGGATCAATATATCTAAAAGCCTACAACATTACTTTTTTGCATTCAAAATGTTAAATATTTCCATTTTATTAAGAAACTCGTGGCAGTGTTAGGTTAATCAGTATTTGCATGTTATACTTGTGGGTTGTATTTTAATTAATATATTCCGCTTTGTGTCTCGAGTGAAATCTTTTCTATATGCAATATAATTGTACTAAACATCACCAAGCTGAAATTTGAACTCAAATTGTTTGCTGATACCGTGCATAAAAACAGTGGCAATACGTCTTATAGTACATTATCCCAATTTATCTTTCAAATGGTACTACAGGCCGCGACGACGAGTCAATTTCACGACCCGTATATTGCTCGCTTCTCTTGGGTTGGATTTGAAAACTTTTCATTTCTCCAAAGCGACTTCCTCGATCAGTACTGTTAGATATCTGACTGTAAGATACTGGATACGTGTCTTACATTACGGAGCTCGAATAAAATGTTATCTGATCAGTGGATTGTGCTGAACATGCAATATAAAATAAGTAATAAGTAAAGTAATTTATTGTGTT